>TARA_R110002074_G_scaffold132543_2_pt1 | contig 12502 bp, 16 predicted proteins | sample TARA_R110002074 | Tara Oceans TARA_R110002074 (sample SAMEA4397215) | marine metagenome | biome: Polar Biome; feature: [MIX] marine epipelagic wind mixed layer (ENVO:01000061); material: water (ENVO:00002006), including particulate matter (ENVO:01000060) such as... | depth 10-100 m
GTTGAAATAACAACAGCAATAACGAAAGATAAAGATAGTAAGGAATTGAGGGAAATGTTTTCCAACTTGCAAAAAGATGGTAATATTACTCTTGAAGGAAAAAATGCCCTTGTAGATGAAATGTTAAGACGTGGGTATCCCGGACAAGCTAAAAAATTTGCAGCTATTTGGAATAGTCAGCGGAAACTGAATATTGAAGAAATTGGTAATAAAGCAAGATTACAAAAAGCTATAAATGCTGCTAAAACTGGAAACGATTTAAAATCTAGTCAGATACAGGAATCATTTTTAGATGGAAATAATGTTAGATTGAGGAGTGTTTTATATAATTTTAAAGACGGGTCATCCCAAACATTTACAATAAACGATGCGGGTGATATAGTACCAAGAAATGAAATTGCAGGGGACCCGTCAGAATGGAAAAAAATAGATAGTTCGGGAATGTCTGCATTTGGTAGAATCTTTGAAGAAGGGGCAAAATTAAAATACAAAGCAGATTATGAACTTAAAACAGAGGAACTGAAAGAATGGAATCAATATAAATTTAAGGAAGTAGGTAAAGCTCCTGGGTATTTAAACAAGATGAATGACGCAGATACGCTTTTAGCATTGCTTGAAAAAATATCAAGGACCGGAGGATTTGCCGCTAATATTCAAAGCATTACAGATTTCTTTGGTGGAACTACCGCTGATATTACGGAATTTGATGCAAAAACTAAAGAATATGTAACTTCACAATTACAAATGATGGGTAGGAATCCAACTGATTTTGATTTAAAATTCCTTTTAAAAGTTAATCCGGGTATGTTAAAATCAAGACAAGGGAACATACGACTTTTAACATTACTTAAGGACCATAATCTAAGGAAATACGAACTAGCAAGAGAATTAGCTAATGGAGATTATAGTAGAGATGAGTGGTACAAAAAAATATTAGTACCAGCGAAAGACGGTTTAAAAGCGTGGCGTAAAAGACAGAAAAAATTATTTGGAGAACCTCGTGTGTCTGATCCCGCTAGTGCGAAAACTAACCAACAACAATACACAGTAGTACCCGATGGTCAAGGCAGTTGGAAAGCAATTCCAAAATAAATAAGTAAGGATAGTTTTAAATGACATCTATAACATTATCAAACGGACAAACATTAACATTACCTCCTGACGTTGATCCTACAAGTCAAACGGCACTTCAATTAGTAAACGAAGCAGAGAATCAAAGTAGAATACAATCTGAACCTTCTTTTGGCGATACTGTTATGAATATTGCTAGTGATGCCGGAGAAGCTATAGCTAATTACGATTACACAAATTTACCTAGTGATGTAGGTGGTCACTTATATGAAAATAAATTTGCCTATACTTTAGGACTTTTAGGTGCTTTTGGAGGCCCTGTAACCGCTGCTACTGCATCCGCTATAGGCACAGGATTTGATGCAGCATCCAGCGATAAAGATAGAAAAATAGTAGAAGAAGTTCTTTTATCTGCCGGAATTGATGCAGCGGTTTTGGCTGCTTTAAAAGTACCTCCGGCAATCTGGAGGCCAATAGCTGCTAAAATAAAAGGCGGTGGTGATCCTAGAGAAATAGTAGAGGCTCTTACTAAAGATGCAACTGAAGATATAGGGACTAAAGCAGCAACAAGACAATCTCAAAAAATAGCTCAAGCAGTAGACGCTACTCTTACTTTAGGACAAGCGGGGAAAAGAGGTGGTCTTGATGAAATAACGGAGGGAATTAGTTTTACTGGTATTTTATCCGCACAGACCCATAAAAATAATTTAAATAAAATTGCTGATTTTTCCAGAAATGCAATGCAAAATTTATTTAATGCAAATCAAACAGGCATAACTGCTTCTCATTTAGGGGACGTTATACATTCAAATTTAAAGACCGCTAGAAAAGCATTAATAGAAACTCATGGGAACTCTTTAACTCAAATAGGTAAAGAATTTGGAAAGGAGCATAATGTTAATCTTAGTCAAATAGGAAGGGCTTTAAATAAGTGGGACGGAAATAAAAAATATACTAAAGCTGTAGGTGTAGGCGGGTCAATAGTAAAGCCATCAAAACTAGAGCCTCAAACTCAAAGAGTGTTGAAAGAATTACAATCGGAATGGGGCCAAATGAAAAGAGGTTCCGCAATGTCCTATGTTGATTTTTCAATCGCTTTAAATAAAAAAATAAGTGCCCTAAGTGACTTTAAACAACAAGCAACATATGCTCCGGCAGCGGTCAGGGAATTAACTAGTCTATCTAACTATATGCGTCACGTAGCTTATAAAGAATTAAAAAAAGCAAATCCTAAAGCAGCGGCAAAATTTAGAGAAGCACAAAAAACTTATGCTACAGCGACTACTAGATTATTTCCGGAAATAAACGATACATTTATTCAGAGTGTAGGGCCAAAAGGAGCTTATCAATTAGGAGATATGGTCACACAAATGCACAATGTAGAAAATGTAAAGGCACTATATAAATCTTTAGATGCAGCATATAAAGCAACCTCTAAATCTCAAAGAGCTTCTTTAGCGATTAAAAGTCCGGAGGGAGTTAAACAGTTAATTCGGAGAAGATATTTAGAACAAACTTTTCCTAAATCTAAAAATCTTGACGAATTAGATTTTACGGAATTTCAAAAAATGTCTTTACGTCTGTCTAATCCAGATGAGGTAGCTTTAGCTAAAGAAGTATTAGGAGCAAAAGAATTTAACGGTTTTAAAGCAATAGTAAATACATTAGCTAAAGCATCAGAAACCCCAGGGTCTAATTTTGCTTCTTTAGCAATACGAGGAAAAGAAATTGGAGCAGCTACAGTTTTAGGAAGTGCCGTTGTCGGTGGAGGTCTTGTAACTGGAGGATCGGCAGCAATTCTTGGAGGAATAGGAATATTATATACTCCTAAAGTATTGTCCTATATTGTTTCTAACCCTAGACGAGTAAATAAATTTTTAGGATTAAAAAATAAAACTAACAAAAAGGAATTAATGGAAAGCGCATCAGTTCTTATTAACGATGTATTGAAAGAAATTCCCGAAGAAGATAGAGAAGCATTAAAAAAGACAGTTGGGTCTGTAAATTTTCCTTATTTTTAGCCCAGGAGCATTGATAGATATAGTTTAGGTAGTAAGTGTCCAAAAAATAGAGAAAGCTCTGTACGGTCAAATTTAAGCCACACAGAGCATTTAGCTAATTCCACCTATAAAATCTATGTTTTCCTATCTGAACAATAAAATCTTTCTTAGTAGACCAGCCTGGGAGCACATAACTAGCATGGTAATGTGTAGCCCCTTCCATAAAATCAAACTTCTCTCTATTATGAATTGATAAGGAATAAAGAGCAATATCTTTAGCTTTATTAAACGCATCTTTATCTATGGGCTTATCACTTTTACCATCACAGTACCATGAGAACTGACACTTGTGTTTTACTGGTATAGATTTTTTATGTTTATAAACTGGTCCTTGGAAAACAACGGAACAAACATCATTAGGAAATCTTTTGTCATACACTCTATTAATCACAACCTGAGAAACCGCTAACTGACCAATAAAAGGTTCCGATCTAGCTTCATGGTAAATGTTAAGGGCAAGGCAAAGTAATACTTCAACCCCTAGCATTTAAATCTACCTTAAGTCTCTCAAGATACACAGCGGCATCCAATAACTCTTCTATGGCGTGATCAATCCATTCCGTAGTTTTTAAATCATCTCGCATCATAGTACACCCATATTTAATAATACCTTCCTTACTGCGATCACTCATTCGTTTTATTACAGAAGTTACGACAGGGTCAGGATCATTTATCATTATTATTCCTTTTAATTTAATACGGAAATTGTAAAAGTAATTCCACTAATTCCATGAAAAAAAGTTCCAGTACACTTAGATCAGTATACATTTAGTTCTCCTGACATTGAATAATATCCTGTTACTATTCCTAAGATAGCGCATATAATAAATGTTAACCAAAAAATATTTTTATCATTCATATTCAAAGCTCCTAGTACTTTAGCATTAACTACATTCCTTTTGTCCAGTAGCGGGATCGATAAAACAAGCAGAACCATCGCTTTCCCCTACTTCAACTTTGTTCAAAATGCCATACCTTTTTCCGTCTAATCGAAAGGTTGTTACTCCTTTAAGTTTACCTTTCCATGCAGTATTATATATTTCCTTAAACTCATTAAAGGAAACATTACTACCAACATTAATAGTTTTAGATACTGCGCTATCTACAAAAGGTTGAACACATATTTGCATATTCAAATGATCATCCACGGATAATTCATCTGTTGTTTCTCCTTTTATATCATATTTCTTATAGACATAATCTAACAACCTAACAATCTGTGGGCCAACTTCCGTTTGAACTGTTCTATCTAATTCATGTTGAAAGACAGGCTCAATTCCACTGGAAACATTATCCGCTGTAAAACTTATTGTACCAGTAGGAGCAATGGAAGTCAAGTGACTATTTCTTATACCATGCATTTCAATTTTATTTTTAATATCTTCCGGTAAACGAGATATAAAATTTCCTTGTAAATATTTTTCTTTGTTAAATAAAGGAAATGCTCCTTTTTCCTCTGCTAAATCCGCACTAGAGGAGAATGTTTCACACATAATAGTTTTTAAAATTTTCTTAGTAAAGCGTAAACCGACTTGGGAATTGTAAGTATAACCGCACATCGTTAGACAATTAGCTAACCCTGTAATTCCTAGGCCCATACGTCTTTTACTTTTAGCTTCAACCTGCTGTTCTTCTAAGGGATAACTAGTGCGATCTATAACATTATCCATAGCTCTAACAACATGAGGTATATCAGCTTTTAATTGAGCAAAATCAAATTTTTTATTTACAACATATTTAACAAGATTAAAACTACCTAATAAACAAGCCCCATAAGGGGGTAACGGTTGTTCTCCGCAAGGATTGGTAGCAGAGATAGTTTCCGTATACCATAAAGGATTTTCCTCATTAATTCTATCTAGAAATAAAATACCAGGTTCAGCCCAATCCCAATTGTTACGCATTATTTCATCCCATAATGCTTTGGCATTAATAGTTCGATAAGGAGTACCTTTAAATTCTAAAGTAAAAGATTTTTCATTCTTTACACATTCCATAAATTCATCAGTAACACCCACGGAAATATTAAAATTAGTTAGTTTATTTTCATTTCGTTTTGCCCTTATAAACTCTTCAATATCTGGATGATCTACACGGAGCACAGCCATCATTGCACCTCGTCTGTGTCCGGCTGACATAATTGTTTGACATACCGCATCAAATATACCCATAAAAGATACAGGGCCACTAGCGGAACTTTCAAGAGACACAATACGATCTCCGCTAGGTCTGATGTGGGAAAAGTCAAACCCTATTCCCCCACCTCTACGCATCGTTTCAGCGGCTTGTGTAGCTTTCTCCATAATGCTTTCCATACTATCGTCAATAATTCCGGAAACAAAACAGTTATACGCTGTAACTTCCCTTGGCGATCCCATTGCTGCTTGAACTCTTCCGGCAGGCATAAATCGCTGGTTGAGAAGGATGTATTTGTAAAGTTTTCTATGGTCTTCATTGTCTGCCATTGACGCTGCCTGTCTCGTACACGCTTCACTGAACTCTTCATTAGGTAACCTATACTTCTGTGAATGTAAATCATCACAAACTTTAATCTGTGGCCCAAACTCATTTATTACTTCCATAAAATACTCCTAATAAATTAAATCTTCTAAATTAGGTTCTTTATAATTTGGACCTTTAAGAACCTTACCATCATTATTATAAATAGGTTTTCCATCATTATCTAATTTACTCATATTAGATTTATGAACACGATTAAATGCCACATCAAATTCATTATTAAGTTGTTTAAAGCTTATAAGGGTTCCGGATAACACATATTGCAAGTCAGCTAATTCCTTTAATAAGTTAGCCCACTGAGATTTTTCACCTTTTTTACCTCTCATTAATTCCATTTGTAATATATCTATAGCGTCAAGCACTTCCATTGCTTCCTCTAGAATTAAACTACTTCTGGTTGCGAGTAAAGAATATCTGGCATCACTATCAACATCTAAAGACATTGCCTTATGAAATTCTATTACTTTATTTTCTCTTGTTATTTGTTTTGTTGCCATCATTAATTAATACTTTCCGTTGAAGGTTGAAGCTCTTTATGAGTATCGGAAATATCCCAATATATAGAATGAAATAAAAGATTAATCGCTTTCATCAAAATAATTTTTTGTTCTTCTGTAATACCATCTTTATTTAAATCAGAAGTTAATAAACGTATTTGTTCAACACGATTAACAACAATATCTTGATTAGGAAACATAAGTAATTCCTCTGAAGTTGTAAAATTAACTGTCATCATCAAGCCCATCATCATAATCAACATCAAATAAATCTCTTAACTCCATTTCTTTTTCCTCAATAATATCTTCAAATCGTTCCACAATATCTTCACTTTTAATTTCTAAAATATCACAAAGAGTTGATGGGTCATTTAAATTAATTAAACGATTTTTAAATTGCTGATTTGTTAAAGACATTATGTATAGTCTCCATTGTAAACCACCGGAATTTTTCCTTTTCACACCATTCAGACATATTCATTTTACTTCCTTTCCTTAATTTTTTCCTGGGGTTATGTAAAATAAAAATTAATTCTTTATGGTTAGGCAGACTATCTCTAATAGCCCTATATTTTTGAACATCCCCGGCTCTAAAAAAGCCCTTACATTCAATCAAGATATTATTATTTATACCGCCTACAAAATCCGGTAAATAATTTCTATGAACAACATAAGGAATTTTTAGAGGCTCATATATACAAAAACCATCTAAGATTTCCGCAATATGTTTTTCAAAATTATTTCTATACTTTTTTGGTTTCATTTACTTTATCTTTTTTTATATTTTTAGAAGAGTTTGATTGTTTAATTAATGCCTGGGTCATTCCTCCTGTTTGAGAAATAAATGGGGAACCATGTAAAGACCATCCACCATTTAATAAAGCAGTAATTTGATCTTCAAATCTATCGTGCCTAGGAGTATTAACTACTTTAAATTCTATAGCCATGCTTTATTTCCTTTCCTTTTTTATTTTAAATTAATTTCCTTAATATGAGCATTAGGGTGACGAGTAATCTTAGTTAAATATCTAGGACCTGTACTGTAAGAAAATGCTTTTAAATCTGGATAACAATGCTTTTTGTATTGGCAATAAGAACATATAGTATCCAACCTGTAGTTTCCCGACTTTCCATCTGGAATTGGTTCTGAGCATTGAGAGGGACGTTTTTCGCCCTTTACGGCCTTTTTTACAGCTTCCACACGCTCCTCTATGTCTGCCTTGTAGAACTCATACATAGGGTGGTCTGTATCGTCCAGATCATACGTCAGGGTACATAGGTGACCGTTCTGTTTATCCATTGCTAGGTAGGACCACTTCCGTTCCCCTTCTGAATGAGCATATGCTTTTACTTGATCTATATATCCGAATGGATCATCAGCGGCAAGGCTACCGTCCTTAAACTTTTTAAATCCGAATGTGCTTACGGACTTTACGTCCACTACTTCCCCATCAATCCTACAGTCCATGTGTCCCCTAACACCTCTGACTTCACACATTTTCTGTTCATCTGTAACCTTATGTCCGGACATACGGACGAAGAAAAGTATCATCTCCTCTATCAAGTGACCATAGAGAAACTTAATCAAAGTGTAGGCAGGGATTTTTTCTCCGATCCATTTGTGGAAACTGTACCATAGAACTCTGTCCGGCCTGCCTATAGCGGATAGTCTTAGACCTCTACGGTTAGCGTAATTATTATTGGGCAGAAATTCCTTACGCATAATGTCCTTTACGGCCTCACCGAAACGCTCTATTTCTTCCTCCACGTTTACACCTTTAGGAACATTCCGGTTCTTCATAAGGGAATAAATATCCTCAACTAATGTGGATAAAGTTTTACTCATTTACTGCATCCTTTTCCCATGTAAACGTACCAGTATTTTTATCGTAAAACAAAAACTGAACATCTAAGTTTTGTTGTATTTTAGTCTTTTTTAAAGTAGGAAATCTTCCTGTAGCTTTAGCTGGAGATAAAGTTTTAACGTCAATTAACATAACTTTGTTATTTACAATGTCCAATGAAATTATATCTACAGGACCAGTGGAAGATTCATTTCTAAATACTTCAAACCCGTTATCTAATAAATAAGATAGGGCTTTTATTTCCGACATATCTCCCTGTCTTTTAGCGCAGATTTCTAATGTGTGTCTGCCCATGTTTTCCCTACCTTATATTCACCGTCTAAAGGACAACGTAAATTAAAATATTCTCCGGATGCTTTAATACACTCTACAGCAAGCCATCCGAATTTTTCCGCTTGACTTTCCCTCACTTCCGCTTGAATTTCATCATGAATATTACCTACAAATTTATAGTCTATATTATGTAGTTTACTATATTCATCTAGAATTGTCAAGGATTTTTTCATTACCACAGCCGCCGCCGATTGTAATAATGTATTTAATGCGGAATGAGAGCTTCTAATAATTAGTTTCCTACCATCTAACCCTCTAAGGTATCCCCGAACAGAGGCGTTTTGCACTCTCTCTCGTAAATCTCTAAGAGACGGTGTGTTGTGGAGAAATAATTTTTTAAGTTGAGCACCAACTCGTGGTGAACCTCCGATAATATCCCCGATTTTTCTGTCTCCGGCCCCGTACAGGAAAGCATATATAAAAGTTTTAGCACTATCTCTTGTTTTAAGATTAGCAGCTTTTTGGTTTGTTGTATGTATGTCTCCGTGGATGATTTCATTCGTATATTCCTTATCGTTCATGTAATGTGCTAACATTCGTAATTCAATTCCAGACGCATCTATACCTACAAGGTTTTTACCTTTCGATACAGTCCAACAACTTCTACATTCTAAACCATAAGGAGAATGATTAGCTGGAACCTGAGCCATATTAGGTTTACTATGTGTCATACGTCCGGTTACTGCTCCAATTGTATCAATATAACCATGCACTCTACTTTCTTCCGTTACTACGTTTAACCAGGACTGAACTTGAGCAATTCTTTTTTGTAAAAGTAAGTACTCTGCAATAAGTTTAGCTTCCGGTATATTTTCTACTTTAGATAAAATTTCCTCATCAACAATTGGATGACCTTTATCTGTAAAATCTTTAGGTTTCCAACCAAAAAACTTTAAGTAAATTCCTATTTGTTTCCTTGATCCTAAATTAAATTCAGGAAAGTCCACCCTACTAAAATCACCAGAAACAAAACGCATTCTATCACCAAGGAATTTAAGACCAATAGTAGATAATGACTTATCTTTTTTATATTTAAGCTTAATATGTTTAACAAATACAGGCAATGGTTTAAAGATTTTATGTACGTTATCTTCAATAATTATTTTCCTTTCTTTTAATTGTCCTAATAATTCAAAACATTTTTTCTGATCTAAGAACCATCCGTTTTGAATTTGTTTCGTAACCACAGTTTGAACTCCATGCTCAAGAATAATACTCTTATCTCCAAAATTAGATAACTTATCCTCAAGATACGATAAAACCTTGTTAGTAAGTTGTAAATCCCTTTCGCAATATTCAACCATTTCCGGTGTAAGTTTTGACCAATCATTATAATCACCTTTATTAAAATTAAACCTTTCGCCCCATGCTTTTAACTTATGACCATTCTCTAGTTGAGGGTTATACAACCTAGATAAAACAAGGGTATCTGTTATTTTAAAATTAGCGAAAGACAAACCCAGAAATTTCTCCATACAGGGAACATCAAAATCAATAATATTATGTCCTATTAATTCATCATATTGGTTAAACCACTCTTGAAGTTCCTTGGTATTAAAAGGACCAAAGAAATTTTTATGTATCCCTGAGGTACAATCTAGAGTACCAATCATCCAGATTTTCGTTACGGGGAATGCGGTGGTTTCTATATCTAAAATAAGTTTCTTTGTCATTAATTATAGTCTCACCTCTCTTTAATGCTAAGTGCTCTAACCTATGACAATTACTACATAAAATAAAACATTGATCAGCTTCCTCAGATATTTTTTTAGGAACACCTTTTATACCTCTAAAGTTTTTAGCTGTTAACTCAATTTTTTTTTCCATATCTAAAGGGTGATGAAATTCCAGTAGTTCTCTTGGAAATTTTTCCCCGCAAGCTTCACACCTCATTTTTGTTCTTTTAAAAATATACTGTTCCTTATTATAAATACCGGAATGATTTCTACGGTGATGATAATTTCTACCATAATGTTTTTTAAAACTCTTCATTGGAAACTTCTTTTATTTCCGGGGGAGTACCTGGAACTAAACGAGAGGTGTCTTGTTCATAAAATAACCATCCCGCCGTACCAGTTCTACCAGTTCTACGACATTTAACTAATTGAACCTTAGTGGAATTTCTCGTATAGTCATCTTCAGATAATTTATCTCTACTTAACAAAATGGTATTAAAGCTTATCTGATTAATCGAACCGGAACCTTTCATATCATATTCATGCACATCATGGGGACTTTTTACCTGGGGTTTATTCATATGAGATACAACAATAATAGAGATATTCGTTTCCTTAGCAAGTTTTAAACATCGATCCATAAAAGCATCAATCATGCCGTTCTCATTACTTGTTACAGCTACTTGCAAGGGATCAATAATAACTACGTCACAATCAAGCCCTTTAGCCATATAACGTATCTTGGAAAATAACTCATCTAAATCATCTGACCCTTGATGATTATGTATATGTAGTTTATCATCATCCTTTAAGTCATCGTAAAATTTCCTAAATTCATCATAATCCCATTTACTCGTATGAATGTTACTAAGATTTTTACCCATATGAATAGATACGAGTTTTTCCGTAGTTTCCCCTAAGGAACTCTCTAAAAAAGCAACTCCTATTCTTTTATTACTTTCCTGTTTCATACCATATAAAAGATTATAGACTACGGTTGTTTTACCTACGGACGTTAACGCCCCTATCACCGTAACCTCTCCAGCAGCAATACCACCATTCATCATTGCGTTAAGGGTTCCGAATGCAGTAGGTAAGGGTGTGACTTCCTCTGTCCCTCTGCGGATAAATTCTTCCCAACATCTCTCATCGGAAAAGGCAACAACATCTACAGGGCGGTAAGGTTTTGCGTCCCACCAATAGGACATAAACTCTTTAACTCTACCGGATTTTAACATATCACTAGCATCTTTAATGTCATCCGGTAATGTTATAATTTTAACTTTGTTATGACTAAATAATGGTAAAATGTCTTGAACTGCTTTTTTACCAGCGGTATCATTATCAAAACATAAAACAACATTTTGAAAAGTTTCTAGATATTGTAAATTTTCTTTAATATCTTTTAGAGCACTAGGAGTTCCATTTTTAATAGAGACAACCGGGTATTTACCTTCGAACATTTCCGAAACTGCTAAAGCATCAAGCTCACCTTCGGTTACTGTGATGAACCGTCCACCCTCAGGCCATAAATTTTGACCGAATAAGCCTGTATCAAGTAAATCTCCAGTAGAATAAAAACTTTTATTTTTTACTGTTCTAACTTTAGAGCCTACAATATTATTGTCCTTTAAATTATAATACGGATAATGATGCTTGATAATACCCCCCGTATCATCGCATTCTAAAGTAACACCAAATTTTTGCACAATAGGTAAAGAAATTCTTCTATCAGTTATTGCTCTACTTTCCCCAATCATTTCTAAATCCTTTTTTGTTTTTATTGCTTTATGTAAATCCATCGATTTATTATTCATAATCATATGGGAACATTTAAAACAATAACTATGACCATCGTCATAATTAGCTAAATTATCCCCCCTGCTGTCCTCTCCTTTTTTACGACAAACAGGACACGGAGTTTTTGAAATAACTTTAGATGATGAAATTTTTTGCAACATAAAAACCTCTAAAAAAAAAATAGGGTTAGACTTTATGTATTAACTTTTATAATCTAACCCTATAGGTCAACACAACTAAGGATTAAAAAATCTGTTAAAAATCTTCCTCATCATCTGCACCACCGCCAATATCTGCTAATTCCAGCACCCTTATTTTTTGAATATATGGAATAGTTCCATATGTTGGGTGTGGATCGCTAGGCTTCCATTTAATTCTTACTTTAGAACCATATGGGATATTTTTAGACGTAGGCTTGTCATCTTCATCAATAACCGGAAAATGCTCATAAACTGTAGTAAATTTTCTTTGTGGTTGGTTTTTATATTCCTTAATTTTAACACCTTCCGCTACTAATTTATCACTCGCTTCTTGTTCCATAATAACGACAATGGAATATTTTCCTGTATCTTGACCGTTATATTTCTCAGTTTCCTTCAAATTGCAAAATGATACTATTCCTTCGGTGATCATTATTTTTCTCCATGTTTCATTAATATAATTATTTTATCATTTAAATA
>TARA_R110002074_G_scaffold5571_3_pt1 | contig 12499 bp, 5 predicted proteins | sample TARA_R110002074 | Tara Oceans TARA_R110002074 (sample SAMEA4397215) | marine metagenome | biome: Polar Biome; feature: [MIX] marine epipelagic wind mixed layer (ENVO:01000061); material: water (ENVO:00002006), including particulate matter (ENVO:01000060) such as... | depth 10-100 m
TTACGTTAGATTAAATCAAGACTACTCTAGTCTAGATGAAAATAACTTATTAAAAGAATATTATAAACAAACAAAATCTCATTTAACTTCTGAAGAAATAAACTTTTTAATTGAAGATGACTTTAGTATATCTGAAGATGATTCTGAAAGAGATAAAAGAAAGAAAAAAATAGCGTTAAAAGAGCAAGTTGCCGACGCTAAAACCTACTTAGACGGGTTAAAGTCTAAATATTATGAAGAAATTAAAGCTGGCTCAAGGTTAACGCCTGAAGCAAAAACAGCTTTAGATTTTTATAATAAATATAACAAAGAGTCAGAAGAGACTCAGAAAGTAGCATCACAACAAAAAAATACTTTTTTAGAAAAAACTGATAAGGTTTTTAACGATGAGTTCAAAGGTTTTGAATATAGTGTCGGTGACAAAAAGTACAGATTTAATGTGAAAAACGGTGGTGAGATTAAACAAACGCAAAGTGACATAAATAATTTTGTTAAGAAGTTTCTTGACAAAGATGGTGTTATTGGCGACGCAAAAGGGTATCACAAATCTTTATTTACAGCTATGAACGCTGATGCTATAGCAAATCATTTCTACGAACAAGGCAAAGCAGATGCTACTAAAACTAGTATTGAAAAAGCCAAGAACATTAACATGAACCCTAGACAAACTTTTAGTAATGAGTCTGGTAAAGTTAAATATAGAGTGATTGGAGATAACTCTTCTAATTTTAAGTTAAAACTTAAACAAAAATAATAATTTAAAACAATAAAAAAATGGCACAATCATTCGTAGCCGGCGGCAATTTAAATGCTATCGCCGGGCCTACTCAACAAACACTGGCTAATAATTACTTAGACTTTGCAACTGGATGGGCACAACAATATCTACCTGAGCTTTACGAAGCTGAAGTAGAAAGATATGGTAACAGAATGTTATCAGGATTTTTATCAATGGTAGGAGCTGAAGAAGCTATGGCTGCTGACCAAGTAGTTTGGTCTGAGCAAGGTAGACTTCACTTAGCAGCTACTACTGTAGCATCTGCAGCAATTGCAGCTGACGACATTACTTTCGCATCTGCAGCTGACGCAAACATGTTTAGAGTTAACGATACTGTATTATTATACTGTACTGTTGATGGTACTACTGCTTCAAACGTAGGAACTACAATTAAATGTTTAGTTACTGACGCTGCTGATAGCGTAAAACGTACTGTGATACCTTATACTCAACCAACTTTAGATAGTACTGCTTCTGGAGCAGTTACTTATACTACAGCTTCTGTGTTTAGAGTAATGGTTTACGGTTCTGAATATGCAAAAGGTTCTACTTTAGGAACTGACAGAACTACTTTAACTCCTACATTTAAGTCTTTTTCTAACAAGCCAATTATACTAAGAGATAGATTCCAAGTAAATGGATCTGATGTTTCTCAAATTGGTTGGGTAGAAGTAACTGGTGAAGAAGGACAAAATGGTTACATGTGGTACTTAAAAGCTGAAGGTGATACTAGAGCTCGATTCAATGACTACATGGAAATGTCTATGTTAGAATCTGTAAGAGCTACTGGTACTCAGTTAGATACTCTTTTAGGAACTGGTGGTTCGGGTGAAGCTGAAGCTGGTACTGAAGGTTTATTTGCAGCTATTGAAGATAGAGGACACGTTTCTCTTGACACTTTCAACACTGCTAATAACGCTACTACAAACCATGCTGACATGACTGCTATCGATGCTATCGTGGCTAAATTAGACTTTGAGGGTTCTATTGAAGAAAATATGCTTTACTTAGACAGAACTGAAACTTTAGCTATTGACAACATGCTATCATTTGTTGGTGCTGGTGTTGGTGCTGCTAACGTTGGGTATGGTTTATTCGATAACTCATCTGACATGGCGTTAAATTTAGGTTTCTCTGGTTTCAGACGTGGATCTTATGACTTCTACAAAACTGACTGGAAATATTTAAATGACAAAATGGCGTATGGATCAATAGCTAGTTTATCTCCAGGTTTTTCTAAAATCTCCGGACTTTTAGTACCTGCAGGTGTAACTACTGTTTATGACCAAACTATGGGGAAAAATATGAAAAGACCTTTCTTACATATTCGTTACAGAGCTTCAAACACTGATAATAGAAGATTAAAAACTTGGGTTACTGGTTCAGTTGGCGGAAACGTTACTTCTGACCTTGATGCAATGGAAGTTAATTATCTATCAGAAAGATGTTTAATCTCTCAAGCTACAAACAACTTTATGTTATTAAAGAGATAACATATTTAACTAAAGAACCGGGGCTTCGGCCTCGGTCCTTTTATTTATTAATTTTATTATATATTATGGCAAAAAAACAAGAAAAAGCTTCATACCAAGGAGATCCTGGTGATGAGCACATAGAAAAAGTACAGGTTATGGAAACTCCAAAACCAAAAAAAAATAAGTGGGAATTAAAAGATAGAACATACCTTTTAACAAAAAATATGTCACCACTAACATTAACCTTAAAAAGTAGAGGTTTGTTTTGGTTTGATGATGAGAAAGGTTATCAAAGAGAAGTTAAATATTGCAAAAATCAAAAAACTGTTTTTGTTGATGAAATGCAAGGACCACAAAACATGGAGCATATTGTGTTTTATGAAGGTGTTTTAACAGTACCTAAAGAAAACGTTATGTTACAAAAACTACTTTCTTTATACCACCCAATGAAAGATAGAGTTTACGAAGAGTGGAGACCAGAAGTTGTGGCTCAAGACGAAGTGAATGATATTGAAATTGAAATAGAAGCGCTTACGACAGCTGTAAACTTAGATGTAGATTTAATGGAAGCAGTTATGAGAGTAGAGCTTGGATCTGAGGTATCTAAAATGAGTTCTAAGGAACTTAAAAGAGATACGTTACTTTATGCTAAGCAAAACCCTGTATTGTTCTTAGACTTAGTTAATGACGATAATGTTCAGCTTAGAAATTTAGGTATAAAAGCAGTGGAAAAAGGAATAGTAAGTTTATCTGAAGATCAGAGAACATTTACTTGGTCTTCTAATAACAGAAAGCTAATGAATGTACCATTTGATGAACACCCATACTCAGCTTTAGCCGCTTGGTTTAAAACTGATGAAGGTATGGAAATATTTTCAAATATTGAAAAACAATTGAAGTAAAAACCTTTGTAGAAGCAGTCGCTCTACGGGGCGATTGCAAACTACAAATTAAAAAACAAATATGGCTATAAGTATAGATACAGTATATCAAAGAGTATTAGCAATAGCTAATAAAGAACAAAGAGGCTATATAACGCCGCAAGAATTTAACTTACTAGCTAATCAAGCTCAAATGGAGGTTTTTGAGGAATATTTTTATGACATCAATAAATTTGATAGAATAAATAACAATGACACAGAGTATTCTAACATGATTAGTTTACTAGAAGAAAAAATAAGTCCTTTTGAAAAGTATAGAGTTTCTATGTCTGCTGTTAGTGGAAATCAGTTAACTTTACCTACAGATGTTTATAGGTTGGGTTTGGTTTTTTACGGAGCAGCTGGTTATGATGTAGAAGTAGAACAAATAAATAAAAAAGAATTATTATATGTAGAGCGTTCACCTTTAGCAGCGCCAACATCAACTCACCCTGTTTACGTTCGTAAAACAGACACTACTATTAAAGTTTTTCCATCTTCACCAACAACAGCGTATAGCGTTAGTAATATAACTTGTAACTATGTTGCTAGGCCAACTGATATTATTTGGGGCTACACAGATGTAAGTGGTACTGCTCTATACAATAGTGGAACATCAACAAACCCACAGTTACACGAATCTGAAGAAACAACTTTGGTTATAAAAATACTTGCTTTAGCAGGAATAATATTACAAGATCCTAGTATGTATCAAATAGCTACTGGCGAAGATAACAAGAAAACACAACAAGAAAAACAATAACATATGGGATTATTTAAAGGAACAAAAGAGCAATATCACGGTTTTAATAGTTTTACAGCCACAGCTAATCAAACTAATTTCACGTTAGATTATCCAGCACTACCATCAAGTTCAGCTGAGTTTAATGTTTTTTTAACGGGTACCGTAGGTAGTGTTACTAAAACACAAAGAACTTTAGCTTCTGCGTTTAGTGTTGCAATAACAAGCTACACTGCTTCTACCGGTGTTTTAGTGTTAGATACTCAAATACCTGTAAATACAATTGTTGAAGTTATATTAATTAATCCAAATCTAGGTAATTATAAACATATATCACTAGATGATATAACAAACAACTTTATAGTAGCATACACTGGTGAAGACAAGTTAATAAACAGAGCAAGAAGAACTGACGTTGTTTTTTATGCTAAAAGAGCTTTTCAAGAACTTAGTTACGATACGCTTAAATCTACAAAAGCACAAGAGGTTGAAATAGACTCTAGCTTACAAATGGATTTACCTCCAGACTATGTTAATTACGTAAATATTTCTTGGGTAGATAACTCTGGAATATATAGACCTTTAAGCCCAATAAGACATACTGGAAATCCAACAGATATATCTCAAGATGGTACATATGAGTACATTTTTAATAATCAAGGCGAGTATTTAACAGGTTCTGATTCTACAACTTTATCAAGAAGAAAAAATTTGTCTGGAACTGTAACTGATGATATTAATTACGATACTAAAATTTATGATTCAAATTTTGGAAGACGTTTTGGTATTAACCCAGATTCAGCAAATGCAAACGGCTATTACTTTATTGACGAAGAAAAAGGTAAAATAAATTTTTCTTCTAATGTGAACTCAAAACTTGTCGTTGTGCAATACGTAAGTGATGGTTTAGCTACTGATGGTGAAATGGTAATTCATAAGTTTGCAGAAGAAGCAGTTTATAAATATATAGCCCACGGCATATTGGCTACAAAAGCAAACGTACAAGAATACATAGTAAATAGATTTAAAAAAGAAAAAAGAGCTGCTATAAGAACAGCAAAGTTAAGACTGTCTAACTTAAAACCTAGAGAGTTAGAACAAACAATGAGAGGTAAATCTAAACAAATAAAACACTAATACATGCCAGAAATTAAAAATAATTTCACTGGGGCTAAGATGAATCAAGATCTTGACGAAAGATTAATCCCAAAAGGTGAATATAGAGAAGCTTTTAATATAGATGTAAGTTCTTCAGAAGAAGACGATCTTGGTGCTGTTCAAAATGCTTTTGGTAATGTAGTAAAATCTGATATTAATATTGCTGGCGCTAAGTGTATAGGTTCTTATGTAAACAAAAAAGATAACACTATAATTTGGTTTATTAAAGGTGACACTGTAGATGCTATTGCCAAATACAATCCAGAGACAGATGAAGTAAGACCATTGCTTGTAGACGCAGAGAGTAATAGTAATAGGTTTTTAAAGTTTAACACTGACTATTTAATAACTGGTATAAACGTAATTGATGATCTTTTGTTTTGGACTGACAATTTAAACGAGCCAAGACAGCTTAATATTAATAGACACTACTCACCTAATTTTACTTCAACATCTCTTTTTAAAGACGGTATAAACTTACAAACAACAAAAAAGTTTACACAAGATGACATAACTGTCATAAAAAAATATCCTTTAAACGCTCCTAAAATAACGCTTTCAAGTCAAGTGCGAGAAGGCAATGTTGAAGGTAAAATACACACCCATAAAAATACACATAAAGTTTCTCCTGAGCAAAGGCATGGTTTTGACTTAACAAATGCTCATAACGTGTTTGCTAGAGGTGCTGGCTCACACTCATCAACAAGAAACATAACAGAAGAAACATATTTAGAAAGAGCTATTGTTACAACTGTTGTTGAAACAGCAAGTGACGTTATATGTTTTGACCCTTCAGAGTCTGCTGTTATAGGAAAACAAAGCAGTTATGTAAAGTGGCAAGCTGTGAGAAAAGGTATGAGAGTAAGAATATCTACTCACTCTTCAAACTGGGCAGAGCCTACAGAGTCTTTTACTATAAGAGACGTTGATTATTTAAACCATAGAATAAGATTAAATGGACAAATAAAATCAACATCTTTAATATCTGCTAATAGAAAAATAAGAATAAGCGAGTGGTCAGAGCCTTTTAACAACACAAACCTTTGGCAGTACACAAACTCAACTAATCAAGTTATAAACAAACCTACAGGCGTTAGCAGCTCACCTTATAAAAATGCTGATGGAAGCTTACTTTTAGACGGTGGTTTATTAAAAAATGGAACAGGAACAGATATTATATTAGCTGTTAGCTCTGACTCTGATGCTAGTTGGACTAAAGGTGCTGCTGGTACTTACACCTCTACAAACAGCACTGGTTCAACTGTTTATTTAGAGGGTATAACACCTAGCTCATCTGGATTAATAAACGGTCATATATATAAAATATCAGTAACTATAAGTAGAACAGGTGGTAGTGGAGAAATTGGTTTTTCTCACGACGATGCTAGTAGTGCCGCAACTGGTATTGGTTACGAGGTTATACAAAACTCTACATCTACAAAACAGTTTAACTATATTTTTAAATCAACAGGTAAACAGTTAAAAATATATGCAAGTGCAAATACTACTGGTGTTATAACAATTAATAGCATAACCTGCATGTCTGGGCCAAGAACTGTATCTATTGAGCCTTTTAACTTTTACGGAGATGTTGCTTATAAAGCAGGGGATATTGTAAAATTAAAAACTAGTATAGGTGATATAGGTGATCCTGAAAGTGATAGTGATATTGTCGTTAGGTTAAAGCTTTTAGAAGAAGTTACTGGCACTTCTAATGTTACTAAAATGGCTAAGTCACAAGCAGAAGCTATTGGTGATGGAGTAACTGGTAATGATAAAGTGCAAAACGGTGATTTTAGCTCAACAACTGGTTGGTCTTCTTTTGGTGGTAGCTCTGGCGCATCTCAAGGCGATGCAATAACTACAAGTGCAACAGACGCCGCGTTTTTCGTAACTAGTGGAGCTTTAACAAGTCCAAACAGCGAGTGGGGTTATGCTGAAAATACTTTATCAGAAGCTTTAGTTGCTGATGAAGTTTATAAAATGACATACTCTGTTACTACAGCAACAACAGGAGATAATACTAATAAAGGTGTGTTAAAATTATTACTAGGTACTTTTGTAGATGGTCAACACCATTGCCCTAACGAGATATTTTTGGACACATACACTACTGGTACAAAAACTGTTTACTGGAAGCAAAGAGCTGTTGCTGGTGGAGCATTAAGTCTTTCTAAAATAAAATTATATAATGATACTAGATGGAACGGTGTTATAGATAATATAGTTATTAAAAAAGCTACAAATACAAGTTATGTAAGTGGTGGTAGCTATGGAACAACGCCAAGCGGTGGAAGAAAAACATTTAACACTGAAGTAATATCTATTGATAATAAAATAGGTGCAATAACGGGAGATGCTGTTACTAGCTGGACTTCTTTAAGAGAGCAGCAAGATCCTATATACGAGTTTGAAATGCCTAGATTTGCTTATAGGTGGAAGTATGTGGATAATGAATACTCTTCTTTTTCTCCTTTTACTCCAATAGCATTTTTACCAGAGTCTAAAATAGGTTATGTTTTTGATGCTGAAGATGGTTACAACAAAGCCATGTTTAATAATTTAAGAAAGATAGAAATAAGTGGTTTTAGAAACAAACCTAAAGATGTAATTGGTTTAGATTTAATTTCTAAAAAATCTAACGAAACTAGCGTTTATGTTGTAAAAAAATATAAAAAATCAGACTTAGACGATCTTTACAACGGTGGTAAAATAACTATAACAAAAGAAGAGATAAAGTCTTTACTACCATCAAATCAACTATTAAGATCTTACGATAATGTTCCTAGAAAAGCAAAAGCACAAGAGGTAACAGCTAATAGATTACTATATGGTAACTATGTTCAGCAATATAATATTTCTGATACACCTGTAAACATTGATGTAAAACTTCAAAAAAATGATATACAAAATAACATTGCAACTAAATCAATTAAATCAATAAGAGATTATGAGGTTGGAGTTTCTTATTTAGATAGGTTTGGTAGACAAACACCTGTTTTTTCTGACGAATCAGGAGTTGTAAAGGTTGGTCAAGAGTTTTCTAGCTGTGCAAATTCTTTTAGTGTAAAAGTTAATTCAAAAGCACCAGACTGGGCTACGCATTATAAATACTGGGTTAAAGATGCTTCGTCTGAGTTTTATAATATTGCTATGGATAGGTTTTACAACGCTGAAGAAGAAGAGAACGTTTGGATTTCTTTTCCATCTTCAGACACAAGCAAAGTTTCTATTGGAGATTATATTGTTATTAAAAAAGCCCATGCAAAAGATAGTGTTGCAATACAAGATAATACTTCTACTGTAAAATACAAGGTATTAGATAAAGAATCAAACGCGCCTGATTATATAAAGTATAAAAAAGAAGAAGTTGGTGTTTCTAACTCGGCAACTACATTTTCTGTAGGCCCGCAAATAAACGCTGATGACAATACAACAGAAAAGAAAAATCAAAAATATATAAAACAAACAGGCCAATACCCTTCTAAAGGTTATAGTAGGTTTTTAATATCAGCAAAAGATTTAGACGGAGATACTGATTTATTAGACTTATTTAACGAGTCTTGCGAGCTTAGTGGAGTTTTTTATGATTTTAAAGACAGATATGTTCAGTTTAAATCTTTAGCAGATGGAAGTGCTTCAAAGCATTACAAAACTTCTAAGATATATAGAAAAATATTTTTAAACAAAACAGCACAAGGTACAAACGTAGTAGAAACAGATGGGTTTGTAAGAACAACAACAACAGCGGTGATGACAAGCACAACTTTAAATGTTGTTAGTTCAACAAATATATCCGTGGGTATGGCTATTTGTACTGGCGAAGCATCAAGTAATACTGCTTTTGGTCAGAAAATTACTGTAAAAGAAGTTGTAAACGGAACTTCTGTTAAGTTAAGCGAAAAGCTTACAAAAATTCAAGAAGGTCAAGCCGTTATGTTTAAAGATCTTTACGAGTCTTTTATATTTGAAATTAAAGAGTCTTTTGGAAATGATATTTCTTTTCTTGGAGAGTCACCTTCCGCTGCAATAAGAAGATTAACAGATGACAGTGCTTACACTGAAAACTCAACTGTAATACAAAACCCTCAAGACAATAAGTTTATTTGTGAGTTTAGTAAAGAAACTCAAGAAGGTTATGGAGATGAATTTAAAGGAAAGTTTTTTGTAAAAATAAAAAGAGATTCCGTATTAAACAAAAACATAACTGAAGCTTTGGCTACAACTAAAACGTGGAAAAGCAAAACATCTACAAGCGCAACGTGGGCTCATAGTTGGTTAAATGACAATTCTTCAGGAAACGAGGCAAACGTGATAAATTACTCTGATGAAACAAACCTTAACTATCACGGCGCTGCAAGTATATTAGAGGATTTACTTTTATTTAGTAATGTTACACCTGATGGCTCCGTAAAAGCTGGAGGATTTACAGGTAATACAACACTGTTTAGTACTCATGGATTAACATTTATGATTAATGGTAATTTAAAAATTGAAGATTACTTAACAGACGGTGTTATAATAAAAGGTACTACAGCAGGTTTTAAAGAAGGTGCACTAAATGAATTTAATGATAATAACTATTGGATAAATGGTTATAATGGTGAAAACACAGATGGTATAACTTATAACCCATCGATGTGTATTGATAGTTCTTTAAGCTGGACAGACGATGCTGCATATACCTATGCCAGTTCGGCAAACTCACTTAGAAGAGGACATGGTTTTGTCGTTGGAAACACCACTTGTTCTTTTAAGTTTTTTGGCATGCCGTCAAATCAAGCTACGATCGGCAATTTAGGTGATAAGTACGGTATGTATAATTACTTAACAAGACCTGGAACTCAGTTTAGAATTATTGGAGATCCAACCGCTACAGTATACAGTATCGTAAACGTGGTTAGAAATCACGCTGTTTTTAACAATCATGCTGGTTCAATTGGTAAAGCTAATTCTTTTTTAGAAACTATAGGTTTTGGTAAATTTACAGATGGTCACGCGTCATCTGCAGTTACACAGTGGTGGAATGAAAGTCTTGGTGGTAGAGGTTCTTCTGAAGATAATAGAGGTGTTTATGAAGATGCTGACACTGATAAAGAAGCTTATTACAACCAAGCTATATGTATAGACTTACAGTTAAACAAACCTATTGTTTGGAGCCCAACAGATCCTTCTACAACTTTTAAAAATGGAAAAGTATCTATAGTGCCTATGGGCTTAACTTGTGCAAACGCTACTTTTGGTACTGACACAGGTTCTATATCAGAAGCTGATACAAAAGCAAATAGAGTTAACCATAGTTTATCAAACTCATGCGTAATATCTATAGCGGAGCTTGATACTGGTGACAAAACGTTTTCAACTAAAACACCTGCGGTTTTTGAAGTTTTACCAAAAGAAAGGGCGGATTTAAACTTATTTTATGAAACACCAACCACTAGCATAATACTAAAAGATGGTATGTTTATTAGACTAGCTGACACATCAGCTGTTACACAGCCTTTTAGATCAACAGCAACTATAATAGTTTCAAACACTAATAACACATCAAACAATCAATTTCAAGTTGACCCAGCTCAATTGCTTCAAGACTGCCCAGCTGGACAAGAAATTGAGATTGGTGTAAAAGATGCAAACGGAGATGTTGTTTACAGCCATGTATTTAAAACAGAAGAAGATATAATAGGTGGACTTCCTTCTAGTTCGGGTAGTGTTAGTGCTGATGGTGGGCTTTTAAACGTTGCAACTGGAACACCTGTGTCCGGCATCTACAATATACCATCAGTTGTTTTAGACTGGCACAACTGCTTTAGCTTTGGTAATGGCGTTGAATCTAACAGACTTTTTGATGATTTTAATGCTGTGTTTATGGATAAAGGACCTGTTGTATCTACAATACTAGAGCAAACATATGAAGAAGATCATAGAAAATACTCTATGATATACTCTGGTATATATAATGAAACAAGTGGTGTTAATAGGCTAAACCAATTTATACAAGCAGAAAAAATAACTAAAGATTTAAATCCTGACTACGGTAGTATACAAAAGTTATTTACTAGAAACACAAATGTTGTGGTGTTGTGTGAGGATAAAACTTTAAAAGTATTGGCTAACAAAGACGCTTTGTTCAATGCCGATGGAAACCCACAACTAATAGCTACTAACAAAGTATTAGGCCAAACTATACCTTTTGCAGGTGAGTATGGTATATCAACAAACCCTGAATCTTTTGCAAATTTTGGATATAGAATGTATTACGCTGATAGAAAAAGAAATGCTGTTTTAAGGCTCTCTGGTGATGGTATAACAGATATAGCAGCTAAAGGTATGTCTGACTTTTTTAAAGATAATCTAAGCAACTCTACAACAGTTATAGGTGGTTATGACGAAGGTAAAGATCTATACAACATAACCTTAAATGGTAAAACAGTTAGTTTTACAGAAAAAGTAAATGGTTGGACAAGTTTAAAGTCATTTATTCCAGAAAATAGTATTTCAGTCGCTGGTAATTACTATAGTTTTTCAGACACAAATGGTGATAATATTTCTGAGCTTTGGCTACACAACAAAAACTTAACAAGAATGAACTTTTATGGAGTACAGTATGACTCTAGTATTAAGTTTGTTTTTAACGATGCGCCAGGTTCTATAAAATCATTTAAGTCTATAAACTACGAGGGAACTTCTGGTTGGAAAGCCTCTGCAATAGCAACAGAAAACGAGTCAGGTTCAATAACTACTTTTGTAGAAAAAGAAGGTAAATACTTTAATTTTATACAAGGTGACGATCATGACATTGACAACTTAAAGTTAGAGTCTTTTAGTATTCAAGGTATTGGATCGCCAACAGCGGTTAATATAAGCTCTTATGCAAAATACTTTACACACACGGTTACAGCTGTTGATATAGCATCAAACATTGCTCCTAAAAAATGGAATTTAAACAATAGTTCTTCAGACTCTACAGGCACAGACTTAACATCATCTTTTAATGATGACAATGGTAGCATGGCACAAACAAAAACCGCAGTGTTTTATGTACACCCACAGATAATTAGCGGTATACAGTGGAATGTTTCAGCTACAGATTTTGCGGTTAACATCACAAACTCTACTGGTATAAACTCTGCTGCCGTTATAACACAAGATGGTATAAAAGTAAAAATAACAGTTTCTTATAGTGGTAGTTTTCCTAATAATAACAGTAGTTCTACAATAACAATATCTAGTGGAACTGCATATCAAACACAACAATAAATATGGCTGGTAAAATAAATACATTAATTGAAGGTTGCACTTTTACACAAACAACTACAAGCACGTCTGTAGCTGCTAGTTCTAGTTCTACCACTCTTTTTGTTACGCTAAACAGTCAGATAAGAGTTGGTATGAAAGTTAGTTACTCTGGCTCGCCAGTTAGCTT
>TARA_R110002074_G_scaffold398388_1_pt1 | contig 12477 bp, 13 predicted proteins | sample TARA_R110002074 | Tara Oceans TARA_R110002074 (sample SAMEA4397215) | marine metagenome | biome: Polar Biome; feature: [MIX] marine epipelagic wind mixed layer (ENVO:01000061); material: water (ENVO:00002006), including particulate matter (ENVO:01000060) such as... | depth 10-100 m
GAGAGATGCATCAAACCAAGAAGGGCAATCAGTGGCACTTTGGCATGAAGATGCACATTGGCGTGGACGACACGCTCGGCCTGATCCATAGCATCGATACCACGGCGGCCAACGTCCACGACATTGTGCCCACCGGCAACCTTCTCCACGGTGACGAGCGGCGCGTGTTCGGTGATGCCGGTTATCTTGGGGTTCAAAAGCGGGATGAGCATAAAGATCGCAAAAACGTATCCTGGTTCATTGCCAAGCGCCCCGGCACGCGAAAGAAGCTGGACGAGCGTAAGCTGAAGGCCGAAAAGCTCAAAGCCAGCGCCCGGGCCAAGGTGGAGCATCCATTCCGGTACATCAAACAAGTTTTTAGCTATAGCAAAGTCCGCTATCGTGGCCTGGCCAAAAACACCAACCGACTGCATTTGCTGGCTGCGTTCAGCAACCTGCTGATGGGTGAAAAATACCTGCTGGCGTAGGGCCAGTGCGCCTGAATTCCGCCAGAATGGCGGGAAACGGGCAAAAAACAAACAATTGAAGGGGGGTAATGAAATGACGTCCGAATGACGGTTGAATGGCTTTTTTCCGAGTTGAGAAGCGATTTAGCGGCAAATCAGGCGTTAATCAGACCCTCCCTAGCGGTTCAAATACCAGGCACGTTCCCGGAAACATCCTCGCGAAACTGCGCATGCTGAGGAGAATCGGATTGAAATACCTATGCGCTTCCTTAAGCCTGCCGACGCAGCCTAAAACCAAATAGTCCCGCGAGACTCAGCATCAGCAACATCAGCGAGGCCGGCTCAGGTACGTCAACGGGAACGAATGGAAGAAAATCGACTACATCACCGTTTGGCGTACTTGTAACATCAAGGCCACCACTGAAGCAGTTGCCGGAGAGACTGTTTTGATCCAATGTTACGGCACCCGTGTCCGCCAAGGCTCTACCGCAAAGATCTGTTGCGGTGGTGTTAAAAGTGATACTAGCGAGCGCAAGAATATTCCCCAGGAACGTAGTGTTAACATCAATGGTTGCGGAGCTGCCAACATTCCAATACACACCGGCATCCGAACCGGTATTGATCACATTTACGTCGGAGTTGGACGAGGTGATCAGCGTACTGGGCATTTGAAACACCCAGGCGGCGTTGGCGTTGCCCTCGCCATCGAGCGTAAGAGATCCCGACAAATTGGTTGTTCCCGCAGGAACTGTATAGACGCCGGGAGCGAGTGTCATTCCGCTCAGGTCTGCACCCAGGAGTGTGCCTGCTCCCAAAGATGAAAGATTGTCCCTCGCAGTGGTGAGCTGGCCCTGTGCCGACTGTGCGAGCGCGCCGCCAGCGTATACGCTTCCTCCTGTAACCTGCGGGTCCGAGACCCCAACGCCAGGCGAAGAGTTAAAGTCAGTGATCGCATTCGCACCACCGCTTGACCAGACACCGACATTGCCGACGATAGTGCTTGTGGGGACATTGGTGACCGTCGAAGCACCCAGAACCGTAAAGCTAGCCAAACCCGAGCCCAGTATCGGCGTTGCCAAAGCTGGGGTAGTAACGAAAAGCGCTCCGACCGCTGTTAATGGCAGTAACGATAAATATTTTAGTATTTTCATCATTCTGTTTCCTTATTTAGAACCACTGTTGGGAAGATCATACATAAAGGCACTAGTGTCCCCGCGGTTAATACCAAACAGCAGGCGACATTGGGTATTTGTAGGTTTTTTATTATTATTGTGCTCTTATCTCATCGTAGGCATAATTTATACCATGTTTAGTAATATGTTGTTTTTTATGTGTATTCTTGAATTTTTTCTTAGCCCAATAACCGTAACTGTAAATAAACCTGACGTAAACTGGACCCCAAAATTTGGACAGGTGCCTAAGCTCTGGTTCACCGTCTCCGCAAGGAAGGGAATCATGAGCAAGAAGCGCAACCACTACAGTACTGCCTCCATTTACGTTGATGCGCCCTTGCTCTCTGACCGCCCTATGTTAGGGCGCTTCACCGCACCGGAGTCCATAACCACGCGGGTAATGGCCCACATGAACCCACTCAGTTCCCGCACTACGGCGATGCAAACCTTGTTCTTTTGCAGGCCTTGCGCGTTAAGTAACTGATAACGTCCGCACAAGCGTTTTAATGGCTTGTACGGCCTCTGGCGTCTGTTCAGCTCGCCGTTGTAGCGGCCCTGTCTTGCGTGCCGGGAAACGGTAGGTTCAGGCCGATTCCGTCAGGATTCGCCGACATACGTGTTACCCGTTTTCGTAATGCCGTCCCGCTGTACATGGGGGTCGCTTGAATGCTCGCTCGGCGCCAGCATCCAGTTCACTATGGCTTTTCCCATCTCCCACTCCAGCGCAGCAACCCGCTGCTGTTATCGCTCAAAGTGTTTTAGATCTTCCCGAGCTCGGGTGAGATTACGGATCGCTTTCTGCTCCCGGTCCGGCACCCAAACGCTCATCAATTCGTTTGCACGATGGAGTCGTGCCTGGTTCTCTGCATCACGCCTATCTGTCTTCACCCGATTCCCAGGCTTGGTCGGTATCCGCGAGGGAGCGACCATTGAACACGCGTGACCAGTCGCCGTGAGCTGCCGATAGATGTCATAGCCGCAGAACCCCTCTTCGTAACAGAAGGACATCACCTCGCCCTGCGGGCTCACGTCCCGCATCAGCTTATCCACCGCCTTGCGGGTATTGGGTATCTCCCCATAGAACCTCGCCTTGCCATTTTGGCTATCAGCAACGGCAACCGTTATCGTCGCTTTGTGTGTATCCAGCCCCACGTACTTGCTAAAATGCTTCCTAGCCGAATCTCCTCAGTCATGGCTCTGAGCCGAAGATGTTCCGTCCTCAGCTTAACTTCACGATATTTGAGGGCGGGTAGGTCACATACATAATGTCTCGACATGGCTTCGAATGTTATCCGCCACTGGTTGCGCTTGGGTCGATGATCCCTGATTCTAGAGAAGGGCCAGCTCCGCGACGTAGTAAAGTTCAGTGGTAACCAAGCCGGTTATGGGATGCCAATCGGCACGATAGGAGAGTGTGACGATGACGCATACCGGTAGCTGCTTGTGTGACGGCGTACAGTTTCAACTGACAGGCCCTCTTGAGCCGATACAGATCTGCCACTGCGGCCAGTGTCGTAAGGCTCAGGGAACCGCGTTTGTGACCAATATTCCAGTGGCCGCGGCAGCCTTTCAGCTGATCGCTGGCGAGGCATTGCTGACCCGCTATGCCTCGTCACCGGGTAAAACGCGAACGTTTTGCAGCCAGTGCGGCTCGCCGGTCTACAGCCAGCGTGACGCAGCACCGGACACGCTGCGGGTGCGTGCGGGTCTTATTGACGGCCCCCTGGAGGTTCGGCTGTCGTCTCATGCCTATACGGCATCAAAGGCCGACTGGTGGGTCATTACCGATAACTTGCCGCAAAGCCCAGGCCCGCGCTAATCCGTGTATTGCCCGTTCAGCAGGCGGCCAGCGTTGGGCACGATGGGCGTCAGGCCCAGTGCTTTTAACATCTGGAAGGTGGTACAGGTTGCTGCTGACACCACCGGTAAACCAAGAGTGTCTTCAACCTGCTGAATGGCCGCCAGTGATGGCATTTGAACACAGGCGGACAGCACCACTGCGTCAGCACCGTTCCATTTCAGGCGTTTTACAATTTCCAGCAGGGCCAGCGGGTCTCTGCGCCCAACCTCGAGGTTGTCCGGAATTTCCAGCGCAATACTGTCGACCACCACAATGCCTTCCGATTCGATGTAATCCACCACCATCTGGGTCAGTGGTTTCATATAGGGCGTAATGATCGCCACTTTTTTTGCGCCCAGTGTCGCCAGCCCTTCTGTCAGGGCACCTGCGCTGCTGATCACCGGGGTCGGAAAGCCATTGCCGACGGTGGCTTCGTGCAACCGTTGCTGAGACTCCCGGTGGTAGCCCGCCCCGCGGCTCATAATGGCGACCAGGCAGGCGTAACCCATGACGTCCACCTGGGCATCGGAGAGCTCAAGTGCGCAACGGTCAGACTCGTCGTCCATGGCGGCAAGCTCTTCGCGGGTGACCTTCTTCATCCGCATTCGGCTGGAGTGGAACGTGAAGCGCTCTGGTGCGACCGCTTCACGGGCGCGCAGCATGGCCGGAATTTCCGTTTCCATGGTGGTGTTGGAACTCGGCACGATCTGGCCGATACGGTAGCTGTTACTGGTCATGGGTATTTCCTTGCAATGAGTCTGGATCAGGCGTCGACGTAGATGTCTTTGTACTGATCCCGCAACTGGTTTTTCTGGACTTTGCCCATTGTGTTGCGGGGCAGGTTGTCGACAAAGAACACCCGTTTGGGCTGCTTGTACTTGGCCAGCTTGTCAGACAACGCGGACAGTACCTGGGCCTCCTCGACCTTGGCGCCCGGCTTTAGAACCAGTACGGCCGTCACACCCTCGCCAAAATCGGAGTGTGGCACACCAATCACCGCCGACTCCACAACGCCGTCCATTTCATCGATGACCTGTTCGACTTCCTTCGGGTACACGTTGAAACCACCTGAAATCACCAGATCCTTGTCACGACCGACTATGTGGATGTACCCGTGTTCATCGATCATGGCAAGATCGCCGGTTACGAAAAAACCGTCATCAAGAAGTTCGGCACGGGTTTTCTCGGGCATGCGCCAATAACCGCTGAAGACGTTGGGACCACGGACTTCCAACATACCGATATCACCCTTCGCGACGGGCTCGTGGGTCTCGGCATCCGTGATGCGGACTTCAACACCGGGTAAGGGCATGCCGACAGTGCCGGCGATGCGATCACCGTCGTAGGGGTTGGAGGTGTTCATATTGGTTTCCGTCATCCCATAACGCTCGAGGATGGCGTGTCCGGTGCGTTGCTGGAACGCTTTATGGGTGTCGGCTGTCAGGGGCGCAGAACCGGACGTAAACAAACGCATATTCGCGGTGAGTTCGGGCGTCAGACGTGGATCCTGCAGCAAACGCGTGTAGAACGTTGGCACGCCCATCAGTACCGTTCCGTCCGTCATTGCGTCAACCACCGTGTCGACATCAAACCGGGACAAAAAGTACATGCTGGCGCCGGACATCAGCACCACGTTGCAGGCCACGAACAAACCGTGGGTATGGAAGATCGGCAGGGCATGAATCAGCCGGTCTGTTTCGGTAAAGTGCCAGACCTCCGCCAGTGTTTTTGAGTTGGAGCGAAGATTGCCGTGAGTCAACATGGCGCCTTTGGAGCGACCAGTGGTGCCGGAGGTATAAAGGATGGCCGCCAGGTCGCTGTCTGCACGGGCTTCAATGCCCGCAAACGGTGTCACACCGGCGGTTTTATTGATCAGCGTACCGTCACCCCCGGTACCGAGCGTAGCCACCTGGGGGCAGCCAGTTTCGGCAGCAATCTGGTTGGCCGCGGCCAGCGAGTCGGGTCGGCAGACAAACAGCGCTGGTTCCGCATCGCCCAGGAAGTATCCGATTTCCGACGCGGTGTAACCGGTGTTCAGGGGCAGATACACGCCGCCCATACGAAGGCAGGCCAGGTAGAGCAAGATCGCTTCCGGGCTCTTGTCGACCTGCACGGCGACACGGTCGCCGGGGCTGACGCCCAGGGCCACCAGGGTAGCGGCCAGCGTGGCAGTCATATCGAGTGCCTGCGCGTAATTGTAGTTGCGGCCTTCCGGGGTGACGATAAAGTCCGCGTTGTGGCGGGTTCGCATGTGGGTTGAGACGGTATCAAACAGGTTATGGCTCATTTTTCAGACTCTCCTTTGAGCAGTTTGCGGCCCCGGCGGCTAAGATCACGAACGCCCGATGAGCACACAATGGTGCCACTGGTGATGTATTGCTCATGATTGCGTTCAATGTTGTCGAGTACATACAGGTAATTCACCATGAGCCCGGCAGATTGCTTCATACCTTTGGCCGAGGTGTCGCCGAGCCAATTGATGCGGTGCAGTTCAGCCCCGTTACCCAGATGAAAGCGGGCAACCGGGTTCAGTGGCTGGCCGTTAGTGGTCTTTTCTTTCAGCAGGTAGCGCGCGGCCAACGGCTTGATCACGTTGCCAAGGCGCTCCGAAAGCGCTTCGTTTTTATACCAGTCGGGATCGTTCAGATGTTTGAGTGTTTCCTGGGCTTCCGGGCCGAGTAACCCGATTTCGTCGAGGTGGGTACTTTCCATCCAGCTGCGGAAATTGGGTACCGGTGACAAGGTGACGAAGTATTTCAGGTTAGGTAACTCCTGTTTAAGTTCCTGCACCACCTGCTTGATCAGGAAATTACCGAACGAGATGCCCTGTAAGCCGACCTGGCAGTTGCTGATGCCGAAGAACGCTGCGGTATCGGCGGACTCCGGATCGTCGATATCGTAGAGGTCACTGTCCAGAATGGGCTGGATCTGGCCGGGCAGGCCTTTGTTCAGCGCCACTTCAACAAAGATCAGTGGTTCATCACCGATGGCGGGGTGAAAAAAACCGAAACAGCGGCGATCCCGGGCATCCAGCCGGCGCCGGAGGTCGTCCCAGTCCTGGATTTTATGCACCGCTTCGTAGCGAATGACCTTTTCCAGAATATTGGCAGGGGTGCTCCAATCAATGCGCTTCAGCACCAGAAAGCCTCGGTTGAACCAGGAGCCAAACAGGTGGATGAAATCCATGTTAATGGCTTTAAAATCTGCGTGATCCGCCATCAGGGCAAGCAGATCTTCACGCATCTTCACCAGCTTGTGTGTACCGCCACTGGAAAGATTGAGTCGTCTCAGTAACTCCTGCCGCCGTGGCTCGCAGGATTCAAACAGGATCTCAAGGTTTTCATTGGTATGTGCCGCCTTGTAAGTCAGGTAGGCTTGATCAATCTGCTCCGGTTCGGCCGAAAACTGCACCGCCAGTTGCTCGAAAAAGGCACGCTTTTCGTCATTGTCCAGACGGGCGTAAATTTCCAGTGCCCGACTGGCAAGGCTGATACTTGAGGCCTCACCGTCACTTTTAAGCAGCGCCTGGCAAGCCGCGATCAGTTGGTTGTGGTCGCAATGGTCGAGATGGCCCATGCGTCGCCGCAGCGACACTTCACGCTGAGTGATGTTATTAAACAGCTCTTGCAAAAAACTCATGTTCATAGTGCCTTGCCTTGGAGGTAGGTAACGGAAGCCGAAAGGGCGAATCAGGACGCCATGATCAAATCCGGCAGCCAGGTGACAATTTCCGGGAAAAAGCACAACAGCAGGATGCCCAGCACCATGCACAGGGCATAGGGCAAACTGCCCATCAATATGTCGCGCAGGGCAATATCGGGTGCTATGCCTTTTATAATGAACAGGTTCAAACCAACCGGCGGGGTGATCAGACCGATCTCCAGGTTGATGGTCAGGATTACGGCAAACCAGTAAGGGTCGAAATTCGCGGCCAGAATAATGGGCAAGAGTATGGGGGCCGCCATCACAATGACAGCCACTGGCGGCAGGAAAAAGCCCGCTACTAACAAGAACAGATTAATAATGCCCATCAGTACCCATCGGTTGACCTCAAGGTCGGCGATGGCGCCGGCCACGGTTTGAGTGATGAATAAAGACGACAGCGCGAAGGCAAAAACCTCGGCGGAAGCAATGATCAACATGATCATCACGCTTTCGCGCAGTGCATCCCGCATAATGGTAGCGATCGGTTTGGCTTGCCACATTCTGTACACAATGATGGCCAGTGCCAGACACAGGAATGCACCCACGCCGGCGGCCTCGGACGGTGTCGCGACGCCGCCATATAAGGCAAACAAAATACCTGCCACCACAACCAGGAAGGGCAACACCCGTATGAGGGCTTTCATATTGCCTTCAACATTTTCTTTGATTTGGGCGGCGGCTTCGACGACGGGGTTGGGGCTGCCGTAGCCACCGGCCAGTTTGCAGGCAATTAACGTCCAGACCATAAAGAGACCGGCTAGCATCAGGCCCGGAAGGGCGCCCGCGATGAATAACCGGCCAATCGATGTCTCAGTGGAGATGCCGTAAACAATCATCGTGACTGAGGGTGGGATCAGGATGCCGAGGGTACCACCGGCGGCAATACAGCCTGCGGCCACACCATCAGGGTAGCCACGCTTGCGCATCTCGGGGATGCCAAGCTTGCCGATAGCTGCACTGGTGGCCGGCGACGAGCCGGACAAAGCAGCAAAAATTGAGCAGGCGGCGATGTTTGAGATGGCCAGCCCGCCCGGCATTTTGCCCATCCAAAGATCCAGTGAACGATACAGATCACGGCCGGTAGGGGAAGAGGCAACAGCCGCACCCATCAGGATAAACATAGGAATGGCAACAAAACCGAACGAGGCCACGTTGCCGAAAAAGGTTTCGCCAAAATAAATCAGCTCACCGACGCCGCGGTCCAGCATTAAGGCACCGAGGGAAACGGCACCTAGAGCAAAAGCGATGGGGGTACCTATGGCCATCAGAACCAACAACACCACCACAACCAGAATGCCACTTGTAACGGGATCCATGATCAGACCTCTCCCCGAATAATTTCGGCTACGTATTGCAGCGATAGCAGGCTGATACCGACGGCCATGGGCAGCACTGCGGGCCATAGGGGGGGATTCCACGCGGTGCCGGTGGTCCACTCCATACTGTAGGCCTCATACACGTAGTACCAGGAGCCATAGGCCAGAGCGAGACAGAAGCTCAGTCCGACCAGTGAGGCGGTTAGGCGCATGATGCGTTTAGGCAGTCCGTGCAGAGCGTCGGGCAGTACGGTTACGGCGACATGGCCGCCGGTTTTCAGAACGTAAGGCGTTCCAAGCAACATGGCAGCGGTGATGGCAAAAGTCGTAAATTCTGTTTGCCACACGGTACTTTCACCCAGCAGGTAGCGAGTGAAAACCATCTGAACAACCGCCAGGACGCCGAGAGCAAGCAAAGTGGCGGCGAGCACGGCGGTGGCAATAGAAAGCGTGTCGATAAGACGGATATACCTCCCAATTACGCCATTCTGCGGCCCTTTTGAGTAGGTTAAAGACTGAGACATGGAACCCCCAAAGCCGGGTGGTGTGAGTGTCGCCCCAGCAGCGAGGCGTCACGGATTGATGCCAGAGGTACCAGGGCCGAAGCCCCGGTCAAGGAAGAGCCAATGGCTTATTCGACGGCGAGCGCCGCGTCAATCAGGGCTTGTCCGTTAGGCACGTTTTCAGCAAACGTCTTGTAGGAACTCTTTTTGGCGATATCGAGCCACGCCTGGTAGTTCTCGGGCGACATATTTACGACTTCCACCCCGTTCTCGGCGAAAATGTCGGCCATCTTCTGGTCGAGACCGGCAGCCTCTTTGGCAAAGTACACCTCGGCTTTTTCGCCGGCCTCCCTCAAGGCTTTCTGTTGGGCTTCATTGAGTTTGTTCCAGCTTTGCTCCGAAATCAGAATCGGCTCATACATAAACCAAAGGGCGTTGGCGCCTGGTGCGGTCAGGCAGGTTACCTGCTCATAAATACGGTAGGAGACAAACGAGCCTGATGACGTGTTGGCGCCGTCCAGAACACCGGTTTGCATGGCAGTATATATTTCAGACGATGGCATGGACGCGATAGATGCGCCTGCCGTTGCCAGCATCTCATCAAATGCGGGGCCGGCCGCTCGCATGGTTTGACCCTTTACCGTATCTGGTGAGGTTACGCATTGCTTGTTGGACGCAAAGCCGCCAGCCAACCAAGCGTCGGCCAGAACACGTGCGCCGGCATCGCTGATGACGGTTTTGATCATGCTCATGAACTTGGAATCGTTCAACCGCTGGGCACGCTCATGACTTCGAACCAGACCAGGCATCAGGGTTGCGGAGAATTCCGGATGACGTCCACTGGCGTAGTCCAATGGCAGGGAGGTCATATCCAGGCGTCCGCGAACTAACGCCCCCCACTGCTCCTTGGCTTTGAACAAGGATTGGCCGGGGTAAATTTGCAGTTCGAGGCCGACATTGGCGGATTTTACTTCGCGGGCCATGAGCTGAACCATTTCATCCCTGACATCACCTTTGCCGCCAGGAAACTGGTGTGAAACTCTTAGCTTGGTGTCAGCGGATGCTGCACCGATGAGAGAAAACGATAGGCTGGCAGCGATAGCCAGTTTTGCGAAAGGCAATTTCATAGTAATCCTCTCCGGAGGTTTTGTTTTTGTAATATCCATCAGGCATGGCTGATATATATATCATTATATTTTGTGTATACTCTTGTCAATGGGTCTTGACTAAAGTCGGAAGACCACAAGGCCAAACCCACACCTAACAAACATCGGAGAAAGGCCAGCGTGAAGCGCTCAAATGCCCAAAGGCTCAAAGATGTCCTTGAAGACGATATAATCAATGGCCGTCTGGTACCCGGGGAGAGACTGGATCCAGAAGCACTGTCAAAACAGTTCAATGTGTCCAGAACACCTATCCGTGAGGCGATTCAACAGTTATCCGTCAGTGGGTTGGTGGTGGTATTGCCAAAGAAAGGCACGTTTGTGACGAAGGTAGGTTTCGATCAGCTCATCGAAATGTTTGAAGTGATGGCGGAGCTTGAAGGGATGTGTGGACGACTGGCGGCTCGCCGCATCACGGAGGACGAGTTGGCTGTGTTGAAGGCGGCGTTGCTGCGCTGTGAAGACCCGGACGTCCGGGCGAACCCGAACGACTATTATTACGAAAATGAAGATTTCCATAACAGTATTTACAACGCCAGTCACAATGCTTTCCTCGCGACAGAAGCGCGTCAACTTAAGCAGCGCTTAAAGCCCTATCGCCGTTTGCAGTTACAGGTGCGTGACCGGGTGACGAATTCCATTCAGGAGCATCGCGACATATATTTGGCCATTGAGGCGGGGGATGCCGCGCTGGCAGAGAAGAAGTTGCGTCAACATGTGCTAATTCAGGGTGAACGCTTCAGCGATTTTGCGGCACGGGTAAAGGCGTTCAGCGACTTATCAGGGGAGCCGCTCCAGCGTGCCCAATATGCGAGGACTGGCGGCGCGAAGGGTGAAGGGTGAAGGGATCTGGTGTTCCTTGCACTGAACCTCAGGCGCATAAGATCCCTGGTGGCCTTTCTAACACCACAGGTGTCATTTTATTGACTAGTGGAAGGTCTTTGGCCCTTCAAAGCTCTTTAAACATTAGGATCCGTCTGGATCTGAGCAACTCATTAAAACCGCTGATTCGAGTCGGACTATTTTTAAGCACCATCATAGGTAGGGATTCTCTAGTGCCGGGGAGGCTGATCTCTCAGCGGAGACCGCCTCATAGGAGTCTCAAGAATTCTCTCTGCCGGCCTTCCATGCCTTGACGTCGACTGGATTCGCTCAAGTGCTCGCTGGGCACCAACCTCAGATACGCCATAAGCTGGCGTAGGGAGTCGAACCGGGTGATATCTCCCCAACTCCGTCAACACGGTCATGGCGGTGATCAGGCTCACGCCGCGCAACGCCATTAGCCCTTCAGCCACCGGCGTTAGCGATCACTGGGCCAGTGCCTGGCGTATTTGCTCTTCAAGCCCGGCCATTTGGTGTTGAGTCTCTTTTATTGCTTCGATATATTCCTGCAGGATCATTTGCTGAACCGCAGAGCGAAAGGTTACCGTTTCCGGCCAGCGAAAATGCGCCTGGATGCAGCGGCACTTGCCCGCATTATCGACTCGGCCGTGGCGCAAGAGAAAGCCCCAAGCGCTCCACGCCTTGAGCCCAATGGCCTTCATGTCTTCTCGCGCCCGCGTCAGAGCGCGTACCGCTTCGTATTCCTCACGCTGCCATGAGTTCCCCGGCACGGATCAGTTTTGCCAGCATCAATGCATCGCGTCGATTCGTTTTCACGCGCTTACCCGCTTTTCGGGGAATCGGTGCCGGAAATTTGCGGCGGGTTAATCGTCGCCTTTACGACAAGTCATCTCTCAAAAGTTTGACACAAAAGTGTAGCCCCCGATCCAAGATACGTTATCGACGCGATGGCGCGGCGGGATCAGATTCGCGTGTTTGTTGACGGCATGACCGCAGCAAATGATCCCGGGTTGACAATGCGGTTCCTGCGAAGATCGTTGTGCATGCCGATGCACGGCTCAAATCAATCACGATCGGCCAAATGGAAATCATCTTCAAGCCAACAGCTGTAAGCGCGTCATCTTGGGCAGGGAGGCTAGCCATGCGCATCGTCCAAGCGCTGCATTGGATGCGGGATACAATGAGACAAGGAGATTAAGGCGAGATTCTGATTCGTCGTTTGAACACAATTCTTCATAATCCGGATGATGGACGAATCCTCCGAAAGGATCTGTTTGAGGGCCTGTCCTTTTTTTTATCGCTTCTCGGATCTTGGCTGGATGCAAACGGAGACCGAATTGATGACACGAGTAATTTGACCGGAAGCCAAAGAAGATCAAAGCCTATGGTTGCGCCGGTGAAGACGTTCTTCTGAAGTTGCCTTATCATAAAGTGGTGCGATACTGGAGCGAGAAATGAATAGCCATTACGAACTCTCTCACTATCTGCA
>TARA_R110002074_G_scaffold80692_1_pt1 | contig 12477 bp, 12 predicted proteins | sample TARA_R110002074 | Tara Oceans TARA_R110002074 (sample SAMEA4397215) | marine metagenome | biome: Polar Biome; feature: [MIX] marine epipelagic wind mixed layer (ENVO:01000061); material: water (ENVO:00002006), including particulate matter (ENVO:01000060) such as... | depth 10-100 m
CGATTACTCCCAGCGAGTCACGTGCCGCTGCGTTATCTGCACTCTTTAGTAGAGTGTCTATGTCTGTTGATACTGTTACGTCTGCCATGATATTATATATTTAAGGTTGGTTATAAGAAAAGCCGTTTGGCTGAAAATAAGCTGAGCCGTTTGGTTGGGTATAAGTAAAAATCTCGACTCCCTCTAGTTCTAGTTTGGATGAATTTTCTTGAAGTGCGCGGGAGCCATTTTCAAGCAATAAAAAGTCACCCAATAAATCATCGAGACTCAGAGGTCTAAACCCAGCATCAATAGGGCCAATAATACTTGAGAATAATCCAAACTTATCCGCTTTTCTATTAAACTCCTGAACCACATGAACGAACATGTGAAAGTTCTGAGATTCGCTGATTGGGTATGAGCTTAACAGCGAAATTATCTCATTTTTAAAAGAGTCTGCAATGCTAACATCCCAATTAAATGTTCCGTGTATTTCTTTCTCTAAAAGGTGAGGGTTTTTTATACTCATGTACAAGCTCTTTTACACAAAAAAAAGCCCCAAAGCCATAATATTAGACTTTGGGGCAAAATTTTGTACGAACGATAGCAAAAACACACCACGCGATTAAGCAAAATGGAGAGTGGTTAGTGTTACACTTAAAAATAAAAAAAAGGAAACAAAAAAATTAAAAGGAAAAAGTGTAAACTACACTATGTTCGTAGGTTCGGAAGAGACAAGTCTTGTTTTGCAAAATTACAGTATAACTGGGATTACTGATATCTCATTCAACACAACCGTTGAGGAGGACGCAGTATTACTGCTTGCTGAAAGAGGGATCTCAAGAAAAGTCAACAAAGGGCATGTTGTTAATTGCAAAATTTCAAAACCATACTTAGGAAAAGAAATATTCCAGGAGTTTACTGGTATCACTAATCTATCTGGCCGATTTATATATGGAGCAAACGCAGTAGAGTTTACTGATGGAGTTATATCTTCGTACTCTATTTCTGTCGATACTCAAAGCTCGCCGAAAGTATCGGTAGATATGAAAATATTTGGAGACTTTAAGCCTACGGCAAATATAACTAGCGGAACTGTGGATTACTCATTTGAAGAGTTGGGGCCAGAGTCCGTATCAATTGATGTTGAGGGGCGCAATTCAACTCTCACAAACTTTTCTTACTCAGTTGATTTTGATGTCAAACCAACATACGAAATAAATTCAATAAAATCATCGAGCGCCAAAATACTTTCTCCTATTAAGTATAAGTCGTCTGCAAAAATGCTTATGGACGAGCAAGAATTTGAAGATGTAACAGGTTTAATAGAGTCCGAGACATTTAATAGGAATATAACTTTTAATATACAAGACACTGGGTCCAACATCCTAAACACTTATAATATTCCGAATGCTAGTTTAAGCTCTCAAGAAGTTAAAGTCGCTGCTGGAGACTTAGTAGAAATGTCAATTGAATACGCGGGGTTCTCAATTTAAATGTTTAACGGTTCGGAAGAGAGTTATATAATATTACAAAATACCTTATTAACTGGTATAAATAATATTTCCTTTAAATCAACTGTTCAAGAGAGGACTGTTCGTTTGTTGGGTAATCGGGGTATAACTAGAAAAATAAATAAGCCGCAAGAAACTACTTGTAGCTTTTCAAAACCATATAATGGCGCAGACTTTATTCAATATCTTACTGGGGTAACAGATTTATCTGGGCAATTTATATATGGAGAGAGCGCTATAGATTTCACGAACGCTGCTATCTCCAGCTACTCTTTAGACTTAAATGAGGAAGGTTTAGGCGAGATCAGTGTGCAAATGAAGATCTATGGGAAAATGACTCCAACCACGAGCTTAAGACTTTCCCAGGCTTCTGGCGATTTCCAAGTATTAAATCAAACCCCAAAACTGCAATTATTCAATTTAAATAACACAGCATCAGCGGTAAAATCGCTGAATTTTCAATCTTCATTCGATTTGCGGAGTTCTGATGGCGTAGGGACTATTGGAGAGCCTAATGTAAAAATAATATCCCCAGTTAAACACAAAATTTCTGCGAACATAGAGATGTTGGAACAGGAAGTGGAAGATGTGACTGGTATGGTTGAAGTTAGTTCTCTGACAAAAAATATACTAGCAGTATTTGCTCCTGACGAAAACGTTTCTAATCTAAATAGAATTTTAGAAATACAGTCTGGAGTGGAGCAGATAAAATCTAGCGGGACTTATATCGATGACCTGGATTTTGATATAGGCTCTTGTTCGTACAATCATTTCCAATTCCCCGAATCGTCTCTCTCTTCTCAGGAATTAAAATCTAACGCTGGAGAAATAGTGCAGTTAGGAAAAAATTATTCTGCGTACAGCGCAAGATCTAGCCCAAGAGCGCTTTTAAATGAGCCAGGGCAATTACCAAGTTGCGATGATCATTTACAGCAAATAGAAGAGAATTATGCCATCGCTTTGTTTAGATTTGACGATACCGACTACGCAAATGCTATCCATTTTGAGGATAGGTTAACGGGGGAAACAGATCTCAACTTATGGTTTCGTGAGCAGTCTCAAAGAGAAGCTAAGACTGGAGAAGATTTTGAGTTTAAAAACGTTGGCTCATATGTCACTAATATGCATTCATATGTCGATTCGTATTTCAGAAACCAAATAGACTTCGAGAATGCTTCGGTAGGAGAGACTGGCCTTGTCCAGATAACATCACCTTTACAGTCGTTTGATTTTGAAGAATTCGCTACTGGTGAGACAGGGCTTGGTGGCCAGTTAGGGCCTATTTTCCAACTACTTGATTTCGAAACAGCTGCCGTTGGCGAGACAGGGCTAACTCAATTAATAACTGACGATTTCTTTAACGAAACACATTTTGAAGCATCCGCTATTGGCGAAACGGGCCTTATCCAACTAACAGGGTTTTTAGATAATCAGTTCGATTTCGAAGCATTCGCTATTGGCGAGACAGGGCTAACTCAATTAATAACTGACGATTTCTTTAATGAAGTGCATTTTGAAGCATTCGCTATTGGCGAAACGGGGCTTGCCCAACTAACAATTGACGATTTCTTTAATGAAGTGGATTTTGAATCTGAATTGTCGGGAGAAATTGATACAAATTTGAATAATTTATAAAAGAAAGTGTAATAAATAATATGGCTGGTGGATTTATATATCAAAAAACAATAGACAGTGCTTATCAAGGCGGAACAGATAAATCTTTATTGATTGAACCTAATTACGCTTACCAAGTGCCCTTTACATTTGGAGACGACTGGGAGGATATAAAAATAGGCATGTTTGTCAGTTACGTCATAAGTGGAGCAGGTAATGAAAATTCAGGCGTAGCGAGTCTCACCACTAATACTGCTGGTGGGACGTCTAATGATACTTTTAATTACGTTGGAATAATAAAAGAAGGAGCTACATCCACTTTGCCTCTCGATACAAATAATAGCGGATATTTAGGGCTTCAAGCAGATGGGTTAAATACATATGATATCCAATATCCACAATATAATAAATTGTATCACAGCGCAGAATCTACCTCTGCCCAGGGCGACGCGAGATTTCTAGCTAGTCATGGGGCGACCACCTTAGAAACAAAAGAATTTCAAGATACGAAGGGTAATTTTAATGTTGTTTCATTACGAGCCTTAGACGCTGAAGCTGGAGATAGTTCGCCCGAAAATACTGGACTTTTTTGCGATTACTGGGGTTTAAGATACCAAGTAATCGATAAGGGGACGAGTGCCCAGAAAATAAGATTTACAGCGTCTTTAAATGGCACTAGCTCTTCCTCCAACATCACGAGCAACAGCCACGGAATATCAGACCCATCCATAGCAGCTCTAAAATCTCTTGTTAATGGAGTTGGTGAATATAGCTACATAGGTACTTCAAATATGCATACAACGATCACGGAAGGGTTCGTGTGGAATGATGGAGTAAGCGGGCATCCACTTCCAGATTCACTTTTCTTTTACAACGCTTTTCAAAGTCTTAGACCCAGAATTCATGCTTGGGCAGTGAAAAAGATATCTTAAAAGTGTAATAAAGTTTGAATGCCTAATAAAATTGAATTCAATCAATTGAGCCACAAAATAAGGTTCAAAGAACGTAAATTTAAATTTACTCAAAACCAAGTCGATTTTTTAAAAACAGCACTAGATCAAGAAACAAAACTAATGTTTTTAGCTGGTCCCGCTGGTACTGCTAAGACTTACATGGCTGTATATTCCGCCTTACAAGCCGTGATGACCTCGGGCTTAGAGAAAGATATTCTATACGTCAGAAGCATAGCCGAAAGCTCCCAGAGGGGCTTAGGATCTCTTCCTGGATCTATTGATGAGAAATTCGCTGTATTTGCTGGTCCTTTTTATGATAAGCTCGATGAGATGCTTAGTACTTCAGATATCAAACTTCTTAGAGAGAAAAAGATGTTTGAATGCATGCCAGTCAATTTTGTAAGGGGCGCAAATTGGAATGATAGGGTTGTTATTATTGACGAGGCTCAGAATTTTACATATAATGAGTTAATGACCGTGCTGACAAGAATCGGAGAAAATTCTAAAATCATTATCTGCGGAGATATGATGCAAAGCGATATTCGTGATAGTGGGTTTAATAAAATTTTCGAAGCGTTTGATGACGAAGAATCAAAGCAGAGAGGTATTCACTGCACAAGATTTGGTGTAGAAGATATCAAAAGAAGCGAGATATTGAAATATATAGTTTCAAAGTTGGAAGATTAAATTTAAAAATTTATATTTTATTTTATAATAAAATATGACTAAATTTTGTTTCGACTGTGGCCGCAAGCTAGAATATAAATTCAACCCGCCTAATTTTTGCCCGAATTGTGGGGTAAATATAAGCGGACCCAAGCTTAAGAAAGATGATTCAGTGCCCCCAAGGAAGAGTTCAACAGAACCTTTGGAGGTGTCTGAAGATTCAGAAGGATACACTAATGCCAATTTCATCCCAAGTATTTCAAAGCTAGAATACGAACTAGAAGACTTTGGAGCTGATGTCCAGCATACTATTGGATCTATTGGCGGTAAGTCGGCCCCAGCCAAACGCAAGAATAATGTGAAAAGTTTAAACGATCTATAATGTATTCTTTTGAAGATAAATTAGAACAAATCGAGATAGCGTTAGAAAGAAAAAGATCAAAGTGGGTATTGGATGCCGTAACTTATGTTGATTATGATGATATCAAGCAAATCATCATGGCTCATATTTATAAAAAATGGCACTTGTGGGATCAGTCAAAGGCTGTTGAGCCTTGGTTGAGCAGAGTGGTATCTAATCAGTTTAAAAATCTACTGCGCAATCATTATGGCAATTACGTAAGGCCGTGCTTGCGTTGTGAGTTTAATAACGGTGGAGATGGATGCAGCAAAACGAGAAGCTCTATTCAAGACTCTTCTTGCTCTGAATATAAAGAGTGGGAGCAAAAGAAAAAAGCTGCATACGATATCAAACTCGCAGTCACTATGGAAAACCATTCTTATGAGATGCACTCAAAGCAGGATAGTTTTTTAGACCTAGAAAGAGCTACTTCCAATTTAGCTAAAGAAATGAGACCCCATCTTACCCCTCGGCATTTTCGAGCATTCAAAATGATGTTTGTGCAAAACTGCACCGAAGAAGAGGTGGCTAAATTTTTGGGATTTAAAACCAACGAAAAGAAGCGCTCAGCAGGATACAAACAGATCAAAAACCTAAAAAAGATCTTTCAGGAAAAAGCAAGAGAAATAATAAGGGAAAAAGATATAATATGATCATTTTAACCGAAGAACAGAAGAAAATAATTTTAGAAAGCTTCAAAAAGGATGCTAATATTTTAAATATTACCAAAATAGTGTTTGAAGACAGCACTCTTGACGGAAGGTCTAAAGAAGGCAGGGCTGTGACTAAATTCTTGGCTACAAATGGGCTAAAGACCAAAACAACAAAAAGAGAAAAGTTGGACGAGATATCTCTGACTGAGTCTCAATTATTAGAAATACAGGACCTTAAGGAAGATGGCTTAAACACTTCTGAAATATCTGATATAGTGTTTAAAAGTAAAGTAACGAGACTATCAAAAGAGTGGCGAGTTGTAAATGAGATAGTGAACCAGGAAAAAGAAGAGCAAAAAGAAAAGGGTCAAGATTCTTCTGGGAATTACATTCCTCCTCAAGCAATTTCTAGGATAATTAAAAAAATCAATGATTCAACTGGTATCGGATTGGAAGAAGGTAAGATGTCCAGAAGCCACCACTCTTGCTGTAACAAACTAAGAATAAATCTTAGCAACTCAAGATTTGTCGCTGTTGTTAATAACTATATTAATCCCAGAGATAAGGAACTGTTTGAGCAGGAGATGATACGACTTACCTGGGACAAGCCAGACTTAACTGCAGATGAATTGAATCTGTATATGAACGTCTCTAAGGAAATTATTAATCTAGAATTAATTACTGGCCACCTACAGAAGCTGAACGAAATGTTTGAGGATGCTGGACACCAAGATGAGATGACTGTGCGTTTAGCGGAGATAATTAAGGCTAAAAGCTCTGAGTACCATCAATGTGAGACTCGTATCGAAAACCTAACAAAGAAGCTCCAGGGGGATCGTGGTACGCGTTTGGCGAATCAACAAAAGGATACAGCATCGTTTCTAGCTATTGTCCAGCTCTTCCAAGAAGAGGAGGAAAGAAAAAATATGGTGCGTATAGCGGATATGCAAAAACAAACAATCAGAAAAGAGGCCGAGCGTTTGGAGGGTATGGCTGCTTGGAAGGCAAGAGTGCTAGGGATTGGCATTGAAGATGTCTTATAAATGCAAAGAATGCGGATTAGAATTTACTTCTGAAAAATCCCTACACGGCCACCTTAAAGCTCATAAAATCTATGTGGCAGATTACTATGTAAAGCATTACCCGCGCTTTAACAAGCTTAACGGCAACCCTCTACCTTTTAAGAAAAAAGAAGAATATTTCGAAAACGACTTTATAAATAGATCGCAACTAGTAGCTTGGTGCAAAAAATCCGACCCAGCTGAAGTTAAAGAGTACATAATCGAATTAGCAAAAAGAAGAATAAAACAAAAGGGTTATAAAAAAGCTCCATTTCATTTGGAACTTTTAAAAAAACAACTACCAGACCTAGATGTTTTTAAAGAGCATTTTGGTACATATACTAATGCTTGCGCTGAAATGGGCGTTGAGGCTATATTTTACAAAGGAATGCCAAAGGAATTCAAAGAAGATGTGGATGTCGAGGTGCTGATTGATACTAGAGAGCAGCAGCCGTTAAAGTTCCCTAAGTCCGAAATTTTAAAATTAGATTTTGGGGATTACACATTAAGTGGAAAAGACTTTTCTAATACATTCGTAGATAGGAAAAGTTCTGGCGATTTCCTGTCCACCTTTGGAGGGCAAGTTGATAGATTTAGGAAAGAAATGAAAAGATGCGTAGAGCTTGATAGTTATATGTATATAGTTGTGGAAAAATCTATTAAAGCGATAGAGAAAGAAGCCGTGTTTACAAAGGGCAGAAGAATGCCAAAACTAAGTTGGGTGTTCTCTAATATGATTTCGATACAACACGAGTTTGCTGAAAACTGCCAGTTCGTTTTTACCGAAAACAGAATACACAGCGAGGAGATTATTCCAAAACTTTTATATCTAGGCGATAAGCTCTGGAATGTAGATGTACAATATTTTTTAGACAATGAAGACTTTTAAGAAAAAATTTCAAACAAAAACGAAAATGGAGAAGGAAGTTTATTTTTTAAATAAGCTATCTTCTTATAAATATTTTCCCAAAGTAGTGAGCGTGAATAAAGATACAAATGAATTAGAAATGTCTTTTTGCGGAAATGTTTTGGAGGAAGGCTCTGAACCTAGGCTTTGGAGAAAACAAACAAAGGAGATAATCAGCATCTTGGAAAAAGAAAGTATATATCACAATGATATTCATGATGAAAATTTTCTCTACAAGAATAATAAAATCTTTTTGGTGGACTTCGGGAGGGCAACAGAAAATAAAGAGGCATTTCCTTTTTTGAATGTGTCCTCTTCCTGCTTGGACGATTGCGATTCTTTTTTTCATGTCTTTTTGCATGCAGAAAAAAACTTTAAAAAAATACACAGAGTATGAGTTGGGACACAGGAAATCAAAAGCCCCTACAAAGGGAAGATATTAATAAGCAGGTTTTAGATCTAGAGGGTTACCTTGAAGATAACAAAGCCAAGTATTACTTATATAAGTTCTTAAAAGACAACGTAACATTCACAACAGAATTATTAACTGGCGTCGAATTATTCCCTTTCCAACACATGGCTGTAAAGGCTATGATGGAGAATGATTATTTTCTAGGTGTATGGTCTCGCGGTATGTCTAAATCGTTCTCTACGGGCATTTTCGCGCTATTAGACGCTATGCTGAATCAGGGGGTTCATATAGGTATTATTTCAAAATCTTTTCGTCAATCAAAAATGATTTTTCGTAAGATTGAGGACATATCTCAAGATAAAAAAGCAGAATTATTTCGACAATGCATCGGTAAGGTTAGCAAATCAAACGATGAGTGGTCAATGCAGATTGGAAAAAGCAGAATTACAGCTTTACCTCTTGGCGATGGAGAAAAGCTTCGTGGTTTTCGTTTTCAGCGTATTATTGTTGATGAGCTTTTGCTTATGCCAGAAAAAGTTTTGAACGAAGTCATCATGCCTTTCTTGGCTGTCGTTGAAAACCCACAAGAAAGACAAAAAATTAGTGATGCAGAAGACTCTATGATTGCTGCTGGCAAAATGACAGAAGAAGAGCGCACGGAATGGCCTTCCAATAAAATGATAGGGCTTTCGTCGGCATCTTACAAGTTTGAATATTTGTATAAAATGTATCAGGCTTATGAAAATATGATCTTTAATCCTGGCGCTAAAAACCAAGGCAGAAGATGCATAATGCAGTTTAGTTATGATTGCGCCCCTAAAGCTTTGTATGATGAAAATCTTATAACCCAAGCAAGAGGCACTATGAGCCAGTCTCAAATTGACCGAGAATTTAATGCTCAATTTACGGATGACAGCGCTGGTTATTTTAAAATAAGCAAGATGGCTGAATGCACTATTGAAGATGGGGAATCTCCAGCGGTTGAAGTAGCGGGAGAAGAGGGCGCTGAATACATACTAGCATTTGACCCGTCATGGTCTGAATCTGAAGCTTCTGATGATTTTGCTATGCAGGTTATTAAACTCATACCAGAAAACAAAAAAGGTGTTGTAGTCCACAGTTACGCTCTTCCTGGTACAAACCTAAAGAAGCATATGACTTACTTTAAGTATCTTATTGATCATTTCAATATAATCATGGTTGTAGGCGACTATAATGGCGGCGTGCAATTCATGAACTCCTGTAACGAAAGCGACTTATTTAAAAAAGATAAACTGGAAATAGGAATGTTCGACGCTGGCTTAGATAACCCGCACGATTATGTAAAGGACTTGAAAGAGGCAAGGAGAGGTTATAACGTGTCAAATAAAACTATTTGTTACTTAAGAAAGCCAACTTCCGTCTGGATTAGAAACGGCAATGAAATGCTACAGACCGCTTTTGATAGAAAGAAACTTTACTTTGCAGCAACAGCTATGGATGATAATTATTCTATTCAGAGAGCTAAAAAAATACCAATAAAAGACTTAAAATTCTCTAAGTATGAAGATGAAAAGAACGCTGGCGCAAAAATGATCGAATTTGTTGAGCATCAAAAAGATATGATAGATTTAACAAAGGCGGAATGTGCTTTGATTCAAGTTTCTAGTTCTGCTGGCGGTACTCAAAGTTTTGATTTACCTAGCAACCTAAAAAGACAGAAGGGAGTAGATAGACCGAGAAAGGATTCCTATTCCGCTCTAGTGCTTGGCAACTGGGGAATGAATGTGTATTACGATATGATGGATATCCCAGAAGAAAGTAATCACGGCTTCACACCTATGTTTATTTAAAAAAGTTAAAAAAGTAACTTTTAAATTGTGTAAAGTAACTTATAATACATTATGCCTAAAAGAAAATACACAAAAAAGTCCGAGTATTGGAACAATTTCAAAAGGGTTGCTCCAGAAGCCCCAAAATCTCAAGAAGTTGTCGAGCCTATCACCGCAGGCGAGGCGTACCATGTTTCTCAGGGGTCGTACAGTCGATCTGGTTCTGTGAATAACCTACAATCTTCATCTACAAGCACAAGAATAAATAGATCTTCTGTTACGGCCCCGATTAATAAATTTAGTCAAATAAGAGCTGGTATGCTCCCCTACGAAATGGCTTCTGATGGAGCTAATGTCAGGGACGCTATTGAACTCTGCCAAAAGGCTTATGCTAATGTGCCTATCTTTAGAAATACTATTGATATGATGTCTGAGTTCGCGAATGCGGAACTCTATTTAGAAGGAGGCAACTCAACTTCTAGAAAATTTTTCGAAAAGCTTCTTGATAGGATCAAGATTTGGGATCTTAAAGACCAGTACTTTAGAGAGTATTATAGAAGTGGAAATATCTTCCTATACAGAGTGGACGGCAAATTTAGTATAGAAGATTATAAAAAGTTTTCTCAAACCGTATCAGATGGACCTTCTTTAAATAGGTTCCCATTGAAATATGTTGTTTTAAATCCTTTTGAAATAGTAGCTAAACGCAGTACTGTGTTTAATACAAAAGATGGGGGTTACGCGAAAATCCTCTCTGAGTTTGATATAGAAAGATTAGCTAGCCCTAAAAACGATTATGATAAAGCTGTATTTGATGCTTTAGATCCAGAAGTTAAAGAGCAAATCAAGGGAGGTGCTTATTTCAAAGACGGGCTTCAGATAAATTTAAAAAGCGAAAAGATGTCTTATAGTTTTTACAAGAAACAAGATTATGAGCCATTCGCTATTCCATTCGGTTATCCAGTCCTTGAGGACATTAACGCTAAGATGGAAATGAAGAAGATGGATCAAGCCATCATGAGAACGGTCGAGAACGTAATCCTTATGATTACAATGGGAGCGGAGCCAGACAAGGGAGGCATTAACCCTAACAATGTAAAGGCTATGCAGACGCTTTTTCAAAACGAGTCTGTTGGTCGTGTGCTGGTTTCCGATTACACAACAAAAGCTGATTTTGTTATTCCAGACATCAATAAAGTAGTCGGCCCTGGCAAGTACCAAGTTATCAATCAGGATATCAAAGATGGCTTACAAAATATAGCACTGAATGATGATAAGTATAATGGCGCTGAAATGAAAACTCGTGTATTTTTGGATAGACTCAAGGAAGCTCGTGAGGCATTCATTCAAGACTTTTTGCAGCCAGAGATTCGTAGAATTGCTCTAGACTTGGGTTTTAGATCCTACCCTACTGTCAAGTTTAAAGATATCGATTTGCGTGACGAAACTCAATTGATGAGAGTCGCCACAAGACTTATGGAGCTTGGTCTTATTACCGCAGAACAAGGAATGGAACTTTTTCAAACTGGAAAATTCCCGTTGGCAGAAAACCTAGAAAAAGCTCAAGAAAAATTTGTAGAACAAAGAGAAAAGGGTTATTTCAACCCAATAGTTGGTGGAGTTCCTATGATTGACCCAGAAACTGGCGAAGAAGAACCAGGAAAAATCAGCAAACCAACAAAAGGTATGCCTGGTCGCCCAGAAGGCTCAAAAGATCAGTTCTCTAGAGAAAATATCCAAGGCACTATTTATGAAATAGAAGCATTGAATTCTATAGCTAAAGAAAAAATGCTAGAAAAACTAAACTCAGAATCTCTTGACGAAAATCAAGAAAAAATGATAAGCCAATTATGTGAATCTGTTATCTGTGCGTCTAAAAAAGAAAATTGGACTGAGACAATGCTTTCTTGTGTAAATGACTTTACTGAGATTGAAAAACTAGGGACAATGGAAAACATTCTTGATGTCTCAGAAGCCCACAAATTAGAGATCTACCCTTCAGCAATTTTATATCACTCAAAATGAAAAAAATCAAAAACCCACTCGAAATGAGCTTAGACCGCTCCAACGGCAATATCGAAATTTCTATTGCGAAAAAATACAGCGAGACAGAAGAAGCTATGTATAAATCATACATGAGCGTTTGTGCTATGGACGACAAAGCGCTGGTCGATACTTCGGACATGGATGAGGAAGGCACTGCGAAAAGCTGTGGGATGCAGTACGACAAAATGAGAGCGATGATGAATGAAGTTGGTGAAGGCGGCTTGACGGACAATCAAAAGAAATTGCCACCAGCTTTGCAAAAAGCGATTCTTGAAAAAATGGAAAAAGAAGGGAAAGCTTCGAAGTCTTATGCGGCAAAAGAAGACTTTAAACCTCATATGATGTATGATCCAAAAACTGGCAAAAGCTACGAAGCAAAAACCTATGAGGATCATCTAAAAATGAAAGATATGGGATATACCCATGAAAAGCCTAGCGATAAAAAAGAAGATAAGGTTGTA
>TARA_R110002074_G_scaffold4387_1_pt1 | contig 12467 bp, 14 predicted proteins | sample TARA_R110002074 | Tara Oceans TARA_R110002074 (sample SAMEA4397215) | marine metagenome | biome: Polar Biome; feature: [MIX] marine epipelagic wind mixed layer (ENVO:01000061); material: water (ENVO:00002006), including particulate matter (ENVO:01000060) such as... | depth 10-100 m
TTTTTAAGCTTGTAAACCAGCCCCCCTATGGACCCCTGTCACAATATACTAATCTATATATAGCCCTGCGTTGGGGATTAGGGGACATATTTTGTAAACCACACTTGACTTAGTGTACCTCTTAAGGTAGTTACTAAGGTAACTTCCACAAGAGAAGGCTTATTGAGCAGTGAATAAATCAATTGATACTCTAGACTTCAATCTAGAGATAGAACACTCGTTATCTTTGGACTTCGTTGACGACGAGGGCGTGGTTATTACGACATACGTGTCCCTTTACCAGGATGATGATCCCCAGGAGGTTGATACTCCGCTAGAAATTATACTTGATGAGACTCTTTCTCTTTGTAAGTTTAGTGCGGACTACCAACGGCTGTATTGTGTAGCACATGAGCTCGAGAGACACGCTGAGAAGCTCCGCGAAGTAGCCCAACAGATAGAAGACGGTAATATGATACAGGATCTCTTTAATGTAGACCCTGATGATCTGCCGGAGGTTTACGTATGAACGCTCCTTTAGTATTTGAGACGCCGCCGTTGGCTAGTGGCGTTGTTGGAAGAGTTGGTGAAAACCTTGCCGCTTACTATTTAGAGGCTAATGGATTTGAGTGCTCTATAGTAGACCGCCGAGGCGCCGACATCTGGTGCAGGGCCCCTAATGGGGACTTGTTCGAGCTCGAGGTTAAAGCATCTTGTACTCTAACAACGGGTAACAGGTATCATACTTTCACTATCTTAAAGAAAGAGGCAGACCAGTATATGCTGACCTGCCTCGATACCAATTACTTTAGGATCTTTAGTCGTGATCAAATTAACGAGCGCATGACTTCTGGCACACTTCATATGAAGCCGGCAGAGTTCTCAGAGAAGTTAATGATAGACGATATGAATGCTCTTAAGAGTACCTACATGAGTACGGTTAAAGATATACTAGATATCTATTTACCCTCGGGAGCATAGTCCCGTTATACCATGGATACCGCACTTTGTAAATCCTATTAATTGACATTACTAATGTAACATGAGATAATACTAATATTCCCCAATGATAAACTTAATCTACATCAGAGCCGCGATTGAGGCCAATACCGGAATTCGTCTATCTCTAGCTAGAACTAGAGAATACCTAGTCGAGGAAGGTTTGATCACGCAAAAGCAAGCTGATGATAAAGCTCAAATATTTACGGGATATGGCGACTTGTATTGGACAGATGTCCCATCAAAAGACGTCGAGATGATGATAGATGACCAACAAGGTTTACCTGAGAAACTTGCTACCTCGAGCCCATTTTCTAACCCTTACATGCGAAAAGTCTAGGAGACTATTATGAAAGTTAAAGCTGCAAAAGATGCAAAGAAGCCCGCTAAAAAAAGTACGCCTAAGATGAATATGGGCGGCGCTGCTATGAAGAAGAAGATGGCTTACGGCCATGGCGGCATGGCTGCGAAGAAGAAGTAGCATGAATTGCTGGCACTGTAGAACCGAATTAATTTGGGGCGGGGATCACGATGGGGAGGACGACCAGGACTACTTGATCGTTACTAACCTATCGTGCCCCAGCTGCCACAGTCATGTCCTAGTATATCTTCCACGCGATGAGGATGATGAAGAGCTGACTTGCGCGCCGCAGGATTCGGGTATGCAGACATAGGCCACGTACTCCCCTAGCTGATGTGGTATAATTACCTTAGCAGTTGTTTAAAAGGGGTAATTATGCTACAATATCTAAATAGAACATTAAAATGGGTCCAGGAATGTCAAACGCGCCGAGCCGCCTTTTATACGCTCCAGCATATGACGGACAAGCAGCTTAAAGACATCGGGATCACCCGGGGAGAGCTGCGCGACAGATTATATAATCACTAAAACATTTCGGGGGGGATGAGTAGTGTTAGCAGAATTGGCTGTGGCTAATGCTGCTTTTGGGGTCATAAAATCGGCCATCAGTAATTCGCGAGAATTAGCTAGTGTCGGAAAACAAATCGGCGATTGGATTGGTGCCGAGGAAACTCTAAAAGAGCGGGCCGATACAGATAAAAACTCCGTACTAAATAAAGTCCTGGGCAAGGAGTCAAATGATTTTGAAAGCTTCCTTGCCCTAGATAAATTAAAAGAGCAGCGCAGAGAATTGGAGAGCCATATGAGATTATATGGAAGACCCGGTTTGTTCGATTCCTGGGTCCTATATCAGGCTGAGGCCCGGAAGTCCCGGCGCGCTGCAGCTAAGCGCCAGGCAATAGAGCGCCAAGAGATGCGAGAGTTAGTTACGACAGTGATAGTCATAGCCGGCTTTGTTGGCCTTACTATCGTAGGTCTTTATTTCTTTCTAAATTCAGGAATCTAATAGTGTCTCGCTCGAAAGCAGAAAAGATAGCCTCGGCTAAAAAACGCCACGGCTTCACCGCTATAAACAAACCTCGCAGAGGGGGCAGTAAGAAGTTTGAGGTCCTTGCTGTTGAAGGCGACAACGTAAAATACATTGCGTTTGGCGACCCTAATATGTCTATTAAATCGGACCAGCCTGCTCGCAAGAAGAGCTACTGCGCTCGTTCCGGCGGCATCAAGGGAAAGAATAGTAAATTATCAGCCAACTATTGGTCCCGTAAAGCATGGAAGTGTTAGAACATGTCCCTAGTCAAAAATATGAATGCTCGTAAAGAAGCTGGAACCTCGCGTTCTAAAAAGAATAGTACTGTAAGCCCTTCCGCATACAAAAATATGAAAGCTGGTTGGCCCAAGTCTAAAAAGAAAAAGGCTAAAAAATGACAAAACTAACCCCGGCCCAAGAGGCTAAAATGAAAGAGCATAAAAAACAGCATTCGGCAAAGCATATGAAAAATATGAGAGCTGCGATGATGAAGGGTAAATCTTTCAAGGCAGCGCATACATCCGCTAAAAAAGCTGACGCTTCTTGACGGAACGGGTAATCAAATGAGCCTCGAGGTATACTAATGGAAACACCCAATAAAAAGCTGACAGATCGGCAGAACCTATTTGTTGATGCGATAATCGGGGAAGCCTCTGGTGACATCAGGGCGGCAATGGATATTGCTGGGTACTCTAAGCACACCACTATTCGCGAAGCTGTGGAGCCTGTTAAAGAGAGTATCGTAGAAGCAGCTCAGCTAATGATTGCTATGAATGCTCCTAAAGCTGCGATGGGTCTAACAGGCGTTATGACAGATCCCAGTGCCCTGGGCGCGCGAAATATTATTTCCGCTGCTCGAGAAGTTCTTGACCGGGCAGGCATTGGCAAAAAAGAAACCCTTGAAGTTAAGGGCCCTGAAGGCGGGATATTTATCCTCCCTGCAAAACAAGATATTTAATGACAGAAAATAGTGACTTCCCAGAGAAGCGCAGGTCCAACTCATTTAAAAGAATTGCCTACGGGTACAAACCTGCCGCCGATGATCCATGCCTACTGATACCAGATGAAGAGATGGTTCCGTTTATAGTGCAGGCGTTGGACCATATTGATAAAGGCGGCTCGCTTAGGGAGACCGCTACTTGGCTTACCAATCAGACGGGTAAGTCTATCTCCCACCAGGGTATTAATAAGATCTGGAAAGAGCGCCGCGGCGCATTATCAGGTAACGAGCGTGAGAAGAACCAGAAACGACAACGCAGAGCCAATGCCCCTAAGACCGGGCCAGAAAAAGCTAAGGCTAAGATTAAACGTAAAGCCTCAGATGCTAAGAGAGTTCTCACTCTTCAGAAAAAAAAACTAGACAACTGGGAAGATAGAACTCCAAAGGCTGAGATTGATACCTTCAGGGTACCAGACTCCATATCCACCAGCTTAGATTTTTCAACTGTTCCTGAAGAGGTTGATATTGTTTTTAAGCCTAATAAAGGCCCACAAACAGAGTTCCTGGCAGCGTCCGAAAGAGAGGTCCTATATGGGGGCAGTGCCGGCTCGGGTAAAAGCTTTGCCCTGCTTGCAGACCCCATGCGGTACTTCTCTAATCCCGCATTTAGCGGATTACTTTTGCGGCGCACTAATGATGAACTGCGAGAGCTTGTTTACAAATCGCAAGAGCTTTATCCCCGCGCGTACCCTGGCGCAAAATGGCAAGAGAAGAAATCCCAGTGGACGTTTCCATCCGGAGCAAGACTATGGATGACCTACCTTGAGCGTGACGAAGATGTTATGCGTTATCAGGGCCAGAGCTTTAGTTATATCGCTGTGGACGAGCTCACTCAGTATGCCACCCAATACGCCTGGTCATACCTAAAAAGTCGATTAAGAACTACGGACCCCGATCTCCCAATATTTCTTCGCGCAACAAGTAATCCTGGGGGTCCCGGGCACCAATGGGTAAAGAAGGCCTTTGTAGATCCTGCCCCGGCAGGCAAAGCCTTTGAAGCCACGGACATCGAGACAGGTGAAGTCCTAAGATATCCAGATTCCCATGAGAAAGCTGGGCAGTCCCTTTTTAGCCGCCGGTTCATTCCTGCTCTGCTAAAGGACAATCCATACCTCGCGGAAGATGGGGCATACGAAGCGAACCTGCTATCTCTACCGGAGCATCAGCGTAGGCAGCTTCTGGAAGGTGATTGGGGCGTTGCAGAAGGCGCCGCCTTTTCAGAGTTTAGGATAGACACGCATGTTGTTGAGCCCTTCGATATCCCAGATAACTGGAGAAGATTTAGGTCTGCAGATTATGGCTTTAGCTCATTCAGCGCGGTGCATTGGTACGCCATCGATCCTTCCTTTGACACGCTAATTGTTTACCGAGAATTATACGTCAGCAAGCATACCGGACGAGACTTAGGTAGGGCTGTATGTGAAGCGGAAGCTGGCGACAAAATAAGCTACGGGATTCTTGATAGTTCTTGTTGGCATGCCCGGGGACAATTGGGGCCCAGTATTGCTGAGGAGATGATCGCAATGGGGTGTCGATGGAGACCCTCAGATAGATCTGCAGGATCTCGGGTAGCAGGCAAAGTTAGGCTGCACGAACTCTTGAAAGTTAACGAAGTTACCGAGATGCCTGGAATAGTATTTTTTGATACCTGCCGGCAGATAATCTCCGACCTTCCAGTTATTCCTAGTGACCCAAAGGGATCTGACGATATCGATCCCCGCTACGCTTCAGATCACGCCTACGACTCAATTCGCTACGGAATTCAATCACGACCCCGGGCCTTTAGTGCTTTTGACAGTGGTCAAGGAATCCCAACCCAGAAATGGCAACCTTCGGATAACACGTTTGGATATTAAATTATGGCATTAATGCAGCCCCCCTCATCCCAACCAACAGACGACATGACTGACGAAACAAATGTTATCGCTCTTGAAGAAGAGGGCGATGTTGAGCAGGAAAACCTTGAATATTCTGGTGTCGTATCCGTCATAGATACGGCCTATCGCAAATCTAAAGATGCGCGGATGATGGATGAAGAAAGATGGCTGACGGGATACCGAAACTACCGAGGTATCTACGGCCCAGATGTAGCGTTCACTGATACAGAAAAATCTAAGGCCTTTGTAAAAATTACCAAGACTAAAGTACTTGCTGGGTATTCCCAGATTATCGACGTTCTCTTTGCCGGCAGCAAATTTCCTATTGGGATCGAGGCGCGAAAGTTCCCTAACAATGTAGCGGGTGAAGTAAGCTACGATCCCCAAGGTCTTACGACTGAGAAAGTTAAAGAGAAGACGGGAGCGGACTACGAGATTCCCCGCACTATTGCCCGGCCTGAAATGGCTAAAGATTTAGGAGTATACCAAAACAAACTTACTCCTATAGCTGATGATTTAGAGCTTGGCCCCGGAACTAACCCGGGATCTGTTACATTTGAACCAGCAAAGAGAGCCGCACAACTTCTTGAGAAGAAGCTGCATGATCAGCTGGACGAAAGCTCCGCCAGTAAGCACCTCCGGTCTATGGCATTTGAGATGTCGTTGTTTGGCACTGGAATTATTAAGGGCCCTTTTGCCTTTGAAAAAGAATATCCTCGATGGACAGAAGAGGGAGAGTATGACCCGCTGTTCTCAACAATCCCCAAGGTAGAGTTTGTATCCGTGTGGGACTTCTATCCTGATCCCGATGCCAGGAATATGGAAGAAGCTGAGTACACTATCCAGCGCCACCGGCTCAATCGTACCCAGATGCGGCAGCTTAAAAAGCGCCCCCATTTTAGGGAGGAAAGCATTGAGGCCGCGGTAGATATGGGCTCTGATTATGTCCGTGCCTATTGGGAAGACTCTCTAGAAGATAGCCAGAATACATCTGATATAGATAGGTACGAAGTCCTAGAATACTGGGGCATTTTAGATAGCGAGTCCGCGCTCGAGGCTGACATAAAGATACCAAAAGAATTGCGCGACCGGGATCAAGTTCAAATTAATGCGTGGATCTGCAACGGGCAAATTCTCCGTCTAGTTTTAAATCCATTTACCCCTACACGAATTCCTTACGCTGCCGTGCCGTATGAAAGCAATCCATACAGTTTCTTTGGAATTGGAATAGCTGAGAACATGGCAGACACCCAATTGCTCTGTAATGGTTATCTAAGAATGAGCGTGGATAACGCCGCCCTTTCTGGGAATTTGCTGATTGAAATTGATGAGACGAATCTCGTCCCGGGGCAGGATATGTCTGTGTACCCAGGCAAAATTTTCCGACGTCAGGCAGGGGCCCCAGGGCAAGCGATTTTTTCAACCAAGTTTGCCAACGTCAGCCAGGAACTAATGATGATGTTTGATAAGTCCAGGCAGCTTGCTGATGAGGCTACAGGCATCCCAAGCTTCAGCCATGGCCAGACAGGCATCACAGGCGTCGGTCGAACCGCTAGTGGTATGAGTATGTTAATGGGAGCCGCTCAACAGGCCATCAAAACTGTTGTACGAAATATAGATGACTTTCTACTAGCGCCGCTCGGTAAGGCTCTGTTTAGTTTTCAGATGCAGTTTAACTTTGACCCTGAGTTCCTAGGGGATCTCGAGGTTATCCCTCGCGGCACAGAAAGCCTCATGCGTAACGAAGTCAGAAGTCAGAGACTATTGCAATTTATGCAGCTGACGCAGAACCCCGCAATGCAACCTTTTGTGAAGTATGATTACATACTGAGGGAACTCGCAGCATCTATGGATTTAGACGAAGACGGCGTGATCAACGACCCTAGAGAGGCGATGATTCAGGCTAAAATGATGAGTGAGATCCAGGCTATGATGCCGCCTGCTCCAGCCGCAGCTGCACCACCAGAAGGTGGCCCAGCGGGACCCCCTAATCCTGATGATCCAACAGGCACAGGCAATGGAAACATTGCACCTGGATCAGCCCCAGAACCGGGAGCTGCAGGTTTCACGGGAGCAGGCGGCGGAGATAACGGCGGTAACGAACCTGCCCCACAAGCTCCTGTCCAATAATGGATAAACAGTTTTATCGACAGATCCTCCTGATGGTTAATCAGAAGGACACCTATAAAATGATGCAGGACTACGCTGACCGCCGGATATCTATTCTTCGGCATCAGTTGGAGACCGAACTAGATATGGATCGAATGCGCCAAATTCAGGGCAGCATTAAAGAACTAAAGCGCTTTCAAACACTACGAGATGAAGTTGTAAAGGGTGCCGAGTAATGGGCGTATTAGATTTTATCTTTGGTAATAGGGATGACAATCTTGAGGGCGCCGAGTCTGTTGCTGAGCCGGATCCCGCCCCCAAAACTAATCATCTAGAAAATATATATGCCTGGGATCGCCCTTTGTATTCTTCTGCTGATGATAGAGTAGTTGGAATGAGCGAATTAGATGGGCTTATATATGAAACTATGGCCGGCACCCAATATACAGTTGGCGTAAATCCGGACCAAAGAAACCCTCACGAAAAGATTGTTGATGGTGCCAAAGCAATCGGAACTGCTGCAGTAAACTATGCTAAAGATCCCTTCCTTCCTAGCAAAGAGGCAGTAGGTCAATTCGCCTACGACGCCACTATAGGTGCCTCTGAAAGTCTCGGAGACATTATGTTTAAGGGTGAGGGGACGTATGGGGATTTGCTAGGGCTGGCGCTGGGCGTTGGCGGAGGGGCGCAGGCAGTAGGGCTGACTAAGTTTGCTCCTAATGTTGATGGCTCGACCACAGGAATGTTCCTGCCGGTAATGAAGACACAGCGCGGTCCATTCATTGCGGCTGACGCTAATGTTATGAAGCGTGAAGGAAAATCCCGAGACGAGATATGGCAGAAATTAGGGGTATGGCAGCTCGGCGATGCCGACGAGTGGTTATACGAGATTCCCGATAATAAAGCCGAAATAGCATTGACTGTAGATGATGCCCCTCGGCAGACGAAAACGGTCACGGAAACGCAGCGCCGCAGGGTAGGGGGCGGACCAACCCAAAGCGAAATAATTGCTGCTAAAACCCGTGCACAAATGGATATGATTAATCTTCGCCGGGCAGTAGAGTCGGGGGAAATAACCGCACCGGAGCAGGCCTCGAAAGTTGCAGAAATATCTGCGCGTCTAAACCAGATAACGGGCGGGACAGGAACCCTAGACTACGAAGATGTCCTGGTTACTCGAGAAGTGCCTATCCCAAAGCCAAAACTTACCAAAGGATATGGGGTTAGCCAGGCAAGCCCAAACCGCGAGGCATCCACATTAGATCAAGTCCTGCACCATGATTCCCTTTACGACGAACTCGACGAGCTAGGTATAAATACGAATGAGTTCCCTACTGCTGAGGCAGGACGGAGAAAAGATTTATCCGCAGGGGAGGACGCATCAGGTGTTGCCTACCCGGACACGGAATATACCCGCAGACTGTTCAGTAAATTTTGGAGTAATCCAAAAGGTAAATCAATGATTAGCTCGTTTACTAACGCCGGAAATTGGATAAGCCGCCCAAGAAATGCTCGCGACGGGGTAGTTGTTGCTGAAATGGTCGGGGGCAAGATCACAAAGGATCAGGCTCGCGCGCAGATGATACTTTCCACAATGCTGCATGAGACCCAACATTGGCTAGACAGCAAATTTAAATCAGAGTCTGGTGTAGGGTTTAATCCGGTCAGTGGTGCGGATGCTCGGCGGGCGATGAAACAGAAGTATGACAACCTTAAAGGCGAGGCCTTTTCTTTAGATCCCGGTCGCGAGAAAACCTCACAACTTCTTTCCGATTTGCTTGCCACAACAAACACAGAATTCGTGGGCAAGGTTAAATATTTAGATAGCTCTAAATTTGCCGCTACGTTTGAGGAGCTTGTATACGGGCCCAAAGGCCCTGCTGTTAATACCGGACCAAAGATGCCTAACATACTTGTTAGAGATCAGGGAAAACTAGAAGAGATCCTAGATTTGGCTTTTGCCTCACGCCTAACAGATACTCAGTTAGACGCTGCCGGTAAGCAAAAAAATAGAGAGATGTTCAAGACGGCTCTTATTTCTAATGTACTGGATCCTAAAGGGAAGCTGCCTATCGAACAGGCAGTGGAGAAGGCCGATCTTCTCGTTCGTATTCTAGATAGTCCCGAGGGCCAAAATTTATACTCTGCGTATGTCCAAGTTCTTACAGGCAAAACCGGATTGATAAGAAACTTAACAAGCGATGAACTCTACTACCTCGAAATGGGTGAGGCTAAATCTCGGTTGGTACAGGCGCGTCGTGACATGAGCAAAGCAGAGCGCGAAGCCACCCCACCATGGATGATGCTCGATAGAGATGAGTTTAAGCTCTGGAATGAGCAGCAGTATGGAATGCGATAATTAAAGGCGGCAAAATGGCTAAGAAAATCACAAGCTCCATGGGCGGTTTAAGCGATGCTCGCAAGGGCATAAAAACTTTGGAAGGCAAAGAAATGGCTAACAAGAAGTATCAAAGAGACAATAAAAAAGCTGATCTCGATGGCGACGGTAAGCTGACTCCCTACGAAAAAGTACGGGCCGATGCCGTGCAGCAGTCTATGTCTGATGATGACCCAGAGCGCGATGAAAAAATCCGTATGTACCATGGAGGAATGGCTTGTGGCGCCGACGAGGGAATGATGTCAGATCCAGAATCCGGCAACAGTATTCCAATCGGATCCTCGGCAGAAAATGTCCGCGATGATATCTCAGTAATGATGTCTGATGGAGAATACGTGTTGCCTGCCAATGTCGTGAAATGGCACGGACTAAAGCGTATTATGGACATGCAAACTGAGGCCGAGATGGGTCTGATGAGCATGTATGGCGAGGGCCTTATCCAATACGCAGGCGGCGAAGAAGCGGAAGAAAGCGCGGACGATAGCGAGCCTGAAGAAGACGACGTAATCGAAACCCCAGACGGCAACGAGATTGAAATTGCCGAGGTTGAGATGGAAGAAATCACATTAGAATCCGAATACCCAGAAGAAGGTGACGAGGGATACTACCCCTCAAAAGATCGGAGCTACTCAATGATGAAAACACCAAAATTACAATTCATCATTTAAACCCAACCCACGGGCTACCCGAGGAAGTTCTTGGCCCCCATATACGGAACATAAAATGGCAAAATACCGAGGCGCACACCTAGATCAAATGGAAGCTGAAGAGCAGGAACTCGCAATGCGAGAAGCTGAAATGCAGCAAGAACAGGTTGATAATACTGAGTCTAATGATCCTGAAGAAGAGACCTACCGCAAACGCTACGGCGACCTGCGCCGGCACTCTACTCAGCTTGCTCAGAAAAAGGAAGATGAGATTAATAGTCTACGGCAGCAGCTCGACAGCGCAGCTAAAGGGCAGCTTAGATTTCCTAAGACCGACGAGGAGATTGATGCGTGGTCAGCTCGATACCCAGAAGTCGCCAAAGTGGTTGATACAATCGCACAGAAGCGCGCACTGGAATCTATGGAAGGCTTACGGGAGGGTGAAAAACGCCTTATCGCACTAGAAACTAAGCTGACTAAAAAAGATGCTGAAAATCAACTGCTTCATATGCATCCTGATTTTAATCAGATCCGCTCAGATGAAAAGTTTCACGAATGGGTGGCAATGCAGCCTCAAAGTATACAGGACGCTTTATACAAGAACAATACGGATGCCCTAGCTGCATCCAGAGCTATTGATCTATATAAATCAGATACAGGTAAGAAAACATCGAAGAGCCGTTCAGCCGCCGAAAGCGTAGGTCGGACTTCCTCAAATCAACCTACAGGTAATAGCAAGTCACGTTTTTCCGAGAGTATGATTAAGAAAATGTCGGACCTCGAGTATGCGAAGAACGAAGAAGCTATAATGCAGTCTCTTAAGAACGAGAGTTTCGTCTACGATATCACAGGCGGTGCTCGCTAAGAGTAGTTACTAAGGTAACTTATACAGTTGCTATTAAAGCACTAATTGTGCTATAATAGAGGTAATTAGAGCCGCAACTTTGCCGACCTCTAAACCAAAATCCCCACAAGAAGAATAATTAATTTGTCCACCAGTGCAACGCTGGCCTGTAGGAATCTATTCCCTGCACCACCCAGTTATACGTGCTGCCACAGTTTTATCTTTTCGTGTTTTGACCAGCCCAAAAAGGGCTCCGCCGTTTCACAAAGGAGAAGAAAATGGCATTTCCAAAAGCAGCAGGGTATAACAATTTACCCAACGGCGCGTTCAGCAGCGTCATCTACTCGAAAAAAGTTCAATTGGCCCTAAGAAAAAGTACAGTAGTCGGGGACATTAGTTCGTCCGATTATTTTGGCGAAATTGCCAGCCAAGGGGACACCATCCGCATCGTTAAGGAACCGGAAATTCAGGTGAGTTCTTTAGTGAGGGGTACGGTAATATCGCCACAAGATTTGGACGATGAGGATTTTTCCTTAGTTGTTGATAAAGCTAACTATTTTGCTTTTAAAATGGACGATATTGAGGAATCGCATTCGCACATTAATTTCATGCAGCTTGCCACAGATCGTGCAGCTCATAAATTAGCGGATCAATATGACCAAGAAGTCTTGGGTTATTTTGCAGGTTTTAAGCAAGCTTCTCTTGGTACGGTTGCCTCGGCAGTCAATGACCAAGTTAACGGCGATAAAGCTGTAGATACTGCCGGCTCGGATGAAATGTTAACCAGCATGAAATTGAATAAAGGATCGTTTGGAAATATTACCACATCATCCGCTGGTGACCATAGTATCCCTCTAGCAGCCCGGCTTCCAGGCGCTACCGCACTACCAACCGCAACGGCTTCACCAATGATGGTTGTAGCACGTATGGCTCGCTTACTTGACCAGCAACAGGTCGATACCCAAGGACGTTTTTTAGTCTTGGATCCGGTCTTTTTAGAAATCTTGCGCGACGAGCAAAGTTCTCTATTTAATGGTGATTTCGGTGAGTCCGGTGGACTTCGTAATGGTTTGGTCTTGAAGAATTTGCATGGCTTTAAAGTCTATACATCTTCTAATCTTCCGGCAGTAGGCGCGGCTGGGGCAGGAACTTCAGGTTCGGCTAATCAGAACACCGGATTTGGTGTTATATTAGCGGGACATCCTTCCGCTATTGCTACGGCA
>TARA_R110002074_G_scaffold45719_5_pt1 | contig 12458 bp, 10 predicted proteins | sample TARA_R110002074 | Tara Oceans TARA_R110002074 (sample SAMEA4397215) | marine metagenome | biome: Polar Biome; feature: [MIX] marine epipelagic wind mixed layer (ENVO:01000061); material: water (ENVO:00002006), including particulate matter (ENVO:01000060) such as... | depth 10-100 m
AGGAAATGAAGGCAGGCGAGACCGAGGTCACGCGCATGCCCGGCTATTTCAAGCCGTTCCATTTCCAATCCATGTTCGAATACGTGAAGGCCGGGGCCTACAAGGACCAGCCGTTCCAGCGCTTCCTGCAGCACAAGTTCGAGGAAATGGAAAAGGTCGGCCAGAAGCCGAAAGTTTGGTAGCCGTCGCCAGGCGGCCTGCACGGGGAGCCGGGAAGATCGTTCAGAAGCGGTAATTGACGCCGAGACTCACCATGTGAGTGCGCAGGTTGTAATCCTGTTCGATGGCGCTGCGGTTTTCGACGCCGACGAAGCTGAGCGGACCGCGGGCGCTGACGTTGCCAAAATTTGCGTAAGTGTATTTGCCGTTGATTGACCAGTGATCGGACAGGGCGTAGTGCAGCCCGGCGCCGACGACCCAACCCTGTTGGATTTTATTGTTTTCGGCAAAAGCGCGCCCGTTGTTGGCTTCTTGGACCAAGTCAAAGGACGTGGTTATGCTTGCGAAAGCCAGACCGCCGCTGAGTTCAAACAGAAAGTCCCGGTAGATATAGCCGACCTTGGGCGCCAACTTGACGAACCAGTTGGAGCGGACCGCCGAGCGGATCGTGAAGCCATTAGCGTTGCTAGGATAGACGCTAAAGGTTTCGATGGTCTTGTCTGTGTTGGTTGCGTATGCACCTCCATCAAGCCCCAACACGAGATGGCCCGCTTGCAGGTTGTAGCCGAGATCAAGCCCGCCGACGACGGAATCGGTCGAGATATCCTGTTCGACCACGCTGTTGACGGTGGGTAGGTCGGCGGGCGCCCAGTAGGCACCGTCCGTGTTGACGCCTTCGGCGTAGCCGTCGGAATTGGCGTCGGTCTCGGCCAGCCCGATGGACAGCCCCAGGTTGAAGCCTTTCCATTGGCGGATAGCTTCATCCGCCTTGGCGAGGGTCGGCGAGAAAAGAGAAAGGAGGAAGGTGGCGGCAAGGAGAGATTGGCGCATTCGGTCGTTGACCCGCAAACAGAGATTAATGTCAGGCCGGGCAGCGGACGCCCCGTGCTGTGAAAAAGGGTGCCGAACAACGCTGGTAGCACACGAGAAAATTGTATGTTTATCTGCAGTTGATCAACAAGAAAATTTGGAAAATGACTGGGTTTCCGTAAATTTCACATTTACCGGCTTGGGCTTGGATCTCCCGCCGATGAGAGAATCGCCCGGCCTTGCCTTAGGGGATGCGATCAAGGAACGCCCGCAGCTTGTCCGCCCACAGGTCGGCGTCGATCATCGGCCCGGCATGGCCGTAGCGGGTCTTGATCTCGTGGAATTCGGCATCCACGCCCTTTGATTTCAGCAAGTCCACCGTCGGCTGGCCCAGGGCCACGTCGACCACGCTGTCCGTGTCGGCCAGCACGTTCAGCAGCGGCGCCTTGATGTTGCCGGCCAGCGGCGTCATGTCGGAGCCGATGCCGGCGCGGTAGAGGATATAGAGGGAGTTGGCGTCGAACTCGCGGGCCCAGGTTTCGGCGCGCCCGCGGATGATGCGCTCACGCTCCGCCGGATCACTTACCGTGTCGGCGAGATGGGTGCCGATGCCGTAGTTGGTCAGCCGCTCAATCCGGTCGGCGACCATGCGGTCGAACACGCCGCCGTCGATCTCGTTGCCGTAATAATGGCCGCCGTTCCAGCCGGGGCAGGCGGCGTAACGGTCGATGATCGCCTGCACTTGCTCGGGCTTGGTGGCGCGCTTGATGACCCCGGCGATGGGGACCAGGGCCCGCATGCGCTCCGGATGGGTGGCGCCCCAGCGGAAGGTCAGATGCCCGCCGTAGGAATAGCCCATGACGGCCTTCAACTGGCCGATTCCCAGGTGGTCGATCAACAGGCGCTGTGCCTCGACCATATCGGCGCAGGTATAGGCGGGAAAATCGGGGCCCCAGGGCTTGCCCGTGGCCGGGTTGATGGAGGCCGGACCCGAGGTGCCGTAGGCCGAGCCCAGCATGTTGGAGCAGACGACGAAGTATTTGTCCGTATCCACCGCCTTGCCGGGGCCGATCAGGTTGACGGCCCAGCCGCTGGCGTCGCCGGTCGCGTGCGGGAAGTTGGTATAGCCGTGACAGACCAGAATCGCGTTATCGCCGGCGGCGTTCAATGTGCCCCAGGTCTCGTAGGCGATGGTCAAGTCGGGCAGGGTCTCCCCGGTGGACAGCTTGAAGTCGCCATGGGTGTAGGTCTTGGAAGTCGGCAGCAACATGAGATTGGGGCTTTCGTGACGGACGGGTGGGCGGGATGTGGCCGAAACTCTAGCCCCTGCGGAACCTCGCGATCAATGCGCATTCTTGCGCGTCGGCCCGCCTGCGCCTATACCCTGTCGTCGCAACGACCATTTCGCGACAAGGCCAAGAAACCACAAGGACCAGAGACCATGACTGCCAAGGTGTTCATCGACGGGGAAGTAGGGACCACGGGACTGCAGATCAGCCAGCGCCTGTCCCGCCGCGCCGACGTGGACCTTCTGCGCCTGGCCGATGACCGCCGCAAAGACCCGGCGGCGCGGGCCGAGCTGCTGAACGCGGCGGACGTGGCGATCCTCTGCCTGCCCGATGCGGCGGCCAAGGAATCCGTGACCCTGATCGAAAACAATTCGACCCGGGTGATCGATGCCTCGACCGCCCATCGCACGGCCCCGGGCTGGACCTACGGCTTTCCGGAATACGACAAGGGCCATGAGGCCACGGTCGCCGGGGCGGCGCGGGTCGCCAACACGGGCTGCTACGCCGTCGCCTCGGTCTCGCTGCTGCACCCGCTGGTGTCGGCCGGGCTGCTGCCCAAGGACTTTGCCGCCAGCATTAACGCCGTGTCGGGCTATTCCGGCGGCGGGCGGCAACTGATCGAAGCCTTCGAGGACCCGAATGCTGATGGCCATATCGATGCCGCCGTGCGCGTCTATGCGCTCGGCCTGGCGCACAAGCACGTGCCGGAAATCCACAAGTATTCGGGGTTGAGCCACGCACCGATCTTCGTGCCCTCCGTGGCGCGCTATCGCCAGGGCATGATCGTGCAGATTCCGGTGCCCCTGTGGTCCTTGCCGGGCACGCCGACGGCCAAGGACCTGCATGACGTGCTCGCCGATCATTACACGGGCCGCCGTTTCGTCACCGTCGAAGGCTATGACGCGGCGCTTGGAATGGCGCATCTTGAGCCTGTGGGCCTGAATGGCACCAACGACCTGAAGCTCTTCGTGTTCGCCAACGAGGCAACGGGCCAGGTGGTGCTGACGGCGCTGCTCGACAACCTGGGCAAGGGGGCGTCGGGGCAGGCGGTGCAATGCCTGAACCTCATGCTGGGGATGGACGAAGATACGGGCCTTGATCCTTCCGCCGATTTGTTGAACTGAGACCCTAGCGGGTGCGCGGCGATTACCTGATTCTCGCCGGCGTGCTGCTGTTCGTCATCGTCACGACCTACTACGTCGTGATCACCGGCATTTCGCCCATGCCGTCGTCACGCACGTCGCGGCGCAAGATCAATGAAATCCTCAAACTCGCCGGAGTCTGCGCCGTGGTGGACCTGGGGGCCGGTTGGGGCGACCTGGCGTTCTCCATCGCCAAGTCGATGCCGGAATCGGAAACGATGGCCTATGAGCTGTCGCCGTTTCCTTGGGCGGTCATGAAGGTGCGCAACGGCCTGTTCGGCCCGCGTAACGTGACGATCCGGCGCGCCGACTTCCGCAAGGTCTCGCTTGCGGGTACGGACGCCGTGGTCTGCTATCTCTACAGTGAGCTGCTGGAAAAGGTTCGGCATAAGCTGGAAGCGGAACTCAAGCCCGGAACCCTGGTGGTGTCCAACGTGTTCGACATCCCCGGCTGGACGCCCGATGCGGTGCACAAGCTCTATGATTCGCAATGCCCGCAGGTCTACGTCTACCGGGTGCCGGACCGCACGGCGGCGGCCGTGGCGGCGGGGGTCGGCCTCGCGGGCTGACGGCTGTTGCTGACTAGATGTCGATGTCCTGTACGAACTTCGCGTGTTCCTGGATATAGGCGAAGCGCAGTTCCGGTTTCCGTCCCATCAGGCTTTCCACCAGTTTCGCCGTCTTTTTGGCCTCGGTCTTGATCTCGGGCTCGTCACCCGTGGGGATCGTCACGCGCAGCAGGATGCGCTTGGTCGGATCCATGGTGGTTTCCTTCAACTGGGACGGCGGCATTTCGCCCAGGCCCTTGAAGCGGCTGACGTCGACCTTGCCGCGGCCCTTGAACACGGTCTCCATCAATTCGTCCTTATGGGCGTCGTCGCGGGCATAGGCCGATTTGCCGCCCTGGCTGAGCCGGTACAAGGGCGGCAGAGCCAGGTAGAGGTGCCCGGTTTCCACCAGCTTGGGCATTTCCTGGAAGAAGAAGGTCATCAGAAGCGACGCGATATGAGCGCCGTCGACGTCGGCGTCGGTCATGATGATGACTTTCTCATAGCGCAGGTCGTCTTCCATGAATTGATCGCCGGTGCCGCAGCCGAGGGCCTCCATCAGGTCCGACAGTTCCTGGTTGGCGCGCATCTTGTCGGCGGTGGCGCTGGCGACGTTGAGAATCTTGCCGCGCAAGGGCAGCACGGCCTGGGTCTCGCGCAGGCGCGCCTGCTTGGCGGAGCCGCCGGCGCTGTCGCCCTCGACCAGGAAGATTTCCGTGCCCTGAGACGTATTGCGCGTGCAATCGGACAGCTTGCCTGGCAGGCGCACGCGGCGGGTCGCCGACTGACGTTTGGTTTCCTTGGCGGCGCGGCGCTTGAGGCGCATTTCCGCGCGCTCGATGGCGTGCTCCAGCAGGGCGTTGGCCTGGGCCGGATGGCCGGACAGCCAGTGGTCGAAATGGTCGCGCACGGCGGTTTCGACCAGGCGGTGGGCCTCGGCCGTCGCCAGCTTGTCCTTGGTCTGGCCTTGGAACTGCGGATCGCCGATGAACACGGACAGCATGATCGCCGCCCCGCCGGTGATGTCGTCGGCCTGGACCTTGGCGGCTTCCTTGTTCTTGACCAGGTCGCCATAGGCGCGCAGCCCCCGCGACAGGGCCGATTTCAGGCCCGTTTCATGGGTCCCGCCCTGGGCCGTCGGAATGGTGTTGCAGTAGGACGAACAGAAACCTTCTTCGTCGAGCGGCCAGGCGATGGCCCATTCGGCGCGGCCGGTGCCGCCGTTCAGCTTGCCCTCGCCGACGAAGGGCTGATCGGTCAGGCATTTTCGGGTGTCCAGGGACGCCTGCAGATAGTCGCCGAGCCCGCCCGGGAAGTGGAAGGTGGCTTCCGCCGGGGTCGGATCATCGGCCTTCAGCAGCTTGGGATCACAGGACCAGCGGATTTCGACGCCCTTGAACAGATAGGCTTTGGACCGCGCCATGCGGTACAGCGCCTGCGGCTTGAAGGCGCAGCGCGCGCCGAAGATCTCCGGGTCGGGGGAGAACGTCACCGTGGTGCCGCGGCGGTTGTTGACCGCACCCGCGTCCTCAAGCTTCGAGGTCGGATTGCCCTGCGAATAGGTCTGGCGCCACAGCTTCTTGTCGCGGGCGACCTCGACGATCAGTTCCGACGATAGGGCGTTGACCACGGAAAGCCCGACACCGTGCAGGCCGCCCGAGGTTTCGTAGTTCTTGCCCGAGAATTTGCCGCCGGAATGCAGCGTGGTCATGATGACCTCAAGCGCCGACTTGTCCTTGAACTTGGGGTGCGGGTCGATGGGAATGCCGCGTCCGTTGTCGCGCACGGTCAGCGCGCCATCCTCGCCGAGCGCGACTTCGATGCGGCCCGCATGGCCGGCCACGGCCTCGTCCATGGAGTTGTCGATGATTTCCGCGGCCAAGTGGTGCAAGGCGCGTTCATCCGTGCCGCCGATGTACATGCCGGGGCGGCGTCGGACGGGCTCCAGGCCTTCCAGAACCTCGATGTCCTTGGCGGTGTATTCACCGTCGCCCGAGGGCTGGGAGGCCTTGGCAGGTTTTGCCACGGCGGCCTTCGGCGGTGCCTTATCCGGTTGCTTTTTGTCTTGGGCGTGTTGAAATAGGTCGCTCATTGGCTATCCGGCCCCATGTCTCGTGGGGCGCTTGTTCGTTTGTTTTCGTGTTCCGGCCGAATGGCCTTGCGCTGGCCTCAGCCTGCCCCAAGCTATACCACGATGGGGTAGGGGGGGTGCAATGAATTACCATATATTGTGCTGAATTCCCTATCGCAGAAACAGGATAATTTCGTGATGACGACCCAGAATTCCGCCGATTCGACCGGTTCCCGCGACGATCAACCGCGCGGCGAATTGGCCATTCGGACCCTGGCCATGCCCGCCGACACCAATCCGTCCGGCGACATCTTCGGCGGCTGGGTGATGGCACAGATGGACGTCGCCGGGGGGATCGTCGCGGCCCAACACGCTGGCGGCCGGGTCGCCACAGTGGCGGTCGACGGATTCATCTTCCACAAACCGGTCAACGTCGGAGATGTGCTGTGTTGTTACGCCGAGGTCGTGCGCGTCGGTAATACCTCAATCGCCCTGCGGATCGAAGCCTGGGCCCTGCGTCAGCGGGCGCGTGACCGGCGGGTCAGAGTGACGGAGGGAATCTTCACCTTCGTCGCCCTGGACGAGAACGGGAAGAAGCGTCCGGTCCTCAAGCCCTAAGGCGACGAAGGCGCGGCGGCAACAGCCTTAGCCGACCACCATGCAGGCATAGCCGGCGGTGAACATGACGGCGAGGGCGAACAGTTCATGAAGGCGCGAAATGGTCATCGGGGTCACTCCCAGAGTTGAATCATTGTGTGACCAGAAAAGAACATAACAAGAACATTCGGTCAACACTTTTTCGTCATGACCTTGGCTGCCGCCGTATTGCCGGACTAAAATCTAAAGACTTCCGGGGGTTTTCCCTGAATTAATTGAAAGAGAATCCCCGACATGCCCTATCTGGCCCGAACGTTTCCCGCCGCCGTCATGGTTCTGTCGCTGATGCTGGCTGGTGGCGCCGCACAGGCCGATGCGCCCCGTGTCGTTCATGCGGAGGCGTCCCCCAACGGCGACGGCACCTATACGGTGACCGCGACCGTTCGCCACGGCGACACGGGCTGGGACCATTACGCCGACAATTTCGAGGTTCTGGCGCCGGACGGCACGCTGTTGGATCGCCGGGTTCTATATCATCCGCATGTCGACGAGCAGCCGTTCACGCGCTCGACCGACGGGGTGAAGGTGCCGGCGGGGATCAAAAGTGTGATCGTGCGGGCCCATGACAAGGTGCATGGCTACGGCAAGGAAGCGGTAACAATCACATTACCGGACCGTTGAATGGGTTGATCCGGTTTAGCCAAGGCTCGTGTCCGGTAAATTGTGACCATTGTCATTGGATCGCCGCATTCGCGGTCCTAGAGTGGCAATCGTATCGTGCCCCGGAGATATCTTCGGGTGCCGTCCCGGCCGAGCCAAAGGAGCGACCATTCCCATGCGCCTGATTCCCACGCTGTTCGCCTGCGTTCTTGCCGCCGCCGTTACGGTTGCGGCACCCGCCCATGCCGACGATACCTACAGCCAGGACGAAATCATGGCCAAGGCCAAGGGCTTCTTCGGGGCCACCACCAAAGGCCTGGCCGAAGCCATTCAGAAGGTCTTTGCCGAACAGGGACAGCCCAACGCGGTGATCCTGGGCGAAGAAGCGTCCGGCGCCATCGGCGTCGGCCTGCGCTATGGTGAAGGCATGCTGGAACGCAAGGCCGGCGGCGGCCGCCAGGTCTACTGGCAGGGGCCGTCCATCGGTTTCGATTTCGGCGGCAATGCGTCCAAGGTGTTCACGTTGATCTATAACCTGGACGATACGGAAGCCCTGTTTCAGCGCTATCCGGGTGTCGACGGCAGCTTTTATGTGGTCGCCGGCGTCGGCATCAACTACCAGCAGTCAGGCAAGGTGATCCTGGCGCCGATCCGCACGGGCGTCGGCCTGCGCGCCGGGGCCAGCATCGGCTATCTGCATTATTCCAAGGAACACTCCTGGATTCCGTTCTAAGGGCGTCCCCTCGGGCGTTACAGTTCCTCGATCGAACGCTGGTGTTCCAACCGGCGGCGCACGACTTCTTCCGTCGCCCCCAGGCCCGACAGGACGCGCCCGGCCAGTTGCAGGCTGCCCTCGATCGATTCCGGCACGGCCTGGGTTGCGCCGGCATTCATCATGCGGACCGCGTGCGCCTTGTCGCGTGCCCGCGCATAGACGGCGACCAGCGGCCAAGTGCTGCGGATTTCACCGACGATCCGTTCCGCTGCCGCAGGGTTGTCCATGGTAACGACGACGGCGGCGCAGCGTTCGATATGGGCGCGATTCAGCAGGTCGAGGCGCGAGGCGTCGCCATAGAACACGGGCAGGTTTTCGGCCCGTGCGCGGGCGACGTGCCCTGGGTCCGTGTCGAGCGCGATGTAAGCGATGGATTCCGCCTGCAGGGTATTGGCCAGGGTGCGCCCGAACCGCCCGAACCCGGCCAAAATGACATGGCCTTCCATGTCCCCGATGGCTGCCAGGTTGCCTTGATGGGCGCGGGTTGTTTCTTCACGCTCCATGCGGCCGGCAAGCACTTCCGCCGCTTTGGCGACCAGCGGCGTGACCAGCATGGTCAGGCCGGCGACGATCAGCATGAACTGTCCGACATCCGCCGGCAGCAGGGCGAGGCTCATCGCCAAGCCGACGACGATGAAGGCGAATTCGCCCCCCTGGCCCAACAGCAGGCCGGCTTCGAGCGAGGTATGACGCGGCAGGCCGAAGGCAAGGCAGAGGCCTGCCGTGATGACCGATTTCACAAGAAACAGGCCGAGTACGGACAAGGGAATCCACATCGGCTCGTCGCCGATCACCCGCCAGTCGATGCCCATGCCGACGGACATGAAGAACAGGCCCAGCATCAGGCCCTTGAAGGGCTCGAGATCGACCTCGATCTCGTGGCTGTATTCCGTTTCCGCCAGCAACAGGCCCGCCAGGAAAGCGCCGAGCGCCATGGACAGGCCCGCATAGCCGGTGATCGCGGCGATGCCGATGACGGTCAGCAGGACCGCCGCCATGAACATTTCCGGGCTGCGGGTCTGCGCGACCAGACGCAGGGCCGGGCGCAGGATCAGCCGCCCGCCCATATAAATCAGCACGATGGTCAACCCCGCCTTGCCCAGCGCCAGGGCGAGATCCACCCCGAACCCGCTGTCGACCTTGGTGCCGAGCACGCCGACTACGAACAGGATGGGCACCACGGCCAGATCCTGCATCAGAAGGATCGCGAAGCTGGATCGGCCCAGGGGCGTGCCGATCCGGCGGCCCTCCAACAGAAGTTGCATGACGATCGCCGTCGACGACAAGGCAAGGCAGGCGCCGAGCACGATCGACGCCCGCACCGAGTTGCCGAATTCGAAGGCGATCAGGCCGATGATCGTGCTGGTCACCAGAACCTGCAGACTGCCCAGGCCGAACACCAGCCGGCGCATGGCCCATAGCCGCTCAAGCGACAGTTCGAGGCCGATGGTGAACAGAAGGAACACGATGCCCAGTTCGGCAAGCGCCTGAACGCCCGCGATGTCCGAGATCACGACCTCGGACAGGATCGGGAAATCATCAGCCAGCAGGCCCAGGCCGAAAGGGCCGATGACCCCGCCGACGACCAGATAGCCGAGGACCGGGCTGACGCGGAAGCGGTGGAACAGGGGAACCATAACGCCGGCAGCGATCAGGAAGATGATCGTTTCCCGCAGATAGGGCAGGGTCGCGTGCGATCCCATGGGCGGTCCTTAAGCCTTCGGTTCCGGAAAGGTTTGCCGACCGGACGGTGACCAGCATGCCTGAATTGAGGTTAAAGGGTTTTTCTCCGGGATTGAACCGTTGTCAGGCCGATTTCCCTCAACGCCGGCCGAGGCGGCTTTCCAGCCAAACCTTTGCGAGATCGAACAGCCGCCGCCAGCGGCCCGCCACCGGGTCCAGTTCAATGCCGACGGTGATGATTCGGCCGTTCTCCGCGCGCCGAACGATCAGCTCGACCGAAACCAAGTGCAGGCGACGCCCGGCGATGGGCATGCGCAAAAGGTTGCGGCGCAGGAAATCGCCGACCGCTGTCTCGCGTCGGTTGTTGGGGATCCAGAAGTCGTAGGCGTCGGCGATCGCCCCGAGGGGAGCTTGGGCATCGAACGAGAACTCGCCGACCGCGTCTGGATCGTTCTGACCGGGCTGCCGCGCGCCGAACAAGCGGTCGAGCGCCGCCGTCTGATCGGGGGGGGCTAGCAGGATCACGTCGTCCCCCGGGGCCAGGCGTTCGAGGTCGGCGGGGGTCCGAAGGATGCCGTCGCGGATGATGGAGACGACGTCGATGTTTTCCGGCAACGGCAGGCGGGCCAGATCGCGCCGCAGCGCCATGCTGCGCGCCTGGACGGTATAGGCGGTCATGTCCTTGCCGAGATCCGAGGGCAGGTCGATTTCGACCCGGGGCGGCTGTGCCGGGCGGGGGGCGAGCAGCACGCCCAGGCGCCGTCCGACGGCGCCGACGCTCCACCCCTGCACGATCAGCGAGGCCATGACGACGACATAGACCACCCCGAAGTAGGTTTCCGCGTTGTCGACACCGGCGATTACGGGAATGGTGCCGAGGAAGATGGGCACGGCGCCACGCAGCCCGACCCAGGACACGAAGGCGATTTCCCGGGGCGGATAGCGGAACGCCGCCAGGGACAACCCCACGGCGACGGGCCGGGCGATGAACATCAGGGCGGCGGCGATGGCGACGGCGGGCAGGATGACCGGGATAAGGGAACTGGGCGTGATCAACAGGCCCAGGATCAGGAACATGATGATCTGGCACAGCCAGGCCAGACCGTCGTGAAAGCGGTTGATCAGCAGCGTCGCCTTGTGCCGCCGGTTGCCGACGACAAGACCGGCGATATAGACGGCAAGAAAACCACTGGCGCCGATTTCCTGGGCGCCGGCAAACAGCAGCAAGGCCCCCGATGCGGCCAGCACCGGGTAAAGGCCGGATGCGATGCTCAGGCCGTTGAGCGCCGTCAGCAGGGCATACCCCCCGAACAGCCCGGCCAGCAGCCCGCCGACGATCTGCAGGGAAAACTGCCCGGCGACGATGGTCGCCGTATCAAGGGTCAAGGACGGGTCCGTCGATGTGATCAGGCCGACGCAGGTGATCGTCAGCAGCACGGCCATGGGGTCGTTGAGCCCGGCCTCGGCCTCGAGGATCGAGCTAAGCCGGTCGCGCAGGCGCATGGCCCGCGCCGACAGCAGTAGAAACACCGCCGCCGCATCCGTCGAGGCGACGATCGACCCGATCAGCAGGCCTTCCAGCCAATCGACGCCAAGAAGGAACCGCGCCGCGACGCCCGTGATGGCGGCGGTGATCAGCACCCCGGCGGTCGCCAGCACCGCGGCCGGCGCGCTGACGCCGCGGAAATCCTTCCACCGGGTGCGCAGGCCGCCGTCGAACAGGATCATCGCGAGCGCGACGCTGCCGACCAGATAGGTGGTGTCGTAGTCGTTGAACTTGAGCCCGCCGGGACCGTCCTCGCCGGCCAGCATGCCGAGCACCAGGAACACCAGCAGCAAAGGAGCCCCGAACCGCGACGACAAGGTGCCGGCGATGATGCTGACCAGGATCAAGGCAGACCCGATCAGAATGAGGTGGTTCGAGAGTTCCATAATTTTCCGCGATCCGGGAAAAGAGGTGCTGTAAGGATGCAATCCATCATATTGTAATTACACACGGTTTTGCGCAACCGATGATGTGGGCAGGGGGGCAAGAAAGCGGCCTTTCCCTTGCGTCTTTCGCATCGGCCCGGCAATCTGCGCCACAACCAATCACAACCGCGTCCCGCATCGCGCCGGGAGCGCCGACGGGAGGAACCATCCATGGAATACAGAACTTTGGGTCGCACGGGTGTGCGCGTGTCGCAGTTATGCTTCGGCACCATGTCCTTCGGGGCGGAAGCCGACAAGGCCGCGTCCAAGGCCATGTACAAGAAGGTACGCGACATCGGCGTCAACTTCTTCGATTGCGCCGACGCCTATACCAAGGGCAAGGCGGAAACCATCCTGGGCGAGCTGATGAAGGGTGAGCGGGATAACCTGGTCATCACGTCCAAATGCTTCAACAACATCCGGGGGGACATCAATTCCACGGGCGGCAACCGCCGCCACGTCGTGATGGCGGTCGAGGACTCGTTGAAACGCCTCAAGACCGACCGCCTGGACGTGCTGTTCATGCACCGCTTCGAGAAACTGGCGCCGCTGGAGGAAGTCCTGCGGGGGTTGGAAGACCTCGTGCGGGCGGGCAAGGTGCTCTACATCGGGGCGTCCAACTACGCCGCCTGGCAGGTCGCCAAGGCCCTGGGTATTTCGGAAAAGAACGGTTGGACCAAGTTCGACGTGATCCAGCCCATGTACAATCTGGTCAAGCGCGCGGCCGAGGCGGAAATCTTCCCCCAGGCCCAG
>TARA_R110002074_G_scaffold31594_2_pt1 | contig 12442 bp, 9 predicted proteins | sample TARA_R110002074 | Tara Oceans TARA_R110002074 (sample SAMEA4397215) | marine metagenome | biome: Polar Biome; feature: [MIX] marine epipelagic wind mixed layer (ENVO:01000061); material: water (ENVO:00002006), including particulate matter (ENVO:01000060) such as... | depth 10-100 m
TTGGAAATATCTTAACGATGCTTCTACAAGGGGAATGGTTACAAACATCAAAGGTGTTTTAGTTCCTGCTGGAACTTCTACAGTTTACGATCAAATGCTAGGATCAAATATCAGACGTCCTTTCTTACATGTAAGATATAGAGCTTCTGAAACTGATGATCGTAGAATGAAGTCATGGATCACTGGTTCTGTCGGTGGAGCATACACTTCTTCTTTAGATGCTATGGAAGTACACTATCTATCTGAAAGATGTTTAGTAACACAAGCTGCTAACAATTTTGTATTGTTTACATCTTAATTATTAACATTTAAAATATAGAAATTATGGCTTACATAAAATTTACAAGATCCGAATCAAATGAAGGTTCATCATTGTTATTACCTGTTGAAGGTATTATCACTGTTAAATCTGCAAGTGCAACTTCAGTAGAGATAAAATACAGTGATGTAGTTTTTTCATCTGCTACTGCACCTGAGGTTGTGTCTCACACTTTAACTGTTGCTGCTGATGGATACATCGATGGCGCTGCTGCTGTGTTGACACAAGACATCATTATAAATAACGTTATTTCAGCAATTGAAAAATGTGGTTTAGATGGTGGTGCTAATGCTGCTGTTGCTAACATGAAAGTTACAGCACAAACAATAGCTGGAGCAACTTTATAAATAGCTCTTAACAATAATAAGGTCCTGCTTCGGCAGGATCTTTTTTAATTATTATATTATATTATATTATGGAAACAAAAACAAAAACAAAAAAAGAAATTAAAAGTGACAGTTGGGAAATTAAAGATAGGTTTTATTACTTAACTCAAGATTTTACACCGTTAACTTTCACATTAGCATCAAGACACACAAGGAGATTTCCTTTACTATGGTTTGATCCAGATACAGGTTCTCAAAAAGAACTAAGATATGCTACTAATCAAAGCAGTCCATTTGTTGCTGATCAAAAAGGAGAATCAACATTACAGCACATTATTTTTAAAGATGGTGTTTTAATGGTTCCAAAAGAACAGCAGTCTTTACAGAAATTATTATCTTTATATCATCCTAGTTTAGGTAAAAGATATTTAGAAAGAGACGAAGTAAAAGATGCAACTGACGATATAGACTACATAGAAATGGAATTTCAAGCTTTATCTTTAGCTAGAGAATTAGACATTGATCATGCTGAAGCTATATTAAGAGTTGAAATTGGATCTAAAGTATCTAACATGAGTTCTAAGGAGCTTAAAAGAGATTTATTAGTATATGCTAAAAATAATCCTTTTGCTTTCTTACAATTAGCTAATGATGATAATGTACAATTACGTAATTTTGCTGTTAAAGCAACTGAAAACGCTATTATTACTTTATCTCAAGATCAAAGAACATTTTCTTGGGCTAGTAATGGTAAAAAATTAATGAAGGTTCCTTTTGAGGAAAATCCTTATTCAGCTTTTGCTGCTTTCTTAAAAACAGATGAAGGTGTTGAAGTCTATAAGTCTATAGATAAAAAACTAAAATAACAAGTGACTATAAATAAGGGTGGTTTTATCGCCACCCTTTTTTTTTAAATAAATAAAAATGGCAATAAACGTAAATACGGTATATACTACAGTGCTAAGTGTCCTAAATAAAGAACAGCGTGGTTATTTAACTCCAGATGAGTTTAATAAAGTAGCTACTCAAGTTCAATTAGAGATATTTGAAAACTTTTTTGAGGATTATAACCAATTTCTACGTATGCCAAAAACAGATTCTGAGTTTGCTTCAAGAGTAGACCATGTGTTAGAAGAATTCCAAATATTTCAAGTAGACGATGCTCCAGCTTCTGCTGTTGCAGGAAATGTTTATACTTTACCAACAGTTCAGCCTATTCATAGGTTTGGTTCTGCATTTTATAATAAAGGAATTAATTCTCCAGAAATTGAAATAGTTAGTTCAAGAGAATATACTGAACAGAAACTATCTCCAATACTACAACCAACTACTAATTTTCCTGTTGCTAAATACCAACAAGATAAGCTAACTGTATTTCCAGCGGTACTAGTTCCTAGTGTAAACGATATTACTTTCAATTATGTTAGAAAACCTTTAGACGTTGTTTGGGGTTATGGAATTGGAACATTAGGCCAGTATATATGGGATGGAACTCCTGGCTTTGCTTTAACTCCAATTATCCCAACCACTGGATCTGTTGATTTTGAAATAAGCGAATCTCAACAAACGGAAGTTATATTAAAAATATTACAATATGCTGGTGTCATAATGAGAGATCAATCTATTGTTCAAGCTGCTTCAAATCAATTAGCACAAGACACTCAAAACGAAAAATCATAAAACATGGGTTTAGTAACTGAAACAAATGCTCAATACTACTCTGGCCAACAAGTATTTCCAGATTTAACAGGTGCTACCAATAACACATTTAATTGTACTTTTGGCGTAAACTTAACAAGTGCTTTTGATATAACAGGAGTTCAAATATCAGCAGCTTCTAATTATACAATATATTTAAATGGAATTGCACAAGACGAAGACTTGTCATATATATCTGACGTTGCCAATAATATAATAACATTAAGACCAGCTTCAACAGGCCCTGTATATGTACAATTAAAAGTACCCGCAATAAATAATAATCATAATACTTACTCTTATATAAGTTTAAAAGATATTATAAATAACTTCATGGTAGCTTACGTAGGCACTGATAAAGTTATACCAAGAGTAAAAAGATCTGATGTTGTATTTCACGCAAAAAGAGGCTTGCAAGAATTTAGCTACGACACTTTAAAAAGTATTAAATCACAAGAATTAACTGTGCCACCTAGTTTATCTGTTGTAATACCACAAGACTACGTTAATTACGTTAGACTATCTTCAATAGATAGTTCAGGAGCTCAACGGATAATATACCCGGTTAACAACATAACAACCAATCCAACCCAATTACCATTACAAGATAACCAGGGTGTACCAACTCAAAACTCTTTCGGAGGTAACAATCTAGCTAGTCAATCAGAGACAGAAGAAAGGTGGCAGGTTAATAATACTAATAATATAATTGGTAAAGAAAATGATAACATGTATGTATTTGATTACGCATGGTGGAAACTTAATTTTGGTAGAAGATATGGCTTAGAGCCTCAAATTTCACAGCAGAATGGTTGGTTTAGTGTAAATGAAAGACTAGGTACGTTTTCTTTTTCAAGTGATTTAGCAAATCAATTAATAGTTGTAGAATACATATCAGATGGTTTAGCTTATGATATAGATACTAAAGTGCCCAAAATGGCTGAAGAGGCTATGTACGCTCATTTATTATATTCAATAACCGCTAACAGAACTAATGTACAAGAGTATGTAGTTCAAAGATATAAAAAAGATAGATCAGCTAAATTAAGAAACGCAAAAATAAGATTATCAAATATTAAACTTGGAGAGATAGCTCAAGTAATGAGAGGTAAGTCTAAGTGGATAAAACACTAATATGCCAGAAGTAAGGAACTTATTTACCGGGTCTAAAATGAATAAAGACCTAGATGAAAGACTACTACCTCAAGGGGAATATAGAGATGGTCAAAATATATCCGTAAGCAAAAGTGAAGGTCCTGACGAAGGTGTTGTTGAAAACATATTAGGAAATTCTCAATATTCAAATTTTGATTTTAGAGCAAATACAGAAATAATAGGTTACTACGTAGATACGAATAAAGATAGAATATTTATTTTTGCTACTAATTTTAGTGATTCATCACCGGACCAACTAAGTAATTTCCCGCAAGGTAATTTAAATGATCCTGCTGGTGGTGTAATACTAGGTTCTCAATGTGTTATAGCATATATAGAAGGTCCTTTAACAGGAGGTAATCCCGCTAGCGGTATAATAGTTCAAGGTAATTTCTTAAACTTCTCTAAAACACATCAAATGTTAGGTGTTGATTTGATAGAGGATTTATTATTTTTTACAGATAATAGAAATCAACCTAGAAAGATAAATATAGAAACAGCTATAGCTGATCCTAATTACTATACTAATGAAGACCATATTTCAGTTTCTAAATTTGCTCCTTTTAGTCCTATATCTTTTATAGACCAAAGCACTAATATGCCAACTGCTAAAGATACTGTAAGTGAGTATCTTCCAGCTAACTCTTCAGCTGTAGTCAGCTCAATAACTTCAAGCGGGGTACAAATAAGTTATGGTACAGTTGATGTAGATATAGCTAATACAACAACAAGGTTTTTAAATATAAACAAGCCAGAGTTAGGATATTTTAAAGTAACTAATATGTTTGGTGGACCTCCCGGTGATAATATAAGATTTGAATACCCAGTAGGTTCTGGTTCTACGGATGCAGCCGCAATGACTAATGCTAATAATACAGCCGCGTCATTAATAGGTCCTGGAAATGTTGCTTTTTCTTCTGGAAATATACTTCAGTTTGAGCAACTAAACCCATATTACGATGCTAACTTTTCTGGTGATAAAAATTATTTAAAAAATAAATTTGTAAGATTTAGTTATCGTTTTAAATATGACGATAATGAATATTCTTTAATGGCTCCTTTTAGTCAACCTTTATTTGTTCCAAAACAATATGGATATTTTTTAGATAGTGCTTATAATGGTACTCAAACTAGGAAAGATGAAAAAAATACTGCAGAAAGTGGAGTTTTAAAGTTAATGGAAAATCAGATAACAAGAGCAGATCTTGTAATAAATATGCCAACAGGATTTAATACAAGCGGAAATTTTGCCTCTGGTAATGATAGAATACCTCAATCTCAATTAGGTAGTGAGTTTAAAGTTTCTCAAGTACAGATATTATTAAAAGAATCAGATAGTAACGTTATAAGAGTGGTTGATGAAGTAAGTGTAGAAGACAACTTTACTTCTAGTGATAAGTTTTATTCTTATAATTATACATCTAATAAACCCTATAAAGTTCTACCTGATAAAGTATCTTTAAGAATACATGACAAAGTTCCTATAAAAGCAATTGCTCAAGCTGCTTCTGGAAATAGAATTATATATGGAAATTTTATAGAAAAGCATGCATCTCCTGAAAACTTAAATTATAACTTAGGTATAAGTCCAAAATTTGAAGATGGTAATCAAACTTTAGTTAATCCAGAAAGAAGTAGAATAAGAAGAGAATACATTAACCACACCGTAAAGCAAAACAGATCATACAAGGTTGGTGTTGTTTTAGTTGATAGATACGGTAGATCTTCTAATGTTATACTTAGAGATGAATCTATGGTTGTAAATTCAGGAACTGGAGAATTCTCTAGTTTATATGCTCCATATGAAAATATAGAAAGCGTATTGAATTGGCCAGGTAATAGTTTAAAAGTTCAATTTAATGATTTAATACCTTCAAACAAAATAGACGGTTATCCAGGTATTTTTAACTCAAGTAATCCGTTAGGTTATTTAAGTTACAAAATAGTTGTTCAGCAAAAAGAACAAGAGTATTATAATGTATTTACACCTGGCGCAACGTCTGGAAAAATAGTTTTAGATGGAATGTTAGGTAGTAGTACTTACGATAGTCTAGGGTTAAATTATCAAAATCCTGCAGCTGTTTCTAATATATCATTATTTGGAGATAATGTTAATAAAGTTCCTAAGCAGTTATCAGACGTAGGGCCTACAGAAGCCATATATGGAAGTGAAACTTTATTATATCCTAGAGTTGTAACAAAATATATATCAAATGCTACTAATTATCCTACAGTATGGAATCCAACTCCAGCTTTTTCAGAGTCATCGCAAGTAACTTTTAAAAATGAATTTACAATAAATTCAATATTATCATTTAAAGATTTAGGAGAATGGACAGGTGATAAAGGTAGGTTTGCTGAATATTCTTCGTATCCTAACGATGGTATTATTACAGCTAATCACGATACAAAATACTATGATCCATTGTATTTAGGTGCTAGTAGTAATCCTTTTGTAGCTCAACTAGAAACAAGCTTTTTAGTAGGCTTTGCTCCAGGAGTTCAAGGAAATCCATTTATAGAAAAAGAGAGATCTTTTTCAAAAAACTTAAACGTTTTTGAAACAAATCCAGTAGAGTCAGAGTTAGACATATATTGGGAAACTAGTACTTCTGGTTCTATAGTTGAATTAAATAAATTTATAAACGATGGATCAGGTGGTGGTATAGGTGTTGACATAGGCACTCCAACGTCACCTCCAATACCAGTATCTTTTAGTCTAGAAGAAACTCAAATACCTTATCCTACAGCTGCTACTTCTTGGATAGGCGGAGAGTTTCAAGCTGTTGACATTAATAACTCTTTACTGTTGGCTGGAACAATAGAATTAGTAAGTGTTACAGATGGTAATGGTGCTGTTTTGAATCCAGCACCTTTTGATTTAATGAGTATGGGTAACCAAAAGTATAGATTAAGATCTAATATTTATTTTTATTATGGAGCTAATGCTATTGCAAGAACTTTTAATATAAACTTAAGAATACTTGCTAACGGTGATAATATAGTTACTAAAACCTGTTTATTAACAAACGAACCTCCTTCAATAGGAAGTTCAACTGGTTCACTTTTGGGTAGTATAGCTACGCAAAGTCATTCTGATTGGGGATGGTATGAAGGTAGCAATGGAAACACTTCTACAACACTACCACTTGTTAACCCAGGAATAGGTAGTCTAAATACTCCTTATATTGTTAGATCTGTTTTTGACCAACATAATCAAGATATAATAGGTCCAGGATATGTAATAGGTGCTTTCAATACTCAATCAAATATTCCAGTAACTCCAATTGCTCCAATTTTTAATGGAACTGCAAGTAATAACTTTAAACAAGAAGAATTAATAGTTGAAAAAGTTGCAGTACTAAATCCTTCAGCACCGTCAGGTGAAGGCAATGATGGTACAAAATTTAACACTCCTTACTTTACATTAGTTCAAGCATCTTCAAGTACTCTTATACCCGGCGGTGCTCCATTAAGTATTAATGCTTTTGATTATTACATAGCAATAACCTCAGACACAGATTTTTTGCAAAATAACACTGGTCAACGAGTATTACTAGAAGTTGTTATAAAAGACTGTAATGGATCAACAGGTTTCATAAGTAAGTCTTATTCAATTTGGATTCAAATATTATAAAAAATGGCATATTTTAAATTAGAAGTTAGTTATTTCAATTCTTTTTGGTTAAAAAAGACTATATACACGGGAACTCCTGGTAGTAATACTTTAAAAGCTGGTGTTCCTTATGAATACGGTAATTTCACAACTGCTCAAGAGTGGAGAGGTGGTATTGCTTCTAATTTTCCTGGTTTACCATTTAGTCCATCGGCTCCAACTGGTACGGCTTGGCCTACATTTCCTTCTGGATGTGGTAGTGAGCCTGTATCGCCTGTTTTTGGAACTACTGGCTATGATGAGGTAGAAAACTGGTTTATAGAAGGTTCTAGGTATCAAGAAGACTTTAATGCTGTATCAGTTGACTATGGAGCTAAAGCTTATTTAAAAGAAGATTTTAATGCACAAGAAAAAAGACCAAACGCTTTAATATATTCTGGTATTTATAATTCTAGAACTGGTATAAACGAAACTAATGTTTTTTCAGTAGGAGAAAATATAACTAAAGCAGCAGATCCACAAAAAGGTAGCATACAAAAACTTTATGCTGAAGATACTAATTTAATAGTTTTTCAAGAAGATAAAGTAAATAGAGCTTTAATAGATAAAGACACTATATATACGTCTGAAGGTGGTACTCAAACTATGCCATCTGGAACAGTAATAGGCCAGTTAAGTCCATATGCAGGTGAATTTGGAATAAGTAAAAATCCAGAGTCTTTTGGAGTATATGGCTTTAGAAAATATTTTGCAGACAAAGACAGAGGCTCTATATTAAGACTATCAGGAGACGGTATGACTGAAATATCTGAAAATGGATTATCTAATTTTTTTAGAGATAAACTAAAAGAAATAAACGAAAACAATGATGCTGTAGACGTTGCTGCTGTTTCTGCAGCTGGTCAAGCTGATTACGATCCTTCTAGTGGTTTTCCAGCATATATAAGTATAGTAAGTGGTCCAGTGATTACTCTAGGTTCTCAGTTAATTATAAATGGTATTGAGTATGATATATACGTTAATGGGCAATCAAGTGGTAGTGGTGCAAGAATAACTCTTACACAGTCTGTAGACTTTACAATTGGTGCTGGTGTTAATTTAACTTTTAGAACTTTTGAAAGAGATAAAATAATTGGTGGTTGGGATATACATGATAGAGAATATGTTGTTTCTATGCAAAAAGCTGGATCAGGTACTTTTGCAGATGGTACTAACTACAATACTTTAGCTTGGGACGAAAACATTTTAGGTTGGCCAACTTTTTACAGTTACAAACCTAACAATATATTTAGTTTAAAAAATACTTATTTTACTACTAATTCTTCTGAAATATACGAACAATATTTTACTGGTGCATCTAACAATAGAAACGTGTATTATGGTGCTGCTCCTGCTGCTTCTTCTTTAACATTTGTTTTTAATCCTCAAGTTAATATAAACAAAAACTTTTTAACTATAGGTTATGAAGGAAGTAATGGCTGGAAAGGTCAAAGCTTCATATCTGACGAACAAGGAAAACAATTAGTTAATGAAAATTATATAAATCCAACAGCTAATATATCAGAATATGTAAATTATACAGATAATAGTGTAATTATAAATAGTTACTATGAAGGTGCTTATGACAACTTTGGAAATGAGTTTCCAGCAACTTTAACTCCACCAATACAAAGAGCTGGTTTTACGCTAAAAGAAGGTAAATATGTATCTAATATTAGAAACAATAGCACAGTTAGAGTTGGCGAAGTTTCTTACGGTAGTTCAATATCTGGAATTAAAGGGTATTTTGCAACAGTAACATTAAAAACAGATGGTACTACTGATTTAGGCGGATCTAAACAAATATTTGCAGCATCTACTAATATAAACGTATCGTCGCAATAGAATTAAATGGAATTAAATATTAGAAAGTTAAAACAAAGTGATTTAACTTTTATTAAAAAATGGTGGGAAGCTTGGCCTGAATGGGTTTCTCCTGCCGATGATTTTCTACCTGAAACAGGTGTTGTTGTTGAAAGTAACGGTAAACCAGTAGCTGCAGGTTTTATATACTTAACAAATGCTAAAGTAGCTTTGCTTGAGTGGATAGTGTCAGATCCAGAATATAGAGAAAAAAATAGAAAACAAGCTTTAGAATTATTAATTACTGGAGCAGAAGAAATTATAAAAGATCTTGGTTACAAGTATTCTTTTAGTATATGTAGACACAAAAACTTAATAGAAACACATAAAAAATTAGGATGGCATGTAGATAAAAAGCCATCTCACGAATTAGTTAAAATTTTAAAATAATAAATATGGCAGTAGCAACAGCATTAGTAATAGGTACGGTAATATCTGCGGGTATAAGCACTGGTGTAGCTATAAGCGCTAATAGTAAAGAAAAAAAAGCAAAAATTGAGCAAGATATACTTAAGGATTCTATAGCAGATCAAGAAAAAGCTTTACAAAAAATAGAAAACCCTTACGCTAACTTAGGCGTAGCAGCAAAAGCTTCTGAGTTTCAAGCAGAACAAGCTGATGTATCTCTAGCTAATACACTAGACACAATAAGAGCTACCGGTGGCGGTTCTGGTGGAGCAACTGCTTTAGCTCAAGCAGCTTTACAAAGCAAACAAGGTATATCTGCTGATATACAAAAACAAGAAGCATCTAATCAAAAGGCATACGCACGTGGTGAAGATGCTAGATTTAATCGACAAGAAGAAAGAGATATGACAAAGCTAGATAGAACACAAGCTATGTTAGATCAAGAGAGACAGACAGAAGCTGATATGAGAGCTCAAAAATATGCTGCTTTTGGTAACATAGCATCATCTGCTACTAGTTTAGGTGGTGGATTTGAAGGAACATCAACGATAGGATAAATAATAAAATATGGGAACTTACAGACAACCTGCAATAATAGATCAAGCAGCTGGCTTAAAGCAAGCAAATGCTGAAGTATCAAAATTCAACGATGAATTAGACTCATTGTTTGGACCTCAAGCAACTGAGGAAGATGGTAGTAGCAGTACAAGTTTAAATGATATACGTAGTCAAAATGAAGAGATACTAAATAAATTAGAAATTAATAGAATTAATCAAGATCAAAAAGAATCAGCTGCTTTGTTTAAAAAAGAAAAGCCTAATGCTTTTTTAGAAAAACTTGGATTTGATTTAAAAGACAAGTTTTATGATCACGCTGTTAATAATAGAACTAACTCAATGCAGCAAATGTTAAAACTTCCTGGAAATCTTGTTGGAACAATGGCTGGTTTTAATCAGCTTCAAGATCAAGTTAATAATAGTTTAGATAATCCTAGAGGTGGTGCAGGTGCTGTTAATACAAGTTTGATAGACCCTAACATGTTTAGGCTTGCTAGCAACTTAATAACAGACCCTAGTTACAAGAATATGAAGGTTGATATAAATGATGATGGAACTGATGTAAATATTGGAGTAGGTGGTTATGCCAAGATGTCAACAAACATGTTTACCGCTAATTTAATGAAAAAAGATACAAAACCTTTAGTTTCTATAAATGGCAACATGCAAGATGTTACTACAAACATGTTGAATAGTGGTGAAGGAAAACAAAACTTTATTGAAACAACTTTAAATCAAGAAAATATAAAACCAAACGAAAAAGGTGTTATTAGTTCAGAAGAAGGTAATAAAGTTCTTAGTAAAATAGCTGAATATGATCAAGAAAAAATACTAAATAACCAAGATTATGTACAAAGCATATATCCACAGGTTTTAGATCAAACTTTAGCTATTTATAAAGAAGTAAAAGATAAAAATAACAATGAACTAGATCCAATACAGAGTCAAATTAAAAATGTATGGGAAAATAATCCTTATGGTATGAAAGATCCAGTAAATGACTACAATAAAAATGGATCTACTATTATTGGAAATTATGTTGGAGCTCAAGTCGCTACTAATAGAGAAAACTCTCCAGATGTTATTTTTGACAGAAAAATAGTACAATTAGGATTAAATGAATCTTATGCCAGAGAATTCGCAAGACCTATTATAGATGTAAAGCAAGAAGTACAAGCTGAAGAGTACGATATTAAAACTGATACTACAGGTAAAAAGTCAGCTTTTGAAAGAAAAACAGATCTTGAAACAGGTGAAATTACAAGGACATTTGTTGGTTTAACAGACGAAACCGGAGATTTATATAATCAAGTAAATAAAATAGGAGAATAATATGGCTAAATTAACATTTAGTAGTGAAACGCCAAAAAACAAAGCAAATAAAGATGGACTTTTTGGTGGTTTTAAAGCGGGTAAATCTGAACGTCAAAAAGCTAGAAAAGTAAAAAAAAATAGCAAAGCTAGTAAAAGATCTGCAATTAAGGCAAGTAAAGCTAGAGTTGGTACAACTCCTACTAGTAAAATCCCAACTATAAAAAAATCAATTATAGTTAAAGATCCTAATGGTATAACTGGTGTTTCGTCTGTAACTGGAGCTAGATTTGAAGATCAGTCGCTTAAAACTAAAATAAAGTCTAAACTAAGACGTGAGGGCAGAAACAAGTATGATGAAAACGGCATGCGATATTGGGAGGATGCTGGAAAGAAAGATAAAAAGCTATTAATTTCTGAAGTAAATAAAGAAAGAAAAGAAAAGCTAAAGAAACAAAAAGATAGAACTATTAGAAAAGTCAATAGACAAGCTAAAAAAATTACTAATCCTAACAACGTAATTCCTAGACAACACAATCCTATTTCCATTAATGACGATATTTTAAATGATGATGTATCTTTTAGAATAGATGAGTTTTATTCAAGAGAAGATATTAATGAAAAAAATCAACCTGGTTATGTTAAAAAAGAGTTAACTCCAGAAATATTAGTAGAAGAATATACTAAGTTAGACGAAAATAAAATTGACAATATTACAGAGCTAGACATTGACAACTCTATAGTAGCTATTGAAGATATTAATAAAATAGATAGAGAGTTTTTAGAAGATAACAAACAAAATGTAACTAAAACTATACAAAAAGAAGATGGATCTTATACTACAGAAACTGGTGAATTAATAGGTATAAAGTCTGAAGAAGCAGAAGTAACGAAGTCTTTAATGCCAGTTCTTCAAGAGGATTTAAGAGCTATAATACCTGGAGTAGATGGAGAACCACCTAGACCAGCACAAGAATTGAAACAAGTAGAAACAACTAATTATACTCCAGAAAACACAGAAGGTGCATATGTTTTTTCAAATGGAACAGTTGAAATGGTTCCGCTTAAAGGTCAAGTTATAGATCTTCCTGATATGTTTGAAATAAGAGCAAATGTTAAAGATGTAGAAAACGAAATTAAAAGAGATTT
>TARA_R110002074_G_scaffold105621_2_pt1 | contig 12419 bp, 12 predicted proteins | sample TARA_R110002074 | Tara Oceans TARA_R110002074 (sample SAMEA4397215) | marine metagenome | biome: Polar Biome; feature: [MIX] marine epipelagic wind mixed layer (ENVO:01000061); material: water (ENVO:00002006), including particulate matter (ENVO:01000060) such as... | depth 10-100 m
TCTCCACCTCCAATGTCACTTCGGGCTCGACACGCTCTCGCTTGCCCGCCTTGGCGCGCATGTTACAGGTCTCGATTTTTCGCCCAACGCCATTATCGCCGCGCGCGCACTCGCCGCCGAAACCGGTCTTGATGCGACATTCGTCGAAGGTCGCGTCGAACAGGCCACGGACCTCGCAGGGTGCGACTTCGATATCGTCTTCACAAGCTGGGGTGTGCTGATGTGGCTGCCCGACATCAATCTCTGGGCTCACACGATTGCCACAAGCCTCAAAACCGGCGGCCGCTTCTACCTCGCAGAAGGCCACCCGATCCTCTGGATATTTGAGGACCGGCACGCCTCATACGCCGAAAATCTGAACGTTGTCCGATCTTACTTTCTCGACGGCCCGCAAAACTGGGACAACCTGTATGACTATGCTGAACCGGATGTCGCGCTCACATCCTACAAGACCAACGAATGGCAGCACGGCATCGGAGAGGTCGTGACAGCATTGGTCGATGCAGGCCTGCGCCTCGAGTTCCTGCACGAACATGACCGGTTGGTGTGGCCGGGCATTCCCGGCATGGTGCGGCAGGACGGGGACTATTTCACCGCACCGGAAGGCGCGCCGCGCCTGCCGTTTTCCTATTCGATCAGCGCCCGTAAACTCTGACGGCTTCGGCAACAAGCGCCTTGGCCTCATCCGAGTTCCATTCCGCAGGCCCGACTATGCGGCCAAGCTCAGTCCCGTCAGGTGCAATCAGCAAAGTCGTCGGCAATCCGTAGCCCTTCACTTTGAAATTCGCCCTCGATGTGGGGTCATTGTAGAGCGCGAGATGCGTGACCTTGATCTCGTCGAGAAAGGCCCTGGCGCCCTCAAGCCCGTCTTTGTCGACGCTGAGCGCTAGAACCTGAAACTGATCAGACCCCATAGCCGCCTCAAGCGCATCGAGCGCGGGCATTTCCTCACGACACGGCACACACCAGGTTGCCCAGAGGTTCAAAAGCACCACACGGCCCTGAAAGTCCGACAAATGGACGGTTTTTCCTGCCCCGTCATGAAATTCAAGCTCCGGCACTGCCTCAAGCAAGGCAGCGGGTCTGAAATTGGCGAGCTTGCCGGTGGCAAAGGGCGACAAAATTCCACCGCTGTCGGCCCCGACTGCACCCTTATCATTGATTTGAGGCCCGACCATCACGTATACCGCGCCCACAATCACCAGCCCAATTGCTGTCAGAAGTGCGATAAGCTTTGGCTGAAACTGAAACATCGGGTGTCCCCAGAAGACTTGGGGCGCGTCCGGGCATCAAGACCCAGAGAACCCTGAATGAGCAATAAAATGTGGGGCGGCCGTTTTGGCGAAGGCCCCGACCGGATAATGGAGGAAATCAACGCCTCCATCGGCTTCGACCAACGCTTCTTCGCCCAGGACATCCGGGGTTCGAAAGCGCATTGCACCATGTTGGCCGAAACCGGAATTATCTCAAGGGAAGATGCCGAACAGATTGTCGCGGGGCTCGACGCGGTGCTCGCCGAGATCAAGGAAGGCCGCTTCACGTTCAAGCGCGAACTTGAAGACATCCACATGAATGTGGAATCGAGACTGGCAGACCTCATTGGCGCAACCGCCGGACGCCTCCACACGGCACGCTCGCGCAATGATCAGGTCGCGCTCGATTTCAAACTCTATATCCGCGACACCATCGACCACCTTGATGAGCAACTCGCCGAATTCCAGTTGGCGCTGGTCGACAAGGCGGAAGCCCATGCCGACACTATCATGCCGGGCTACACGCATTTGCAGACCGCACAGCCCGTCACTTTCGGCCATCATTGCCTTGCCTATGTTGAAATGGCGGGACGCGACCGCAGCCGCCTTGCTGACGCCCGCAAACGCCTCAACGAAAGCCCGCTCGGCGCGGCGGCCCTCGCTGGCACATCATTTCCGATCGACCGTCACCGCACGGCAAAGGACCTCGGCTTTGACGGCCCGACACGCAATTCGCTCGACAGTGTGTCCGACCGTGACTTCGTGCTTGAAACGCTGGCCGCTGCCGCCATTGCCGCGACGCATCTGTCGCGCCTTGCCGAAGAAATCGTCGTCTGGTCGAACCCCGGTTTCAATTTCGTCCGCCTGACCGATGGATTTACTTCCGGTTCGTCGATCATGCCGCAGAAGCGAAATCCCGATGCCGCTGAACTCGTACGCGCCAAATCCGGTCGCATCATCGGCGGCCTCACAACGCTGCTTGTGGTGATGAAGGGCCTGCCGCTTGCCTATTCAAAAGACATGCAGGAAGACAAGGAAGCTGCCTTTGACGCGCTCGACGCGCTATCACTTTCTCTTGCAGCCATGACCGGCATGATTGCGACACTCACGGTCAATGCACCTGAAATGCGCGCTGCCGCTTCACGCGGGTTTTCGACCGCGACTGATCTTGCGGACTGGCTCGTACGGGCGCTCGGACTTCCGTTCCGTCAGGCCCATCACGTCACCGGCACGCTTGTCGGCATCGCCGAAAAGAAGGGCGTCGATCTTGATGCGCTGACGCTGGACGAAATGCGCGCTGTCGAACCGGGCATCACCGACGAAGTTTACGGCGTCCTTGGTGTTGATAATTCGGTACGCAGTCGTACGAGTTTCGGCGGCACAGCGCCTGACAATGTGCGCGCGGCCTGCGCCCACTGGCGGGCCCAATTTGGTCGCAACGCCTGATCTGATACATGATGAATTGATGCAAGATAGACCACTTCGTTTTCAATGCCGCCGGAGAGAGAACACATGACCCAGGGATGGACTTTGACGCTGACAGCCGTGGCGCTCCTTGCCGCATTGAGCGCCTGTGGCCGCAAAGGCGACCTTGAACCCCCGCCCGGTCTCAGTGCCGCTGAAATCGCCGCACAAGAAAAATCAGGCAGCACCGATTGTGTCTCCGATCCCGACCAGCTTGAGCAGGTCCCTCAGCCGATCGACGGCGACTCTGAGGGTGCGGAAGCGGGCTATCCCAGCATCATTCCGAATAACGGCGAGCCGTCCTGCTAATCCGAAAGCACGCGTATCCATGAACCATTTTGAATATCGTGACGGCGTGCTTTGCGCTGAAGGCGTCAGCGTTGCCGACATGGCAGACGCCATCGGCACGCCTTTCTATTGCTATTCCTCAGCGACCCTAACGCGCCACGCACGCGTATTTCTCGACGCCTTCAAAGGTCAACCAGCGCGGCTTTGTTATTCCGTCAAAGCCAATTCAAACCTGGCCGTGATCGCGACGCTTGCCGCTCAAGGCGCAGGCGCCGACGTTGTGTCGGAAGGCGAATTACGTCGGGCATTGGCTGCCGGTATCGCGCCTGCCCAGATCGTCTTTTCCGGTGTCGGCAAGACTGCCGCCGAAATGACCTATGCGCTTGAAGTCGGCATTGACCAGTTCAATGTCGAAAGCGAACCGGAGCTTGAGTTGTTGGCGACACTTGCCGCTGCACAAAACAAGATTGCAAAAATCGCCATTCGCGTTAATCCCGACGTGGACGCGAAGACCCACGAAAAAATTGCCACCGGCAAGGCCGAAAACAAATTCGGCATTTCATGGAAGCTTGCGCCCGCCGTTTATGCGCGCGCAGCACAACTCCCCTCAATCGCCGCTATCGGCATTGATGTGCATATCGGCTCACAACTGACCTCGCTTGAACCCTTCAAGGCTGCCTTCACCCGTGTCGCAGGCATGGTTGAGGCTTTGCGCGCTGAAGGTCACACGATCAGCCACATCGATCTCGGCGGCGGGCTCGGTATCCCCTATCGCGGGGATAATGACATCCCCCCACATCCCGATGAATATGCAGCCCTTGTCAAAGCCACCATGGGTCACCTCGGCTGCGATCTGACATTCGAGCCAGGCCGTCTTGTGGTTGGCAACGCGGGCATCCTTGTCGCTCGTGTTATCTACGTCAAAGAGGGCGACGACCGCACCTTCCTCATCATCGACGCGGCCATGAACGATCTGATCCGCCCAACGCTTTATGAAGCCTTCCACGAGATCAAGACAGTCGCCGAACCGAAGGACGAAGCCCGCATTACCTATGATGTGGTCGGTCCCGTTTGCGAGACTGGTGACTTCATGGCAAAGGGCCGTGATCTGCCGCCTGTCAAAGCGGGCGACCTTATCGCCATCATGTCGGCAGGCGCATACGGCGCGGTGCAAGCTTCAACCTACAATACCCGCCTGCTGGTGCCGGAAATTCTTGTTCATGGCGACGAATTTGCTGTCATTCGCGCCCGCCCCGATTATGCCGAAATCCTGAAGCAGGATAAGATTCCAGCCTGGCTTCAACCGGACCCCTCCCGCACGCGCTGACCGGCCCACCGGCACAGGTTCGCGCCTGCGACAACACGATGGCGCAACAGCTTGAACGGCAGCACGACCAAAGACACAGGCGAGACAGCACCGGCAGGCCGTTCCCTGCCGCGCCGCATCACGCGGCGCATCGGCTTTGCGCGCGCCCTACTGGTCTGGGAGCGCCTCTGGGCGGGATTGTGGACAGCGGCGGCCCTCACGGGCCTCTTTATGGCGACCGCGCTCCTTGGCACCTTCAGCGCCCTCCCGCTGGCCGTCCATTGGGGCCTGTTAGGCGTCTTCAGTTTTCTCCTCGCCATTGCACTCTGGAACGGTTTGCGCGGCTTCCGCTGGCCCGACCGTGATGCAGCCCTCACCCATCTCGAAGCAGCCTCCGGCCTCGCCCATCAACCTTTGAGCGCCTATGAGGATATCGCAGCCCAGGGATCAGGCGACCCTGTGCTGTGGCAAGCGCATCAGGCATGGATCGCGACCCGCCTGAAAAAACTCAAACTGGGCTTTGTCACACCGGGCCTCGTCACACGTGACCCCTACGGCCTGCGTGCCATCGTCATTTTGCTGCTCGTGATCGGCCTCGTCGGCACAGGCCCCGGACGTTTTTCCCGTATCGCGGCGGCTTTTTTTCCCGGTGCCGGATCCACGCGCGCCTTCACAATCGAGGCATGGATCACGCCGCCCGCCTATACCGGTCAACGCCCCGTCTATCTTGAGCGCGGCGACAGCGCCGATAGCGATCCCGCGTTCAAGCCGGTCAGTGCGAGTGATGTGGTCAAGGTGCCTGTCGGCAGTGTGCTTTCATTGCGCGCCCACGGAATGCGCAACATCCCGTCGCTCGAAACAGCCGATGCGGACCGCGGTCGGCCAGAACCGCTCACCGATCTCGGAAATTCGAATTTCTCGGTGGACACCAAAATTACGTCTGACGCCGAATATGCACTCACACAAGGCGGCCGGATGCTGCGCGGCTGGACCATTGAGACGACCCCGGATCAGCTGCCCAAAATAAACTTCGCCATGCCCCTGCAGCAAACAGCCTCAGGCTCGCTGCATTTTGCTTATATGGTCTCGGACGATTATGGCGTCACACAAGCAAGCGCCCGCGTGATGCTTGCGGACGGCGCCCCGCCGGAAGATGAAAAACGCGCTGCCGCCCGCAAAAAAATCGCCGACCTCTTTCGACAGACACGCGGCACCGCACTCGTGAAGCCACCAAGCATCTCATTGCCACTCAAGACCATGCACCCGAAGGACGGCAAAGGTGAGACCTATATCGATCTGACGTCCCACCCTTGGGCGGGCTTGCCCGTACTCGTTACTCTCGTTGCCAATGACGATGCGGGACAAACGGGTGAAAGCGAACCCGTCGCTATGACGCTCCCCGCGCGCAACTTCACCAAGCCGCTCGCTGCCGCGGTCATAGAGCAACGCCGCAACCTTGCCATGGCCCCTTCTGCCACCACTCGCGTCGCCCGCGTGCTTGACGCTCTCACCTTTGACGGTGCGCGCTATATCGAAGAGACATCGGTTTATCTCGGCCTGCGCACCGCCTACTGGCAATTGTTGTCGGCCAATGACGACGAGGACCTCAACGGCATCTACGATCTTCTCTGGTCGGTAGCACTGCGCATTGAAGACGGGGACCTGTCACTGGCGGAAGCCGACATGCGCCGCGCGCGCGACGCCCTCACCAAGGCTTTGGCGTCAGGCGCTTCTCCCGATGAGATCGCCCAGCTCGTGCGGGAGTTGAAAGATGCTTTCCAGCGCTACATGGACGCGCTTGTGGCCAAGTCCGGCGATAACCCGGATCAGGCGATGATGGAAAAATTTGCGCCTAAGGACGGTCAGACAATTGACCGCGAAGCGCTTGAAAAAATGCTCAGCGAGATCGGCGACCTCGCCAACAGCGGTTCACGCGAGGACGCCAAACGTCTGCTCGAACAGATGCAAGCGATCATGGAGAACATGCAAACGCCCGACGAGAGCAAGGGCATGACACCAGCCGAAAAAGCAATGGCGGAAGCTGTCGACAAGATTTCCGGTCTGATCGAACAAGAACGTGCCCTGATGGACAAGACGTTCCAATCCGGCAACCAAATGGGTGAGCAGGGCGGCAAAAGCGGCAAGGGCAACAAATCGCCCGCCGATCTCAAGCATGAACAAGAAGGTTTGCGCAGTCAGCTTGATGCCATTCTGAAAGCTCTGGAAGAAGCAGGCGCTGACGTGCCGGGCGCGCTCCCAAAGGCCGGCGACCAGATGAAGAGCGCCGAAGGCCGCCTCAGTGATGGCCGTCCCGATCGCGCGGCGATTGCTCAGGGACAGGCCATTCAAAGCATGCGCGACAGCGCGCAAGGGCTGGTCGACCAGCTCGCCCAGAGCATGACGGGCAGCGGCAGCAAGGCACAACCGAACCCCCAGGGTGCAAACAGCAAAGACCCGCTGCAACGCGGCGGCAACCCTAATACCGAACGCGACAATACTGTGCCGGAGCAGATCAATCGCCAGAAAGCACGCGCGATCATCGAGGATCTGCGCCGCCGCGCCAGCGAGCTCGGCCGCCCGCAAAGCGAACTCGACTATTTCGACCGCTTGCTCAACCGGTTTTAAAAGATAAATTTCAGCGCGCAGCTTGTCCGGTAAGCACCAGGTCAACGCGGGCTACAAGTTCGTCCAGCGTAAAGGGCTTGAGCAATATGTCCTGAATGATCTCGTCAAGACCATAAGCACGTTCACGCTGATCGGAATAGCCTGTCATCAGCATGATGAACATGGTGGGTGTATCGCGCGCTGCAGTCAGCGCAAGCGAAATCCCGTCCATCACCGGCATCAGAATATCGGTCAGCAAAAGATCATAAGGCGTCCCGCTGGCGCGCGCTTCACCGAGCCGGGTCAGCGCGTCGCTGCCATCACCCACCGCATCAATGTAATGACCGGCACCACGTAAGGCCCGCGTGATAAATTCACGCACGCTCGCCTCGTCTTCAGCAATCAGAATGCGTGCCATTACTCAGCTTTCCACCACGCCCACGAAAGGCAATTGGCGATAGGCATGAGCGACATCCATACCATAGCCAATGACAAATTTATCCGGACACTCAAAGCCGACAAAGTCAGCCTTCATCGCAACAGCGAGCTTACCGGGCTTGTTCAGCAAGACGCAGGTCCTCACCGAATTTGCGCGTCGCGCCATCATCAGATCTTTGGCAAAGGCGAGCGTGCGACCGGATTCCAGAATATCATCAACAATCAGAATGTCCCGGCCCGCAATATCGGCCTCCGTATCGCGTACAATCGTTACCTCACCGCGCGAATTTGTTCCCGCCCCGTAGCTCGACAGACTGATGAAATCCATATCGGGCACAGCGCCCGCGACATGCAACGCCCGCAGCAAGTCAGCCGCAAATATAAAACTTCCTTTCAGCACCGGAATAACCAACGGCGCAGGCCCCATTTCAGCAACGATGTCGCGCGCGAGCGCGGAAACGCGGTCGGCCAGCACATCGGCGGCAATCAGAACGGATATGCGTGCGTCGGGAGCAAGAATGCTCATGGGCCGCCTCGCTCAGGGGTGATGGGGCTCGGACACAGCGTCAGGCGAGTGCGGCCCTGCATCTTCGTGAGACAGTTCGTCCGCAGGCACCTCCGATTCAACAGCATCTGCCGCATCTTCGCTTGCATCAGCCGGTGCGATATCGGACGACTCCTCGTCTGACACAGCGCCACTCACGCCGGACTTTTCGTGGGGAATTGTGTCGTCTGCGGGGACAATCTCATCACTGCTCAGGGTTTCAGTGGCAGGTTCTTCGCCCGGCTCCACAAACCGCACCTCGAGATCACGTGCCGCAGGCGGCGGGCTCGACAAACGTGTCGTGAAGCTTGCCTTGCCATCAGCTTTCAACTCGCTTTCGGTGAGCGCAAACGTCCAGTGATAAAGTTCATGCTGTTTTTCGTCGCTCAAGCTCACGCGCAGACGCGGCACACGCCGCGTTTCACCGGATATATTCAGGACTTCGCCTTTAATGGCGAGAACCGGCAACCCGTTCTCGTCCTGCCGCTCATATGAAACATGCGCCAGTTCAAACCCGACAAGATTAACCGGCGCACCTGCGGCTTCATAAAGCCGGATAGTTGAAGGCCAGAAAGCGGCAATCTCGCGACGGTATTCCACGGCGCCGTAAACCGTGCCGGCCACGAACATGGTCAGCATCACCCAGCCGACCGCGGCAAACACGCGCCCCCGCCGCATCGAAGCGACGTCATTGAGATAACGACGCATCGACCCGCCGGTCTGAACTTGCGCACTCTTAATGTCGTAAAACTTCACCGGTGTTTCTGGCGCACCAGGCGATTTCGCAGCCGTCGTTTCGGCAGGCGCAAAAACAATATCATCGTCGTCAAGCGCATCCGCCGGAGCAACCGGTGCAGGAACAGGGCGAGCCGCAGGTGCCTCAGCCGCAACTTCAGGTTCCGCAGACTTTGACTTGGCAGCGCCACTGTTGAAGAGCGGCTTTTGCCCGATGGGTGCAGGACGGACAGCGTTGGCGTCCTCGTTCTCAGTCACCGGAGCCGGTTTGGGGGTCTCACTACCGTTCTCATCCGCGTCCCCGCCAAGGTCACTCGGCGGTGCCTGATGCCATGTGTTGCCGCATTTGGCACAGCGCACTTTGCGGCCTGACGGCGCAAAGGAAGACGCATCCACTGGGTAGCGCGAAGAACATGACGGGCAGGTGATAATCATCCGTGATAAAGCCGCCATAAGCTGTGAGACGCCAAGCAAAAAAGTTCAAAAGACAGATATTCAGAGCCCCGACCCGTAGCAACGGACCAAGCACCGATTTCAGCAGACTATTGAAACGCGATCTATGGTTAAAGCCCGGTTAAATCGCTCGAAAAAAGCGCACATTCTCGCACTTTCGGGGAGGTGGACGTCGTATCAAATCACACGGTCCATGATACCTTGCCCTGCATGATTCGTTTCGAGAATGTAGGTATGCGGTATGGGATGGGACCGGAGGTCCTGCGCGATGTGAGCTTTCACCTTGCGCCGGGCTCGTTCCATTTCCTCACCGGCCCCTCAGGCGCTGGCAAAACCTCGCTGCTCAAACTCATGTTCATGGCCCAGCGCCCTTCGCGCGGCCTCATCACCATGTTCGGGCGCGATATTGCCACCCTGCCGCGCGCCGAATTGCCGGATCTGCGCCGCCGTGTTGGTGTCGTATTTCAGGAATTCCGCCTGCTCGATCATCTCACAACCTATGAGAATGTCGCCCTACCGCTCCGCATTCAGGGCCGTCCCGAGGCAAGCTACCGCGACGATGTACGCGAACTTCTCGCCTGGGTCGGCCTCGGCGAGCGCATGCAGGCGCGCCCGCCGACGCTGTCAGGCGGCGAAAAACAGCGCGCCGCTATTGCCCGCGCGGTCGTGGCCCAGCCCGATCTGTTGCTCGCCGACGAACCCACAGGCAATGTGGACCCGGAAATGGGGAAACGCCTGCTGCGCCTCTTTATGGAACTGAATAGGCTCGGCACATCAATCCTGATTGCCACCCATGACCATGCGCTTGTCGAAGAGGCAGGTGCCACCGAACTCATGCTCAAAGGCGGGAGGCTTACGATCCGTGGCTAATACCCCCGCCAAACCCGCGAGCGACGACCCTGCTGTCCTTGGCGAGGAGCCACCGCGCAAGGGCTACGCCGCCATGCTCAGCGCGCTTCTTGTCGAGACACGCTCGGTCATGCCATCGGCAGGGGCGACCGGCCTTTCGCTTGTCCTCGTCATTGCCGCCATGTGTTTTCTCGCAAGCCTTGCGCTTGGCGCCGCCCTTTCCGTGTCACACGTCACATCCGACTGGACACGCGACCTTTCGGGCGCCCTCACCATCGAAGTAAAACCAACCAATGCGATGACACCCGATGAACAAATCCGCGCCGTGCTTTACGTGTTGTCACGAAGCGAAGGCGTCGTGTCGGCAAAGGCGCTCGGCCACGAAGACATGAAGGCGCTCCTAGAGCCCTGGCTCGGCACCGGCAATGTGACGGACGATCTACCACTGCCTCACCTCATCGATGTGCGGATCGACGCAACCTCTCCACCCGATCTTGAAGCGCTCGCACAGGCAATTGTCGCCGTTGCCCCCGGTGCTCAGCTCGATACCCACCGGCAATGGCAGGACCAGTTGATGAGCGCGGCGCGTGCCGCTGAATGGCTCGCCTATGCCGTGTTGATTGTGGTTGCCGCCACCATGGTCGCCATTGTCACCTTTGCCACGCGTGCGGGACTGTCTGCCAACCGCGAAGTGGTCGAAGTGCTGCATCTCACCGGTGCGCGCGACCGCTTCATAGCGGCGGAAGTGCAGCGCCATTTTCTGCATCTGGGTTTTCGCGGCGGTATGATCGGTCTCTTCCTATCGCTCACCGCCTTCCTTGCGCTTGCCCTGCAGGGCAGCAACACCACCATGTTCATGGTACCGATGTCGGGCCTGCGACTTGAATATTACCCTGCCCTACTCTTCGTACCGCTCGCCGCCGCTCTCGTCTCCGTCCTGACCGCCCGCATCACCGTCATGCGGACACTCCATCGCCTCCTTTGAGCCAGATTCCAGCGGTTAATTCACGTCACTCCCGGCATAACAAGCAGGCTTCGTCTGCCATCTCCATATGGTAAAGTCACCTTTCAGACTACTCGCACACAAGAGACGGCATGAGCAGGACACTGAAATTTTTTGACCGGATCAAACGACGCCTGCGCAACGGCGTGGTGACGTTTGTCGGCCTCATGCTGACCCTTTACGTGCTCGGCTTTCTCATCTTTGCCGCTGTGCTGGATCGCCATTCGCCTGACAATGTGGCGGCATCCGACGCCATCGTCGCGCTCACCGGCGGTGAGGGTCGCATCGCGGAGGCCGTCAAACTTCTCGACGACGGCAAAGGTGCGCGTCTGCTCATCACCGGTGTCCATCCCGAAGTCAAACCCGCCACGTTGAAGAAGACGCTGAGCGGTCAGTCAGCCAAATTCGATTGCTGTGTGGACTTGGGCCGTCAAGCCGAAGATACCATCGGCAATGCCACCGAAACAGCAGCTTGGGTGCGGAACCACGCCTACCACTCGATCATTCTCGTGACCTCGACCTATCACATGCCACGCGCCACACTTGAATTGCAGCGAGCAATGCCTGACGTCGCCATTACGCCATTTCCGGTGGTGCAGGGCACACTGCATCTCGACGGTTGGTGGGATTTTCCGGGCACCACAAAATTACTCGTGTCAGAATATTCAAAATATCTGCTCACGCTGTTTCACGCGCGGCCGCTCCTGCGCGCTACATAAGGAATTGGCCCTTGCTGCGGCTTCGCTCGATCCTTTTCAATCTCTCGCTCTATCTCACAGCTATCGTCGTCGGACTTATTGCAACACCCGCCTTGTTCGGGCCGCGCAAAGGCGCGGTGTTCGTCATCACGAAGCTCTCGCAGACAGCACTCTGGCTGCTGAAAGTCACCGCCGGTACACATTACGAAATCAGGGGTGAAATTCCTTCAGGCAGCACACTCGTTGCTGCCAAGCACCAATCCATGTGGGATACGATTGTACTGGTCGCGGCCCTGAACGACCCTGCCATCGTGCTCAAATCCGAATTGCTCTGGATCCCCTACTACGGCTGGTTCTCCAAAAAGGCGGGCATGATAGCCATTGATCGCGGCTCAGGATCATCCGCCATCCGCCGCCTTATCAGCCAGGGCAAATCTGCGCTCGCTGCATCACGACCCATCGTTATTTTCCCCGAGGGTTCGCGTATGGCACCAGATGCCGCGCCCGACTATAAACCCGGCATTGCCGCGCTTTATCGTCAACTCGGTGTGCCTTGCGTGCCCGCCGCCGTCAATTCAGGCCTGTACTGGCCTCGCCGCCGCTTTCTGCGCAAACCCGGCACCATTGTGTTGGAATTTCTGCCCGCGATCCCGGCCGGGCTCGACCGCACCACGTTCATGAACACGCTCGAAACCACAATCGAGACGGCGACAGCCCGACTTGTCGCCGAAGCGCGACGCGAACTTGGTGAAAACCAATAACCTCGCCACATTGTGGATACTTC
>TARA_R110002074_G_scaffold57168_1_pt1 | contig 12402 bp, 8 predicted proteins | sample TARA_R110002074 | Tara Oceans TARA_R110002074 (sample SAMEA4397215) | marine metagenome | biome: Polar Biome; feature: [MIX] marine epipelagic wind mixed layer (ENVO:01000061); material: water (ENVO:00002006), including particulate matter (ENVO:01000060) such as... | depth 10-100 m
TGATTAGTTATTCTTTCAATTCAACGTTAATATAATCGAAATCGATTTTTAATTTTTTCTTTACAAAATCCAAATACTTGCATTCATCTTGGTTAGGTGGGTATTGACCAGCAATGAACAATAATTTTGTTCTGTCATCATCGTCTTTTTGCATATAAGACATTATCTGGCCTAAACCTTCTCTTATGCAGTCGGATGCAAATGCAGAAGATTTTACTTCATAGAAATGAATTTCATTTTCTAATTTAACTTTTATGTCAACATAATTTTCCTCAAGTATAACGTTGTCCTTACCGTATTTTTGTTCCAGCTGCTTCTGTAGTATTTCTTGAATTTTGTTGTGTTTTTGTTTTGCAATGTAACTGGTGCTTCCCCTTCTTTTTTGTTTAGATGAACTTCGCGATTTAGTTCCTTTTCTGCTAATTTTTCTCTTTTTTCCGGTGTTTGTTGTTTTTCCGTTATCACGACCAAATTTCTCATACAGAAAATCAGCAAATTGGTAAATGGATAAATGAGACGGTTTATTTGCTATAATTAAATTCTGAATTTCAGAAGTCTTTGTTTTTCTAGTTACAGTTAAACCATAGTTTTCTGCAATTTTATGAAGTACAGCTTTCTTAAAAATTGGAATTAATCTTTCGTTTGAATAGAGGTATGCAATTTTCCATTTTACAAAAAGAGTCAGGTGCAAATCATCAATTTTTTCAAAATCTCCCTTTTCAGAATAGTCAATAATTTTTAAGATTTCAGCTTTTACATTTTGAAACGCATCTTTTCTATTTTCTCCATAAAAGCGCTGCCAGGAATAAAGATTGTCGTTGACTAGGTTTTTTGGTTTTGCATTTGGGTCACTACGTTTGTAAATCCCAAACTTACTAGAGTTTATACCTTTAATACTACCTAAAGCTCTGGTTTTGGTTTCCAACCATTGACAGAATGTATCTTTATCTCCAACTGAAACATATTGTTCCAATTTCATAGACTGAATGGTCTTAATGTCCCATCTTTCAAGAAATTCATTGAGTATTTCTCTTGATAATTCTGTATTATTTTCCAATTCAACCTATTGTATTAGTTAATTCAAATGAATACGCCACGTTTGAAATAAAGCGCTTGCGATTATTTAGAAGTAATAACTAAACTGCTGTTTTATATACAAAAACATTTTCGCGAATTAAATAAGCTTCAGTAGAGCCTGAATCAATCATTACACCTAAAATATGTAAAAATGCATTGACTAAATCCTGCCTATCCTTAATGATACTTATATGGTTAAAAAATAGTTTTTTTATCAAAACTTTACCATCTTTTCCCATTAAGTCAGTTATATTTTCAGGATGCTCATCAATCAATCTTTTCAACAGTAAAAGGCCTTCGGGTAAAAATAATTTTTCTCCAAATGTTGAAAAAACGGATATAATAGAAGAAAGCTTTCTTGCACCAAAATGAGTTGCCATATTAAGGTATTGCTCCTTGTAATTAAGAAACCCTTTCCAATCCTCTAGGGATTTTAAAAACCTATTATCTAACAGTAATTTATCGCTAAAGTAATAGCCGCCATTCTCTTTCAGTATATTAAACAAAAACTCCCACAACTTCCAAAACCTTGTGCCATATTCTTGTAATTCTTCTTCGGTATTGTCCCTTACAATATCATACATTATTGTTATACAAAAATCTAATGTACCAGTAACAAATTTGAACAAATCGTGAATATTTTCATCTCTTTCGTTAAATTCTTCCAGAAAGGGCAAAATAAAGATGTCTAATATTTTTTGTCCGTAATCTTCATTACTACTGTAAAGAAAAAACTGCCCAAGAAACAATTGCATATCTATCTGAGCCGTATAATCGAACCTTTGGTTACTTCTTCTCCAAGTGTCGCCATCAGTCGCTGTATGTTGACCAACAAATTCGCTGATGACCTTTATAACATAATTCGCATCTGCAGCATCACAATTCTTCGTGGATATCATTAGCATAGCTCTAATTAAAAAATGCTTTTCGTAGGATTTGAAATCAATAGTTTTCGAATCAATTTCGATAGGTGCACTCATACACTCACTAATGAAATGTTTAAAGCTCTTTTCATACGCCACTAGTTCCTCTTTTGCAGCCCTATAATAAGGCCTAGGATTGTCTTTCTCAAATTTTGCAAAAGACACAACCATTTTCATTAAATCATTTGCAACATCTGGGCAGTTCTGAATAAATTTATCCCTAAAATACATTAGAAACTCTCTTAAATCATAGTCTTCCAATGGACATAATACCAAGCGTCCAAGTAGCACCCGATAATCTATTTTCGCATCATCTGTTGTGGCAAACTTCGGCAGTAAGTGTATGGCGTGAAGAATTGTCTTTTTCTCCAGCAAACTATAATTCATACTAAGGTTATAGTCATTTTTGTATTTATCGGTAACAAGTGCATCCACAGCTTGGGAAATTGTATCGAGACACCAAGAAATCTGTTCTTCATTTAATTGAACAGAAAAAGAATCAAGTCCAATCTTGGACAGTGATACTGGCATATCAAACAGACCGTGCTCAAAATCATCTGCTGTGTAATAATTGTAGACTTCTAGCCATTGTTCAAAAGTAATTTCTAATTCTTTTTCTATCACTTTACGCAACATATTACTATATGATGCATCGAAGTGATTGTCCTTAAAATCTTCTGCGATTGCTGTAATCGTTTCGGAAATTTCTTCTGGATAGGATGGCACCAACTCTACTGTACCTGCTTCTTTATTTACTTTGCCTGGTTTAAGTTTACGTGCATCTATTTCAGTTACCGTTTTAATCCATATATGGTCATCTGCAAAGTCTTTATAAAATTTGTCAAAAATTTCGAAAAGTTGTGCGTTAAAATCCCCATAGTTGATTTGGTAAGGAATCATAAAAGCTCTTAATCCTTGATGATATTTTCTGCGGTGAGGCAAGGCATTTGATTCCATCCTCTCTTTCTGAGCATACGGTATTTCTCTATCTTCCGGTGCCATACTATGATACTCACTTATTGACCTTTGTAAATCCCAGTCATAGAATTGCCTTAGCCCGAAAATGGGTAAAATAGCTTCTGTAAACGCTTTTGGATATGCCATAAAAACACTTGCAAGTACAGAAGTTAAAGCTACGTTATTGGAAAACTGTAATATGTATTTACAATGTTCTTCTAGCAGCTTTTTGGCTAAATCACTATCGACCGCTGCTAATTGAAGTAAGTAGCTTTCTAAGGACATTAATAGGGATTCAATTAGAGTGTGTACTCTTGTTGCTGAACCTCTGTAAGCAATCCATAAATCTAAATCTCCATATTGAATTCTTTCTTTTCCGTCTTGGAATTTCAGTGTCAAATTTTCTAAAGGATGCTCCTTCCCATATTCAGACTGCACGAAGAAATCAACACTATAGTTCATAAAATCAGTAACAAAAGAAATTGCTTTAACTGGATGAGTTGAAAACAAACTAGCCGCAAATGTTTTATAAACTCCAGATGGGTAATAATCAAACTTTGAATCTTCTATTCCCCAAGATTCTTCTTTTTTTGGTTTCGGTTTGGGAAGAAAACTTGATATACTTCTATGACCATCAGTTTTAACTTCTTTTACCTCTTTTTCCAGTTGTGCCTTCCAATTTTTATCTATTAGTGAAATAAGTAGCTCTGGAAATTCTTTTACGAGGCTTTGGTTTCGTATCCCACCAAGTGCTATTTTAATAACTATCTCATAGAATTGTTGTATTCTCCAAGGTACAGTTTCTTTAGAGTTTGCCCTGTTTAAAAAATTTGGGATTTCAGATTTAGCAAAGGGTGATAGACCAAAGAATAGATATACCAACTCTTTTATTTTATATTTTTCACGAGAAAGTTTATTTAACCAAAAGTCATCTTCGGATTCAATCTGCTGGATAAAATGAATGACGATACTTTTACAAGCTTCAATTTCTTCAAAAGATAAATTATCAGCATCAAATACAAATCGTAACTCCCAATCTAGTAATAATGAAAAAATAGACTCACGTAATCTTGATAGCTCAGTTATATTTTCTGCTATAAACACCAATAATTCCTTCCATACACTACCAACAGGAAAGAGTATGGATTTTTTCTTTTCAGAACCCTGACCATATTCTTTACAGGCAGTTCTGGTCAACATTATACAACGACCTAAAAAAGAAGCATTATTTGCAAGTAAATAAGTCTTAAAAATTTTAAAGAATGGTGATGCATCTTTGGAACGAAAAACAGAAACTAGAATCTCATCTGTCCAGTATTTCTCTATTTTATCGTTGTTAATTGTACTTTTAATTATCGTGACTATAGAGTCAGCATCTTCAATCAAATAATCCTCTACCCATAATCTAAAGGCTCTTCTAAAGGCAGGTTGACTGCCTATTTGATTAAAAAAATCTTCTATAGTTGGTGCATCTGCTTTCAGTTTTGAGAGATGCTTTACCAGTGCCCAATCTTCAAGAATATCGTGTGAAGGTGCAAATTGATATTCGCTTCTATTTTTGTATAAAATATGGTCATCGAGTAAAGCCTCTATAGCTGCTTCGTCAACTACTTCGTCTGGCTCTACAAAAAGTCGCATTGACTGCGCTCTTTTGATGGCCACATTTGAAAATGCTTTCCCACGCTTTCTGGCCATACCACTACCAACAATTGTTGATTTTTCAATAATATGACTCCACAGCTTTGATTTAAAATCGATTAGAGATAAACCTTCTACTTGAAAACCACTTACTCCAATTGTATTTACAGCAAACTGAAGGTATTTAGGGCTTCGTAGTATTTCTTTTATTCCTGGGTTTTCAAAATATGGTTTTAAACTAGGAAAATGTAGTAACGCTTTATCCAGTTCTTCATCCGACAAAAGTTCTACCTCAATAGCTTCTGCATCGGTAATGTAATATTTTTGAAGAATCAAATTGACAGCATAGGCTCTTGATGTAAAAATCACTTTTACATCTTTGAAAGATTTTATTTTGGTTAAAAATTGTTGAAATGCATTTTCAGGATTTGCTTCTAGTAATTTTTCTAAACTATCTATTACAATCAGTTTTTCTTTTAGATATCCTATGGAATTAATTATGTCACTAATCGAATGTGTCACACCAAGTCTAGTGAAAACGTGTGACAGAGCACTTTCATTAAACTGCTCTGCTTTGAACACAAAAACATTTGTATTATCGTGATATGTTTCGATGAAGTCTTTTAATAGTGCTGACTTACCCGCACCAGCACTTCCGCTTATTATAGTAAATTGATGTTTCTTAGACACTTCTAAAAGTTCTTCTAAAGCGTTCGAACGGTCTAAGTGAAAATCTTCAATAGAACTTGTAAAGGGCTCTATTATAATATCCCCATCTTCTTTGAGTTTAGATACTGAAGCAAAAGTATTATCAAATACAGATGGGTCAAAACATTTATAATCATCTAACTGTACGCATTCCTCATAAGACAACGTTCCTCCATTGAGATTATAATGAGCAGCTAAAGCCAATAAATTATTCCATATTTGACTACCTGTAAGTGCGCAATCTACAGCTTTGGACAATGTTATGATATTTAAAACATTACTATACGCAGTGCTAGTTTCAGTTGTGAAGTCATAACCGACAAGTGCCATACACTTCAGAAACATCCAAACATCTTTTTTGGATACATCCACATCATTATTAGCCTTTTTGAGTAAGTTTTCAAAGATGTTGAGATGCTGTTTTTTTATAGAGATTCTTTCTACTTCTTTATAAAAGTCAACCTCGTTATTATGGGTCGAAGCCCAATCTAAAAGGATGTTAAAGTGTTTCTTATCGTTGTTGGTCAAATTTGACTTTACCAATAGAAGTCTATCGATGCCTTTATCAAATGTGTCGTTATTAAAATCTTTCCAAAAGGCAGTTATTACTTCATTAAATGTTTCGTTTGCTTCTGTAAGAGCAACATTATACTTGATTTGACCTAGAATCTTTTTCTTCTTTCCAGAACCTAAATCCACCTCTACCAATAAATCATCAGTTGCATAACCTTTACTAGTTGTCTGAAAAGCAACTTCTGATATTTTCCCTGCAGTAACCAGAGGTGTCTCAATCTTTAATAGCATAGCTAGAACATAAGCCGCTTGTACATTGTGTTCGTAGGTTGCTCCGCCACTTCCCATTGAAAATACACTCCCTGTTTTACTCATACTTAATTGTGTTTTAGTTCTGTTCTAAAAGCCCCAGCCATCAGTTCTATTTCACTTCGTTTTATTCCTATTTTTTTGGCCTCGCTCTCCCAATTTTTGACAACTCCTAGCACCTCAGAAAGTATGGTTTCCATTTCCTTTTCGCTTAAGCGAAAATATACCCCTACACTTTTTGCCAAATCAAAACTCAACCCATTGTCATCCATATCAATGTTTAGAGATAGACCGTCTTTTTCTACGGAAGGGTTTAAGTCATAAGCCGGCGATAAAACCCAACCTTTGTCTGTTAGTATAAACCCGTGATTACGTAAATGGTCATCTGTATTGGAAATGGCTATATTGAATACAATACGTCGCCAAAGTTGGTGTAAATTCGCTTCTACATCTACACCATAATTTTCTATAAATTCTACAATTTCAAGGTAACTTGGTGCAGACTCCTTTATAATGTCTTCTGTGTTTCCAGTCATCGTCATAGCCGATGCAAAGTGAATGCGCTTTCCATTGTTTCTATCAAATCGTCTAGTTAGAAACGTGTGATACTGACCACTAATCTTTTCTATTTTGGAATCTGCCATTTGTATTCCTGCTGCAGTAGCTAGTTGATAGGCTAGAAACTCCCAAGCTGCTTTATCTATTGTATCTGTCTTTGATGGAAACTTTGCAATCCAAAGATTTTTCGTGGTATCAAAAATATTTGCTTTAGGCCTTGCGCCTCCTAAAGAAGAGCCTGGTGCTATCAACACAGCAATCCATTTCCTTACTGCATCACTTTGGTCATCACTCTCTAGTTGTTTAGCTGCTTCTTGCAAATCTCCTAACGAAGACCAAGGTGGTGTTGGACTATGTGCATCGTTATCTAAAAATGGACCTTCTAACTCAGTTTTAAATCGCAATGCACCCATTCTACTTTCATCAAATACTCCAAGCAAATAATCAATTTCATAGAGTGTAGGCGCTTTTTCATCCTTTGCCCTGGCATCTTGTGCTGCTCTTCGCTTCATTAATGTTTTACCCCAAGTATCCGGCATACTATCCAAAAATATCCCGAAGTTTTCTTTGTTGGCAGGGTATTGTGGACCAGAATAAAAATCTATGTCTGGGTCTAACAATCGTTGTGCATCGGTTTTTAACCAATCTTTATCATACTCAAAACTGAACGCCTTTTTTGCTTTAGCGAAATGAGCAGAGAGTGTCCCGATAAGCGTTGGTTCTTTTAAGCCAATCCAATCTGCAAAAACATATATGTCAAATTTCCCTCTAGCCATTTTTCTTATAATAAATCAAGGTCTTGTAGTTTTCTTCCGAATTCATCATCCACTGCAAGTGTTTTGAAATCATCTTCTAAATTCAGAACCCTTAATACATTAAAATAGGAACCTATCGTAACTGCTGGGTCACCTTTTTCAATTCTGTACAATGTTGTACGGTTAATTCCAGCGCGCTCGGAAACTTGCTCGGTTGTGAGCTTTCTTCGCTTTCGTGCAAGCTTTATATTCTCACCTAATTGTTCAAAAATCTTGAGATACTTTGGTAAAAGAACTGCTTTCTTAGAATTCATTTTGTTGTATATTTACCACAAAAATAGTATATTTGTTGATAATATGCAACATTTCATAAATTTAGCTTATGTATAACATCTTTAACCAAAACCACGAATTAGCCATACCAATGGGAATACCGAATGTATTTCGATTCCGTCCACCCAATGAAAACACTTTAAGCGAGCTTAAAGAAAATTACATTTGGTTTTCAGATAGAGACTCACTAAATGATGAACTAGATTCTAACCCAGAGTTTGTCAAATTATCCACTAATCCTGAAGAACAAAGGCTGCTTTATAATACAATTGCAGAGCATATCCTAGACCCTAAAAGCAAAGCTTATTTTGATAAGAATATGGGTATTGATAAGCTTCAAGAATTTGCTTCAACTAAAATAAAACCATTTGTATCAAGTTTCGGGATAGCTTGCTTTACAATGTATCCAATGAATGAAAAATTATGGGATATTTATTCAGAAAATAATAAGGGTATCTGCCTTCATTTTGACAGTAGTGATGACCCTAATTTTTTTCATAATATTCTACCAATTCATTATGTATCACATATAAAAGAAAGGGAATATAGCGCAATTTCACAACCCAATCACATCATTGACTTGTTCTATAAAAAAACCGAAAAATGGTCTTATGAAAAAGAACTTCGTCTTCTCAAAGAAAAAACTGGAAAGATTAAATTTAAGCTCTCATCTTTGCAAAACATATTAATTGGCTACGATGCAGAGCAAGACTTTATAGAAACCGTAGTGGATATCATAAAAGACAATTATAATAGAGTAAAAGTTTTTCAAGTAATTGAGCCAGTTTCGATAGGGAAATTATCTTATCAGCCGTTGTATATTCCTAAATAATAAATAAAACATTTGACCACCAATTTGACCACTCATTTGACTACCTGTTACACCACCCATTACACCACCTATTGCACCACCTCAACACTAATTAAATATTGACCTCGCCTCCTCATAAACGCGCTCAAAATTTTCCTCTAAATCAACCTGAGAAAACTGCTTCGATTCCTTTGGTAATTCTCTTTGAATATCAGCCAATTTAAACTGAACTTTCTTGTCCTTGCCATCTGCATAGGTAATAAACTCGCCCTGTTTTAATCTAAAAAAAACATCTGCACGAATCTTAGGGATTTCTTTTTCTCCAGTTGTAATTCGTGTATCAAAATCGAGATTATGCCCACGGCTAATACTTTTAGTTGGGTCTTTTATAATTTCAAAAAAGCGTTCGTAATATTTGGCGGTGTCTGGGTCGTTAACTTTTCCAAAGAATTGATAGGATAGGTTGCTTAAAATTGCTTTGCTTGCCTTATCGCCATACATCATATCATTCTGAATTTTGTCTTGCATCACATAAATAGTAGCAATGTCATAACTACGCAAGGTTGCAGGAATACGGTGCATATTCAAAAGACGAATAGTAGGCGCTTCCTCCATCAAAAGAAAAGACGGTCTCTGACCGCGCACGCTCATTTGTTTGGTAATGGTATGAATAATTGTAGCGATGACAGGCGAATAGGATGTTTCATATTTTGGATTGTTTACCACAGAAATGATTGCAGGGTTATCTTCGTTATTAATATTCAATGGGACTGCGTCTGCGGATAATGTCATAAAAATGCGTTGTGTGCTAATTCGTTTTAGCGCATTGGCCAGGGTGCTTTTCACACCAGCTGTTTGCCTATCTGAATCCTTACCGCTAATAAAAGCATCTGCCATTGCTCTCGATGTGGTATTGGTTTCCAAAAACTGGATAAGGCTATCTGTATCGAGGTGTTGATAAATCGCTATCAAATGTGGTAGTGTACAATATTTAGGGTAGTCTGTTTTCAATTTCCAAATTAGACCACCAATCAAACCTTCTGCTGCATCGTTAAAGAATTTTGTTGTGCCAGTAGTTCCCGATTCCCGTTGTTCCAAAAGGTTTTCAATTAGCACCCTTGACACCTCATTTACGCTTTCCTCGTTCTCTAAATAGCGTGGTGCAATGGGATTTACTCTATGGATGATTTTATCAAAGGAAATGACCTTAAATGGTATATCGCTATCCTTAAAAAGTGGATATGCCATTTCGGTCAATTCAAAATCTTTATAGTCGTGAATGATACCGCAAAAATTCTCTTTCCGGAAGTGTTTTAAAAATCCATAAACTATACTTTCGGTTTTTCCGCTTCCAGCGGATCCGATGACGGATGCGCCACGTTTAATATTATCAAGTTTGAAGTTTCCTTTATTCGTAGAAAAACTGACATGGTATTTTATATTTCCATTTTGTGTCTCTTCGGTTTTATGCAGAAAAACATAAAATCCGATATTAATTAGCATTAGAGGACACACCAAATACAATAATATCAATACTAAATCATTCCCTTCAGAAATATAGAATACAAGTAAAGAAAGCATTGCGATATTCAATAGAAAAGCATACTTGCTTACTCGAAAAACCGCATAGAAAACGGTACTGGTTAGACCAATAATTGAAAGTACTATTTCAGGTATTGTAGTTAGCATTAGAATAATGTTAATTGTTTCCTGTAATTGTCTAGACGCTTTCGAGCGGCTTCAACATAGGCACTATTAATATCCATTCCCACTAAATCATATTTCATATTCCAACACGCCATAGCAATGCTGCCACTACCTAAATGTGTATCGATAATCTTATCACCCTTCTTGGCATACTTCATAAGCAACCATTCATACAGAGCTTTTGGTTTTTCAGTAGGATGAATTCGTATCTGCTTGTTTTTCATATTTTGTTGAAGCATACCATTCCACAACCAACGAAAACAACGCAGTGGTTTATTAAATGAAGTCCAAGCCAATTCGCCATCAGCATAATCAGTATTATATTTTGCATCTGTTCTCTTATCCCAAAACACCCAGCCTTTAACTGGCGGTAATGGAAAATAATTTCCGCCCCAAATTATTTGATTTTTAGAGATACGCATTAACTCATCCCAATACGCTTGTTTCGGTATTTCTTTATCCCAATCGCTTATAGAACTGTAATCACCTCTTTGAGCTAAGCCACCTTTACGATTTTGAGTAAAATTCATTTTATGAATGCCTATTCCGTAAGGTGGGTCAACTATTGCCAAGTCAAATTGCTTATCGTTACATCGCTTCATATAATTCATACAATCTATAGTTAGTAGCCTTATTTCAGGCTCACACAACCCAAGGGTCTTCTTATATATTCTCGATTTTTCTTTCATAGTTGAATATTTTATATTCCGATGGAACTTGATTTTATGGCCACTTCCGCACCACGTCTTAACCGCTTAAAAACCCGAAGTGCAATTTGAGCTTGGCTCATAGGGATATTTGGTGGTAACGGTAATCCAGTTTTATTTATCATTTTAAAAGCCAATGCTTTTTCGTTGGCTGGCAATTTCATCAAGGCAGCAAAATAGAGTTTGGGATTTTTCACAAAATCCTTTCGTGCCTTATAGGTTTCAGCAAAGTTGCGTTGATAGCCGAAAGTCTTGTCAAATGTCTTTTCGGCTTTCTCAAAGAATTTGTCTCGGTCAAAACCTCGTTTTACATTCTTACCGTGCATTTCAACTTCCGAAGCTTTGTGCTTACTTCCTGGGGAAAGACTAACCGAATTGGAAGCATCCTTTCTGCTCACGATGATATGAATATGACTTTGGTTTCCATCTTTTTTCATTCCTTGGACAATCCGTTTTCCGTTTTGTTGGTGTGGTGCTTGTCGTTCCAATTTGGCAATTTCCTTTTCCATCTTTTTAATATTTCCCTCAGCCCGTCCTTCCTGAATATTTCGGATATCCGTTTTGAGCTGAAGTATTTTTGTTGCATACGGTTGGTTTTCTTTTATCTGAATATCTGTTCCCTTAAAGGTTCGTTGGTGTTCAATTTTGGCATAATATTTAATGTCATCGATTATTATTGGTCGTCCGTTTATTTCCCGATTGAATGATGCGACATAATCTTTCATTATCTCTCTGGTGTATTTTTTTAAATCTTCACGACTGTTCTGCAATCGTTTTAATTCATACTTGGAAGGACTGACTGTTATCGAATAAAACTTCGGTTCTTTCTTTTTTAATTTTGTGGTGTTTCCGTCGATTTCTTTGACTACTTCTTCTGCAGAAATCTCATCGCCAAATTGATTAAAAAAGTGTTCCATATCCCGTTGTTCTAAACCTTGATTTTCTTTCTCTAAATAGCCTACAAAATCTGCTGAACTTTGCGAATAATTTGCACCCATTTTTTGAGCTGTGATTGTGATATACATAGTTCTATTATTTAGAGTTGATTACTTGGATTTTGCTTTTCGCGAAAGCGGACTTCCTTCTTTTCTTCAGCATATTTCTTTTCGACAATCAGCGGTTTTTTAGTTGGTTCTTCTGTTTCAAAAAGGGATTTAATCATAGCCACCGTAGGTTTGGTTTGCGTCTTTTCAACATCCCTCATTATGGCAATAACAGCATTGATTCTTTTTAAGAGTTTAGCTTCAATAGTTCGCCCTGTCGGACCTAATTTTTCCTTTGGCGAAATTTCATTGTAGAAGAAAAAATCGAGCATCGTAGCCATTGCCTCGGTATGCGATTTGAAGTAAGTGCGTGAGAAAGTTTGGAAACGTTTTGCAGTTTCCTTTTTAAATCTAATTCCAATA
>TARA_R110002074_G_scaffold17626_3_pt1 | contig 12391 bp, 15 predicted proteins | sample TARA_R110002074 | Tara Oceans TARA_R110002074 (sample SAMEA4397215) | marine metagenome | biome: Polar Biome; feature: [MIX] marine epipelagic wind mixed layer (ENVO:01000061); material: water (ENVO:00002006), including particulate matter (ENVO:01000060) such as... | depth 10-100 m
GAGATGGGGTTCTACTTCCTTTGGATTTATCGAAAATAACCCAGAATGGAAATTTTTAACTCCTTTTATCACCCAATCAATTACAACCCAACCTGATATTTGGGCTCAAATTACAGTTCCAAATGAATTTGCCCCTAATGGAAAGTACAATATAGGTTTTACAGCAGGTATTGAAACTACTTTATGTTCTGCTCCTTGGATTGAGGGTATGAATAGAATGGACATGAATGTAGTATCCTCAGAACATTCAAAACAGGTATTTAAAGTATCAAAATTCGATAGACATGATCCTAACACAAAGCAAAAAGTAGGTATTGTTGAGTTACAAAAACCTATAGAAGTGTTATTAGAAGGAGCTAATTTAGAGGTTTATAAACCCCTAAAAATTAATGAGTTTAAAGAATTAAATCTTTTAAAGGATATTAATTCAATTCCTGAAGATTTTGCCTTTCTATCTGTAGGACATTGGATGCAGGGAGATTTAGGTGAAGATAGAAAAAATATTGGAGTAACACTTAGATCATTTTATGAAACCTTTAAGAATAAAAAGAAACAACCTGCATTAATTTTAAAAACATCTGCTGTAAATTCCTCTTATATGGATAGAAGAGAAATTATGAAAAAACTTAATACTATACGTAATATGAGTAAAGGTAAATTACCTACGGTTTATATATTACATGGTAATTTTTCTAATGAAGAAATGAATGAATTATATAACCATCCTAAAGTAAAAGCAATGGTTTCTCATACTAAAGGTGAAGGATTTGGAAGACCTTTATTAGAGTTCAGCTTATCTAATAAACCTATAATATGTTCAGGTTGGTCAGGTCAAATGGATTTTTTACAATCTGATAAATCTTTATTATTATCTGGTCAATTAACAAATATTCATCTATCTGCCCAACAAAAAGATATATTAATTCCTGAATCTCAATGGTTTCAACCAAATGCTATAGATATTAATAAATCTTATATTGATGTTTATGATAATTATAAATTTTGGTTAGAAAGAGGTAAAAGACAGGGATATCATAGTAGAACATATTTTGCTTTTGAAAATATGAAAGCTAAAATTGAAACTATATTAAATGATTATATTAATATTCCAGAACCTATTAAATTAAAGTTACCTAAATTAAAAAAAATATAAAATGGATGATTTAATTATATGCCCTAAATGTACTTCGGATGCTTGTTATAAGCAAGAAGTTAATGAAAAAGTTACAAATTATATGTGTTATGGTTGTGGTTTTATTTCAAATACACTAATGAAAGAAGGCGAAGATTTTTGGAAAGAACAGCAGATAGCTCTACCTGAACTGTATAAGGATTTAACTCATAAAGATAAAAATAATCAATATTGGATACCTAATACAATTAACCAACCTGAAGTTGGAATGGTTTTTCTTAATGGTAATAAAGATGATAATTGGACTTGGTCTGGAGTAAAAGCTTTAGTAGTAGAAGATAATGAAAAAATTAAATATCCTATTCCTGGAAAACCTGGTAAATATTATAAGCATAGAATGGATATGGAAAATATAAAACATTTTGGAGAACGTGGATACATGGATGCTCTTTCGTATGTTGGGATATTACCAGAATAAAATATTATGAAGTTAAGTTATGCAATCCCAGTTTGTAATGAACATATTGAATTAGAAAGATTATTGTCGTTTTTAAGATCTCATATAGATGGGGAAGATGAAATAGTGGTTCAATGTGATAAAGGAAATACTACTCTTGAAGTACTTAAAGTAGTAGATAAATATGCAGATCGTGTTAAGGTTATAGAATTTCCCTTAAATGGTCATTTTTCAAATTTTAAAAATAACTTAAAAGAAAATTGTACAGGCGATTGGATATTTCAAATAGATGCTGATGAGATACCACACGAGGGTTTAATTGCAAATTTAAAAGTAATATTAAAGGCAAATCCAACACTTGAAATGCTTTTAGTACCTAGAGTTAATACTGTAGAGGGTTTAACTCAAGAACATATACAAAAATGGGGTTGGAGAGTAGATGGTAATGGTTGGGTAAATTATCCTGATTCTCAATATCGTATCTTCAAAAATAAATCTAATATTAAATATAAAAATAAAGTACATGAAGTATTAGAAGGATATTTAAGTTTTACAACATTACCTGAGCAAGAAGTATATTCTTTATACCATCCAAAAACTATAAATAGACAAGAAAAACAAAACAATTTTTATGAAACAATCTAACACATTAAATGCTCCTGAAGTTCATAGTAGTGTAAAAATTATAAATCCCGTAAACTTATATGGGTGTAAGGTAGGTAAAGATAGTTTTATTGGTCCCTTTGTTGAAATACAAAATAATGTAAAAATAGGAAATAATACTAGGATAAGTAGTCATTCTTTTGTCTGTAGTAATGTAGAAATTGGAAATGATTGTTTTATAGCTCATGGTGTTATGTTTGTAAATGATAATTTTACAGAAGAAAGAGAAAATTGGATTGAGAGAAAAACTAAAATAGGAAATAATGTTAGAATAGGAAGTAATGCAACAATTCTTCCTGTAAATATAGGAAATAATGTAATAATAGGAGCAGGTGCTGTAGTAACAAAAGACATACCAGATAATTTAACAGTTAAAGGTAACCCTGCAAGATAATGAAAATATCAATAATACATAATGTATATAAACGTAACCCTCATATTAATGAGTCTGTTCGATACAATATAGAAGCTTTAAAAAAATCAAATGTTGATTATCAATATATTATTTTTAATGATAAAGGTGATAAAGAAATTTATGAGGATACAAAAGATATTTTAGATCCTAATCTTGAATATTATTATAGTGAACATAATTTTGGTATGGGTGTTTGTAGTGGTGGGTGGGTTGGAGCAATACCTATAATTAATGGGGATATAATACACAATACAGGACAAGATGATGTATTTGTAACAGATTTTTATAATAAAGCTATCGAAGTATTTTCATACCCTGAAATAATGTTCTTTAGTTGTAATGGTATTAGAACGGATGAAAATTTAAACCAACAAGGACCTATGATTCCCCCTCAATTCCATCCTGATTATTCAAAACCCCTAGATAGATTTAAAGAATGGTTTGGGGTTGTTAATAATAAAGTAACAAAAGCCAATAATAATTTACTTGCACCCGGAACTTTATATAGAAAAGAATTACATAAAATTATAGGTGAACCCAATTTAGAAAAATTTAAGGGAGCAGCAGATATGGAATATTGGGCCAGAATATTATTAAATGAGCAAAAGGGCTATTATCATCCTTCTCCTCTATGGTTATACCGTGAATCTCAGTACTCAACTAGTCAATCTCCTGAGTATAATGATTTAAACCAATTATTAATAAAAGAATTTAAAAGTTTATGGGAAAAAAGATCTTAGTAACAGGAGGTGCTGGTTTTATTGGTTCACATTTATGTGATGAATTAATTTCCCAAAATTATGAAGTTACAGTATTAGATAATCTTTCAAATGGTAGATTAGAAAATATAAATCCAAAAGTTAAATTTATTAATGGGGATATATTAGATAAATCCGTATGTTTATCATCTACAGAGGATATAGATATAGTATATCATTTAGCCTGTTTAGGAGTTCGTCATTCTTTACACAATCCTTTCCTAAATCATAGGGTAAATGCTGAAGGAACTTTAAATATGTTAGAAGCATCAACTTCTAATAAAGTAGATAAATTCTTTTATATTTCAACTTCTGAAATATATGGTGATATTCAAACATTTCCTATTACTGAAGAAGGTATACCTAAACCCAAAACAGTATATGGATCTAGTAAATTAGTAGGAGAACACTATGCTTATTCTTATAATCAATGTTTTGGTTTAAATACTTCAATACTTAGAATTTTTAATAATTATGGTCCTCGTGCTCATTATAAAGGAGACAGTGGGGAAATAATACCCCGATCTATAGTAAAAGCTCTATATGATGAATCCCCTGTAATTTTTGGAGATGGAATAGTAACTAGAGATTTCTTTTATGTTAAGGATACAGCTAAGGTTTTATCTTTACTCATTAATAATGAAGAAGTTATAGGAGAAACAATCAATATAGGAACAGGAGTTGAAGTTACAATGAAATATTTGCTAAATTCTATCTTAAAAGAAATGAGTTTAGATAAAAAAATTCCTATTACATATTTAGAAGATAGACCAGCTGATGTACCTAGACTGTGGGTTGATTCATCAAAATTTAGAAATCTAATAGGATATAATCAAGATACTCCTTTTAACATTGGTTTACAAGAAACAATTAATTATTATAAAGAATTAAAATATAAAGGAGAATTAACACCTGATATTGAGTTAATTAATTGGAAAAAATAATAAAATAAATTTGGATACCCTATATTTTATTTGTATATTTAGGGTATAAATAATAATATAATTTATGGATAAGTTACCTAAATGGGATAAAATAAAAAATGAAGTTGGTCCTTGGAACGACTTTAGTATAGTTAGAGGTAAAGAATTTATTTCTTTAGGTAAAGAAGTTTGGATAGGATATTTTTGTTTAATAGATGGTTCCGGTGGTTTAGAAATAGGAAATAAAGTAGCAATATCATCTGGGGTACATATTTACACTCATGATTCAAGCAAATATAAGGCACATAATCTGAAGAAAGATATTAAAAATGGAACCCATATTAGTAGATCAACAGTTAAAATTGGAAATAATGTTCAGATTGGAGCCAACAGTATTATAGTTAAAGGAGTTAAAATTGGAAATAATGTTATAGTTGGGGCTTTAACCCTAGTAAATAAAGATATTCCTAATAATAGTTTTGTAACAGGTAACCCTATGGTTATACAAAAATTAAAAAATAATGGATAAAAACGATAAAATTGGATTAGTTGGTTATGGTTATTGGGGTAAAATTTTATATAAAACCTTACTTAAATTAGGTTTTAAAAATGTAATAATATGTGATATTAATGGAATAGATAATATAACAGATTATACTCAACTTAATGTATCTCATGTTTTAATAGCTACCCCACCTTCAACTCATTATTCAATTTGTAAGTATTTTTTAGAAAAGGGAGTAAATGTATTTTGTGAAAAACCTTTAGTAACAGATATAAAAGAAGCTAATAATTTATATAATATATCATCAAAATTTAATTCTAAATTATTTACAGATTGGACCTTTACATATAATTATGCTATTCAAAGATTAAAAAAAGAATATGATGAAGGATTATTAGGTAAAATTGAATCTATTTCTATGCATCGATATAATGAAAATATAACACATATTATAGATGGTACTACTTGTAAGTGGGATTTAGCATGTCATGATGTTTCTATTATTCAGTACTTAACATCAAAATTACCCAATAAAGTTAAATGGGTTGAATATAGTAAAAAGGCTTCAAAACCCGATAGTACATTTGGTATATTAACCTATGATGATTTTGCATCTACTATTAATGTATCTTGGACTTATGGTGATAAGTTTAGAGAGTGTATATTTGATTTTACAGGTGCTACTGTACTTTGGGATGATAAAGCCCAAAAACTAACATATAAACCAAAACAAGAATCTCATTTTTGGGGTGAAACTATAGATTATTCATCAAAAAAATCACCTTTAGAAAACTCTATAAATTCATTTTTTGATAATGAAACATCAGATATAAATAAAAACATAACCTTACAAACTTTAGAAATACTTAAATAAAATATGAAAAAAATACCATTAGGGAGACCTTATATCAATACCGAACTAGCTTTATCTAAAATTAAAGAAGTATTAGAATCAAGATGGATTAGTGGTGGACCACGAATTAATGAATTTGAAGAAAAAGTAAAAGAATACAATAATGATTTGAAAGGTCATTATATAGCTGTATCCAATTGCACTACAGCACTTGAAATGGCTTTATTAACTATTAATGATGGGAAAAGATTAAATGTAGCAGATGAAGTAATTGTTCCCTCTTGGAGTTGGGTAGCAAGTGGTTTTGCTGTAAATAATTCAGGTGGTACTCCAGTTTGGTGTGATATAAATGAGTATGGAATCCCATATGCCGAAGATATTGAAAGTAGGATAACTAGTAATACAAAAGCTATTATTATAGTACACCAAATGGGAATACCATGTGATTTAGATAAAATAAATGCATTATCAAAAAAACACAACATACCTATTATAGAAGATTCGGCATGTGCCTTTGGAACCGAATATAAGGGAAATAAAATTGGGAAAAGTAGAAATATAGTTTGTTATTCTTTCCAAGCAAGAAAATGTTTAACTACAGGAGAAGGAGGAATGATAGTAGTAAGAGACCCACAACAGGCTGAATGGTTAAAATCATACCGTGCTTTTGGAACATCAGTTTCACCTCTAGAAAGAGATAAAGCAAAGTTTTTACTAAAGGAACATTTTGATTTTGTAGGATCTAATTATAAAATGTCAGATATACCTTGTGCTCTAGGTATGGCTCAATTAGAAATTTTCGATGAAGAAATAGAATTAAGAAAACAAGCAGGTGAATATTATAACCATCTAATCGAATCTACTTTATCAGATTATGGTGTTTCACCTCTAAATATTGTTCCTGACTATTGCACTAAATATAATTGGCAAAACTTTCATTTATTGTTAGATGATAGATATAATAGAGACCAAGTAGTAGATTTACTAAGAAAAAGAAATATTGGGTGCAAATGGGATATCCAAGCAATTCATAAAGAACCAGCTTATAATCAAGACCACCATGACAATAATTTACCACAAACATTAAAATACCATAATCAAGGTTTATGGTTAGGATTTTATGCTGAAATTACTAAAGAAGATCAAGAATATGTTATTGATCAGCTAAAATCTGTTTTAAAAGAACTTAAATAAAAATGGTAAAAATATACTCAAAAATCAAACCAAATAAATTATGAAAAATACTTTATATGTAGATGGAGTAGGAAGATCAGGAACTACTGTAACTTTACAGGTAACAAAGGCAATTGGAAAAATGTTTGGATATACAGCTGAAAGTGGAGGACATGGATTTTGCTATGATAGAAATAAATATAATTTTATTATTATACGAAATTTAAAAGATATAATGGTTTCTAGATGGAGAATTGAATTAAGTATTTTAGGTAAATATAATGAATGTTTAGAAAGAAAAATGAATGAAGGAGAAATTATGACCGGGTTAGGTATAAATCCTGAAGGCAATTATAATGGAGTTATGATACAACAAATAAAATCACTTATCAAATTTTTTGAACTCCATTATAATGCAAATACTTATATTATTTCTTATGAAAAAGTTAGATCAGATTTAAATTATTTAATAGATACTATAACTACTCCATTAGATATATCTTTAACTTTATCTGAAAGAGAAGAAATAATAAAAAATCATAACATAGATGTAAATAAAAAAATATTATCAGGACAAGATGGATTGAAGATTGATGGGGTCTGGAGTTATGGTCATCATGTTTTTAAAGGAGAAAATAATACATGGAAAAAATACATCCCAGAAAAATATTATGATTTAATTGAAGAAAAATTATTGCCCTATGAAGCTAAAATATTAAAATTTTACCCTGAATATAAAAAATAAATATTATGAAAATATACTCAAAAACCAAACCAAATAAATTATTACACGTAGTAGTAAGAAAGAAAGATTTAGAACCTGGAAGAAAAGATATCATACCTGAAAGTGAATTTATACAATGTTCTCATCTTAATATGAAGAAAGGTAAAACTTTTAAACCTCATAGACACATATATAAGAAGAGAACTAGAGATATAATTGCACAAGAAAGTTGGATCGTGGTTCAAGGTAGTGTTAAATGTATATTTTATGATTTAGATGATACCATATTAGTTGAACCTATATTATATCCAGGTGATGCATCTTTTACATTAGAGGGAGGACATAATTATGAAATATTAGAAGACGATACCTTAGTATATGAATATAAAACTGGACCTTATGAGGGCCAGGCTTTAGATAAGACATTTTTATAATGAAACGAGTAGTAATTAGTCTAAAACATGCCCATGAAAATAATCCATCTGATTATAGTTCTGCTATAATTTATTGGTATGGAATATTAGATAGAATGGGGTATGAAGTAAAATATTATGATTATACTAATTATAATATTGAAGATTTATATAATACTATTAAAGATTTTAAAGCGGATTATTTTATTCATGTTAATTATCTAACGGGAGTACATAAAGAATTTGATAAAATAAGAGAAATATGTAAAGTATTTTTATTATCAAGTGATGCCTATAGATTTCATGACTCTAATTTAAAACATTGGATCCCACAGGTAGATGGTATAATTAATTTTGAAGGAGTTAAAGAATGGTATTTAAGAGATGGTTTGCCTGAAGAAGGTTTTTTAAAAATGAATTGGGGATTTAATCCTAATACTATGTGTACAGAAGATGCAAATAGTAAACTTATTAATATTCAACACTATGGTGGATTACATGGGGGTAGAGGATCTAAAATTTCTCAATTTAATCAATTAGGTTGTAGTGTAACTCAAGAAACATTTCTAACACATGATGAAATGAAAAAGAATTTAGCAAAATCTAAATATTCATTATGTTTTAGTTCTAATGCTGTTGGAACCCGAAATGAATTAAAAGGTAGAGTAATTGAAATCCCATCACAAGCTATTTTATTAACAGAACCAGCTCCTGATTTAGATACTTATTTTAATGAAGATGAAATTATTATATTCAATAGTGTAGAAGAAGCTGTAGATATAATAAATTCAATTACAGAAGATGAATATAATACTATTTTAGAGAAGGGACAAAAAGCATTATGGAACAGAAATACCGTTTACCATGAATGGAATAAAATTTTACCTTTAATGGATCCTGATTATAAACAGATTAATCCTCTTGAAATAATTAAAAAATACCATAGTGAATATTATAAAGGATAAAGAATTAATATTTAGATTAATAGAAAGAAAAGATTTAAAAGTAGTTTTTCCACTACTAAATCAATTGACAATAATAGATCATTCTTCTAGAGATAAAGATAAATGTTGGGATAAATTTATATATAATAATGCATCTACTTCTATTGTGGGGATATATAAAAATAAAATTATAGCATATGGTAGTATTATAATAGAAAATAAAATTAGAGGTGGATCTTCTGGTCATATAGAAGATATTGTTGTAGATAAAAGCGTAAGAGGTAAAAATATAGGAGTAAAACTAATTGAAGAATTAATTAAAATCGGAAAAAGTAAGGATTGTTATAGAATAACATTATTTTGTAAAAAATCCTTAATTAATTTTTATAATAAAAATGGTTTTAATGAAGATTACATTGCAATGAAAAAATTTTTATAATGAGTTTTGATATAGTAACAAAGTTTGAAAATAAAATAGCAGAATTTTTTGGAGCAAAGTATGCTATTGCCGTTGATTGTTGCACTCATGGGATTGAATTATGTTTAAGACAACAACATATAAATTTAATTAAAGTTCCTAGAAGAACTTATATATCTGTACCATTCCTATCAGCAAAGTTAAATATATTTCTAGAATGGAAAGATGAAGAATGGAAAGATTATTATTATTTAACTAATAACATTATTGATGCAGCCGTATTATGGAAAAAGGATAGTTATATTCCTGGAACCTTCATGAATATTAGTTTTCAATTTAGAAAACATTTGGCTTTGGGTAGAGGAGGTTGTATATTAACGGATAATAAGGAAGTAGCAATTAAATTAAAAAAAATGTCATATGATGGTAGACATCCAGATATACCCTGGAGAGAACAAAATATAGAAATGGTGGGTTATCATTATTATATGACTCCCGAAACGGCGGCTTTAGGTTTAAAAAAATTACCAAATGCCCTTAAATCTAAACCAGTACAATGGACTATAAATGATTGGCCTGATGTATCTAAAATGAAAGTATTTAACCAAGTAGATCCCTACTTACAAACAAGATAAAAATGAAAAAAGCATTTATTACTGGAATATCAGGACAAGATGGAAGTTATCTATCAGAATATTTATTAGAGTTAGGTTATGAGGTTCATGGTATAGTTAGAAGACATTCAATGGCTGAAGAACAAAATACTAGAATTCAACATATACAAGATAGATTAACGACCCATTATGGGGATTTACTAGATCAAGGAGGGTTAGAAAGATTATTAGATCAAATCCAACCTGATGAAATTTATAATATAGCTGCTCAATCTCATGTTAGAATAAGTTTTGATATACCTCAATTTACAGTACAAACAAATGCTTTAGGTGTACTTAATATATTAGAAGCTTATAGAAGAAGTTGCCCTAAAGCTAAATTTTATCAAGCTAGTAGTTCTGAAATGTTTGGGTTAACAACCGAAGATGATGGATTCCAAAGAGAAACTACAGCTATGAATCCTGTATCACCTTATGGTTGTTCAAAAGTTTTTGGGTACAATATAGTAAGAAATTATAGACGAGCATACGGATTACATGCTACTAATGGTATTTTATTTAACCATGAATCACCTAGAAGAGGAAGTAATTTTGTTACTAATAAAGTAGCTAAGGCAGCAGCTAGAATTAAATTAGGCCTACAGGAACATTTAGAATTGGGTAATATGGATTCTTATAGGGATTGGGGGCATTCTTACGATTATGTTAGAGCTATGCATTCTATGGTACAAAATGATAAACCTGATGACTGGGTAGTATCAACTATGGAAACCCATTCAGTTAGAGAAATGTGTGAGTTAGTATTTAATCATTTAAAATTAAATTATAAGGATTATGTAATTCAAAATCCTAAATTTATGAGACCTGAAGAATTACCTTATTTAAAGGGAGATTCCACTAAAATAAGAACAGAATTAGGTTGGAAACCCATCTATACTTTTAAAGAAATGATGGAGGAAATGACTAATTATTGGTTAGAATATTATAAATTATAAATATGGGAAATGAAAATATACCTATTAGAGGAAATAATGAAGAATCTCATTGGAATCAAAAACACGAAGAATCATATGGGCATTTTAATAAAAAATATGAAGATTTTATTCCTGTAGACTGGGAAAGTTTATGGGAAGAGGCAGATCAAGCCTTTACAATTGCTATGGTACTCCAAAATCATGAAAGTATTAATAATAAATCAATGATTGATATTGGTTGTGCTCATGGGGGATTATTATGGTATCTAAAAACTAAACACTTACCAAAATGGAAATTTACAGGCTCTGATTTTAGTAAAAAAATGATTGAAGAAAATAAAAAAAGATCAGATAAAATTACTTGGGAACAACGTGATGTATTATTAAACCCAATAAATAAAAAGTATGGGATTATTAGTTGTTTACAAACTATTGAACATTTTGAAGAAGGAAGAAATTATAAATTTATTGATAATTGTTTAGAACATTGTGAATATCTAATATTGGGAACAGTTGATACTGAAGATGATTGTTTTGGAGAACATATTAGTTTTTATAAATTAGAAATAATGAAACAAAAAGGATATGAAGTTGAATGGGAGGCAAAATTAGCAAGAGTAAATTCTCCATCTAACTTCCCAGGAGAATTTCATATGATTGTTTGGTTAATTAAAGGTAAATTATAAAATGAAAATATCTTTTCTAACAGAAATGAATTTTGAAGGTAAAATCCCTTCAAATCATCCTAATATGAGAACTGAATTTGCTTGGATGCATGCTTTAAATGCTAATCATTTTCATATAAATAATTTTTTTAATATTAAAAATTATGATCATGTGTTTGTGATTATACCAAAAGGTAAGCTTAATTTAAGTGCCGAAGGAACTAAAATAGGAAATCAATTAAATCCAGCTTCTCCATTACTTTCTTCCAATATAATTAGAGAATTAAAAAAAACAAATAGTAAGGTTCATTATATACAAGAAGGTCCTAGTTGGTGGTTTAATGATTATGAAATAATAGATCAATTCAATTTTTATAATTCATTAGCAGAGTGTGATAGTATATTTGCCCATAATGAACATGATAGTAAATTTTATAAAGGTTTATTTCCTTTAAAAAAAGTAAACGTAATGCCTACTCTTCTTATAGAAGATTTAACCAAAAATATAATACCTAAACCTGAAGATAAAGTAATTATAGGGGGTAATTTTGCTAGATGGTATGGTGGATTTCAAAGTTATATGGTTGCTGATGAGTTTGGAGTTGAAAAATGGGTACAAGAATCACATGCCAAACGTATAAATGAAAGTAATATAGACGATTTAAATCATTTACCACGACTAACATGGATTGATTGGATGAATACTTTATCGACGTTTAAATACGCAGTACATTTAATGCCTACTATAGCAGCAGGTACT
>TARA_R110002074_G_scaffold151220_1_pt1 | contig 12384 bp, 9 predicted proteins | sample TARA_R110002074 | Tara Oceans TARA_R110002074 (sample SAMEA4397215) | marine metagenome | biome: Polar Biome; feature: [MIX] marine epipelagic wind mixed layer (ENVO:01000061); material: water (ENVO:00002006), including particulate matter (ENVO:01000060) such as... | depth 10-100 m
GATCTTCTTCGACTGGCATACGGTCAAGACGAAGCATCGGTCGTTTCCAGGCTCGGACAAAGCGTCCACCCCAGCTGGGCTTGGATGGATCAGAAGGGTCCCCGTGCAACAACCAAGCGACCGTGGGTGTGTCACCCATTTTGATGTCGGCCATTTGACGCACAAAGAATTCACCGAGCTTTCCTCGGCCTTTGACCTTCGATGCGACGAAGCCTTTGTTGCTCCAGTCACCCGATTGATTCCCGCCGACAAACCAACCTCGGTATGTCGAGTTCGATTCGATCATCCACAATTGCGGATGGTTGGCAACGATGTACTGGCACGCGTCGGCCGACCACTTCTTATTGGGGCCACCAATCCAGTGCACACGCAACTTCGGCAAGATGTCGGGCGAGTCATGCAGTGCCTGAGCCAGATCCTCCAAACCGCCCCACACCAACACATGCAGCGGACGCGAATCTTCGCGATTTGCACACTTGATGATCCAGCGAGACCCTTCGGTTGACTTCCGGAAACCCGCGTACGGAGCCCGCTCGATTTCACCTTGCTTGGTGATTCCGCGGAGTTGATCTGCCGTCGGATAGCCATCGGAATGCATCCGCAGATTTCGATAGTCCGCTTCATAGCAATCGATCACTCGCAGGATATCGCTCTTTCGCCCATCACCAAAAGGCGAAGCAATGAGACCTTCGATCTCCAGCACATCCGCATACAACAACAAGTGCACCATCGACTGAAAGTCATCCGGGTCCGTCCCGCCAATATCAGTCGAAACGATGACTCGATGCCGCTCGCTGACGTCTAACACCAAAGCATCATGCGCCGCTACAGGCCGACTAACACCGGCCAGGACACACAAAGCAAGCAGACATCTCACCAAACGGTTGGTCATTTCACAACATCCACGATCACACGAGCGTAGCGGGTCAGCCGAGGCGAACCATGATCGGTGACCGCCACGATGAAATGCATGGTACCAGTGCCCGGCGGCATCACTGTTCGCGTCGGAACGGTGAACGAAGCTGTCTCGTTGTCAAATCCATTGATTGCGACTGGACGAGCGTTCGTGCCACTCGAGCAAAGAAAGCTTCCCGCTTCTGGGTAGTAGAACCATTCATACGACAGAAGATCACCATCCGGATCGCTGGATCCCTTCGCACTCAATTCAACGACGTCGCCCTTCTTCGCGGTAAGACGATTCGCGTGCGCCAAATTCACGACCGGAGGATGATTTGCATCTTCCACGGATTTGATCGTCCAGTCCATTCGTGCGGCGAAATCGTTTTGGTAAGCCTCTCGCCATCTCCAGATCGTTTCGTGGTTGCCGCGATGCCAACGGCCGTCCATTCCCAACACTTCGTCCTCGGCGTTGGACCAGAACGGACGAGTCTCGGCCTGCAAAAACCACTTCTGCATTCGCGGTGTGTACAACTCGTAGCGTCCGCCCCATCCACCCCAATCCGGGTGTTCAGATTCGTTCAAACCATTGTCGATCAGATTCAAAAAGGACGGCGTGTCACCCTCCATCAAGTATTCCCAATGCGGGTACTCCTCGCCGAGTGGACCTTTGCGACGAATGTTCTTGTCGAGCCATTCGTTGGTCACCAACGAGAAATCCGCTCCGTCACAACGGGCGTGAAAGTAGTCACCGCTGATCCCACTCCAAGTTGCATGCTGATAGGCGCCGCCCGGATAGAACCCTGGGCTTGCCACATAGAACAGATCCGGGAACTGCTCGCGGATCCAGGGACCGCTGTCGTCCTGGTCCGAGATTGTATAAACGCGAATTTTCTGGATGAACGCTTTCAGTTCATCGGCGGTGCGGGTTTCTCGAACTTTCCACAATGCCTGAGCCAGCACGCTTGGCCCGCCCCAGGCCGTCACCCAAATTGGACGAGAGTCTTCGCGATCGACGGCCTGAATCAGGTCGTTGGATGCTTCGGAATCCTTGCCCGCACCAACGCCTTGCATGCCATAAACAGCAAGACCTTCCGTCACGCGGTCAAGAAGTTCGTCCGCAGTCGGAAAACCCGGTTCGTGCTTTTCCAAGTTGTCACGAACTTCACCGTAAGCCTTGACGATTCGGCGAATCCGATCCGGTGCCGTCCGACGCTGCTGGTGCACCGAAGTCGTTGCGGCCAGCCCCTCGATGTCGATCTGGTTGGCGTAGGTAAGCAATCGAACCAACGACATCGCATCATCGGGCTCATTTTCGATGTCGGTCAAAACATACAGACGAGGCTTGTCTGCATTTGCAACGCCAGCGATCGCGAGGGTCACGCAAAGAACAAGGAAAGAAAGTTGACGGTTTAATCTCGGCACGGGAACGTACTTTCAAATTTGGGGATGGGTGATGAACTATTGACGAAGCGAGGTGTGATCTGCGGTTGGAAAATCCTCTGGAACCTTTTGGGTCACTGTTCCGGTGGCTGCCCACTCCGTGCCACGCTGGAGAGTTGTGATGAACCCGACACACTGCAGCGAGTCGACCGGTTCCGCTTGATTGGGACCGACGTGCGCGAGCGTGGTGTGAAAGACACGGCCCTTTCCGTACTGGATCGTCATCAAGATAGGCTCGTTCTCGCCGGTGCCGTTGCGCATCGACGTGACTGCCGACGCGGTCGCCAGCACAGTCAAATCATTCGCGGGTCCGCGAAGTTGCGAATACAGCTCGTCGTTTGCATGCATCCACATCGATGGCAACCCCTTCATGATCGGATGATCCGGTGCACGGGAGACGACAGGAAAGTCATGACGGGACGGGTGCACGGCGGTACCTGAAGACATGTCCAAGACAGTCTTTCCGTCCCGCCAACGAACCTTCGGCCCCCACTCTTCCGTCCGTCCACCCCAGCCGCCCAACCCGGTCATTTCAAGGAAGGCTTGCCACTGAGGGAATGCGTTATTGGTTGCGTGAACGACGACCAAGCCACCTCCCTGTTTCATGTACTCTTCAAACGATTTCTTCGTTGCATCGGGCCAATCGTCGCCTTCGTAATCCAGCAACACCGCATCGTAGTCGCTCCACACCGGATCAAACCCTGACATGTCTTCGCCTGATGCGGGTGTCGTCAGCGTTTTCACTTCAAACAACCCAGCGTCCTTCAGGATTCGTTCGAATACCGTGCTTTGGACTTGCCAGTTGTGGTACTTGGACGATTGGCCCGTGATCAACAACACGTCTATCTTCTCTTGTCCAACCGCCGACCTCCCCCACAGCAACGTCACCAACATGCACGAAAGAGTGACGAAACGAAAACGGAATGCTCTGTTCATGATGCGATGACCTGTTGTTGAAAGGGATAGGGAAGAACTGCGAAGGAAATCATCACGCGTTTCGCCAGCGTGATTGCGGTGAGAATCCCAGCATCTCTTTTGCCTTGTCGATGGAATAGAGCGTTTCGAATTCACCAAGCTCCCGTCGCTGAGGGACATCGGCGTAGAAATCCTTGATCACTTCGGCGCTCGACATTCCCACCGAAGAATCTTCGTTGGCAACGTTGAATACCTGATACCCAAGTCCATCGGTCGCCAAAGCACGTTCCACAAAGTGGCTCAGGTCACGCGTGTCGATGTACGCGAAGATGTTGCGACGTCTGCATGAAGCATCGCTGTTCCATTGAGGAACCAATTCCTCGTACTCATGAGGTTCAATCACGTTGTTGATTCGCATGGCATAGATGTCCGTGCCCGAACGAGCTTGGAAGCTACGGCCGCACGCTTCATTGCAAACCTTTGACATTGCGTAAGCGTCGTGCGGCACCGTCGGATGCTGTTCGTCCACCGGAACATAGTTCGGCTTGACTTCGCCCTGAGCGAAGCAAACTCCGTAGGTCGTTTCCGAAGACGCGAACAGAATCTTGGGAATCCCCAACTTCACTGCCGCTTCAAGAACGTTGTAAGTCGAAGTCGTGTTGATCCGGAAACACTCTGTATCAGGACGCAGCAAGATCCGAGCGATCGCAGCAAAATGAATGACCGCATCGAATCGAAGACTTTCCGGATCCGCCTCCAAATCATCCAATTCTGTCAGCCCCGAGAAAGCGGAGAAGACTTGCCCGGCATCGGTTAAATCAACCGTGATATCAGACACACCGTCGACGTTGGAAGGAACAAGGTCGAGATTCAAAACTCGGTGCCCCTGTTTGACCAAATGAGCAACGACGTGACGTCCGGCTTTGCCCGACCCACCAGTAAACAGAATCCGCATCATTCTCCCTCAGGTTGTAAAACTATATTCATTTGAGAATTCACACGACCAAACGTGAGCTTCCTCGTCAACTCGATTGGCAAGGGGTCCCGAAGGAATGCCTTCCAATCGTTGCACTCACAGCGAAACCAAACGAATCGCCGTGTATGGAATTTCAGTCGTGAATTTGAACTCGCCGCCATCGACTACCTTCTCCGAGACCCGTTTCATGTTCCAGGTGTCAAAGACTTCGAAACGATACTTCTTGCCGGGCGGAAGATCCAATTCAATCGCTTGGCCAGCGTCCTGCGTGTACGCGAGGTAGTGGACGCCCTCTTCACTGAAGACAAACACGTTGTTGTTCAATTCATTCAGGATGCTTCGATCCATCCGATCCGGAATCTCGTCAGGAATCGGTTTCGAACTCAACTTCACCAAACGCGGTGACATCTTGGTGACGGGAGCCTGCTCCATGATCTCGCGAAAGAATGCGATTCGATCCGGGCTCTTTCCTGGCAACGTTCCTCCCTTTGCCCACCAACGGACTTCGGTCTCACTATCGGAATCATTTCGGAATGTGTCGCCGTGCGTGCCATATCCGCCGCTCAATCCGGCTTTCCAAAAGTAGCTCGTCATCTCCACAGCCGACATGTTGCCCCAACTGCTGGCAACGTCACCTTCGTATCGCATCTCGTCGAACATCAGCGGTTTGCCATACTTCTCTCGCCACGGAATCGCGTTGAAAAAGAAGAACGTTTGCGCACTGACATGGGTCACCCATGGTTGAGAGTGATCGTAAAAGTGACTCTCGGAATAGTACCAGTTGTGGATGCCTCGCAGTCGTTGATGCGGATCCTCTTTCTGCAGCAGAGTTCCGATGCCCTCCCAATCAATGGCATCCTTGATACGTGGAATATCCCATTCATTAGCGAGCGACCACCAAACATTCCGGTACGCGGACAGCCGAGCGATCAAGTAACGGACATACCGTGCGTTGTTCTCAGCACCCATCTCCTGATATCCCCAGCGATCGTAGGGATGAAAGAGAATGACATCGGCCTGGATCCCCAGATCACGAAGTTCGCGCACCCGTTGATCCAAATTCTGAAAGAACTCAACATTTGGCTTTTCAAAGTCTGATTTCGATTCAAAGGGATATTGCCAAGGCTCTGTGTCGTTTCCATAGCTATACGATTTTGGGAAGACGCACATCCGAATTTTGTTAAACGGCGATGTCGCGAGCGTCTCAACCGTCTTCTCTTGGACACTCTGCTTGACGCTGGTCCACTGATAAGCCGTGGTGCCAACCAAGTACACGGGTTCGCCATCCGCATATTCAAAGTAGTGCGTGTTGACAATCTTGACCGGACCATGGTTGTCGCCCACGGCTTCTTTACAATCAAATGCCCCCGTCTGTCCGTTGAGGTCGCTTGCACCACTTTTGGTGATATAGCTCCACTCACCGACTTCATCGGGAGAGAAGCGGATCTTGAAGACGCCCTCTCCGTCGTAGAAACCAGGCACCGTGACACTTTTGGAGCCTTTCGAGAACTCTGCTTCAAATTCGACATCAATGTATGGGTTGCCCGTCGTTGGTCCCTTGAGCTCCAACTCAAACGTGTCCCAGCGTTCGAAAGACTGGCGTTCTTGGCCGACGCCTGTGCCGGCAAAGCAGGAGATTTGCAGAACCAACGTCACTGCGGCAATGGCATTCGCAAACGATATTGGAATGTGATACATGGCTTCCCTCATAGAAATCGGTAGTAGTGAGCAGGTTTGAATCGGTCAAAGAAGAGAATTGCAGTGTCGATTTGGATGCACGGCGATTGGTTGGATCTACCAACGCGTCAACTGGAGGACGTTGGCCGCGGTTGTTGGTGGAGCGAACCGGGGCTTACGCCCAGCGGCTAACGTGCTTCCATCTGCACTTTCACCGCCAGATAGTGGGACATACATCAACGCCCTCCTTCACACGAAACAATCAGGCGTCTGTAACGAGTCAACGACGGTGTTCCGTCATCGGACACGATCAGCAAAACATGGGTTGATGTCCCCGCCGCATCTTCGGGAACGATGAAGTGCGCAGACATTTGGTTTGCGTCCTGGATCTCGATCACACCTCGATAAGTCCCGGCTTCCGGGTAAACGCGCCACTGATACGACAATGCGTCGCCATCGATGTCCGTGCTGCCCGTCGCATCCAGTTCGACGCGTTCTCCTGGCTTCGCAACAATCTCAATTGCCTTCCGTGAGGCGTCTCCGGAAAGCGTGGGACTGGGGGGATGGTTCGCATCGTCAAATTCCTTCACGCACCAATCCATTCTGGCCTGATAGTCGTTTTGGAAGTGCGGAGCCCAACGACTGATCGTGTGGCCGAGTTGGCTTGGCAATAGGTTCGATGGAATGTCGGCCCATTGCTTGCGCGTGTTCGAGGTTGGACGCAGGCGACCGCCCCATCCGCCCCAGTCAGGATGCTCCATGTCGCTGAGACCGTTTGGAATCAGGCCCAAGAAGGTTTGTGAGTCGGCTTCTCCAAGCTTGCCGTGACGTAGCGGGCAGAGCTCACCAAAGGCACCATGTTGAAACCGGACATGAGTATTGAGCCATTCCGCCGTGTGCAATTCGGGCGGAGCCGAGTAGACGATGCCGCCAGTTGAAACGAGATAGAACAGGTCTGGAAAGTTCTCCTGTATCCAGAGTCCCGTCGCATCCTGGTGCCCCCAAGTGTAGACGCGGAGCTTCGAAACAAAACGTTTTACGGCATCTTCATCGCGATCATTGCGGACACGCCAAAGAGCCTGTGCCAACTCGGCCGTCCCTCCCCAAACGGGGATCCACACTGGACGAGAATCATCGCGATCGACCACTTCGATGATGAGGCGAGAAGCGTCCGTGTCACAACTCTCCCCGATCAACTCCTCCAGCGGATAGTGCCCGCTGCCTGTGCTGGCTCTCCCCGTCCGAATGTTGAACGGTGCGTCTCGCCCGGTCTTCACGCCTTTGCGGATAACTCGCAACAGATCCTCGGCCGATGGCCACCCAAAACTGTGTTTGAGAAGGTTGGGGCGAACCGTCGCATACGCCTGAATCCCCCTCACCAAATACTCCGGTTGCGGATCGCCATCGATCGGTCGATGTGTTTCCTTCGGGAAGATTCGGATGGACGTCGCGATCAGCCCTTCAATATCAAATTGGTCCGCGTACATCATGAACCGCGTGAACGATTGCTCATCGTCGCGATCGCCACCAATGTCGGTTAGCAACACGACTCGATGCTTTTCGTTCGTTTCTAACATCGGGATCTGCGCAACCGCCGAAGAGGTTGAAACGAAGCAACTAAATAAGACCAACAAAGATCGCAGTGGCTTCTTCCAATGGTTCATAAGACAAACTTGAGTGCGGAGAAGGATGATTTGGGCCATGATCGACAGATGAGAGCCAGCAACGTTTCACACGACGCAGCCAGTAGGCTGCATCTGAAACGATGTTTGACAACCATCTTCGATCCCTCGAGGTCATTGCCATTCCCTGGCCAATTCAAGTCAGCGATCCGTCCACCTCAGGCTCACAAGAAGTGAGGTCTGGGCGCGACGCTCCAGCCGGCTTTGCAGTCGGTGCGTCAATGCTGAGAGACGTTCATTGGTTCAGACAGATCCTGTCATGAGCCGTACACGGCGTCGCGAAACGCCTTGTGCAATCCAACCTTGTCAAATGGTCTGAGTTGAACGAACAACACCACAGCCAGTTCGTTCTGCGGATCCACCCAGAACAGCGTGCTAGCGGCTCCGTCCCAAAAGAATTCGCCCACCACACCTTTGTTCTCTTCGTTTGAAGCAGGTGGCTGCAAGCGAACCGCCAAATCAATGCCGAACCCAACTTGTCCTTTGCTTGGAAGCCAAGAACGTTCGGTGACTTCGTTTGAAAGCTGGTTCGTCGCCATCGCTTGAACTGTCTCGGCCTTCAAGATTCGAACCCCCTCGAGTTCACCCTCATTCAACAGCGTGCGAGCGAAACGCATGTAATTGTCGATCGTCGAGGTCAAACCCCAACCGCCTGGTGTCAGTGGCCAGGGTTTCGCATTGAATTCTTCGTCACCCGACTTCTTCGAAAGTTCCCCCGTTTGATCGTCCCGCCAGTAGACCGCTGCCAATCGATCTCGATCCATTTCGGGGACCACGTACCGAGTCTCGTTCATCTTCAGCGGGCGGAGAACATTCTGGTCGAGGTAGTCTGCGAAGTTCATCTCCGACAGTCGTTCCACAATGTGGGCCTGCACATCGACCGATGGTCCGTACGCCCACTGCTCCCCCGGATGAAACATCAAAGGAAGCTGACTGAACTTCTCGACAGCATCGACCAAGCGGTTGTCACGGTTCAATGGGGCCAGCTCTTTCAACTGCGTTCCGACGATCGGGTGATCAACGCTATTCGCCAGCCCCGATGTATGCCGAGTCAAGTCGCGGATTGTCATGGGACGCCTCGGCGATTCCAGGAGATAGCCCCCGGAATCGTCCACCCCCGTCGCAACCATCAAATTGCCAAAAGACGGAATGACTTTGGCAACGTCATCGTCCAACTCAAAGAGGCCTCGTTCCTGCAACTGCATCAGCGCCACGCCGGTGATTGGCTTGGTCATCGAAAAGATCTGCACGATCGTATCGCGAGACATCGGCAAACCGGCTTCTTCGTCGGCCATTCCAAAGGCACCGAAATAAACCTCGTCGCCATCCTCGTAGATAAGCGCGGAGACGCCGACAACGGCTCCAGCTTCCACGAACGAATCCAGCGTCGCGTTGATACGAGTCACCGCTTCGCCGTCGATCACAGGTTCACTTGCGGTAACCGAAAGGCCCACTACCAAAACGGACGCCAAAGAACAGGCAGCCCTGGATGCAGTCACAAAGAAACGCATGAGCTCTACTCCTTCGAGCCTGACGCGTCCGAACCATCACCTCGTTCAACGCACCAATCGGCTCGTTCTTTGAACTCCGCTTGGTAGTCTTTTCGCCATCGCGAAATACTCGAACCACCGGGACCGTCGACATAGTGGTTTGTCCCCGGCTTACGTTTGTATTGGCCGCCCCAACTGGGCTGCGTTGGGTCTTCGGAATCGTTCAGCCCACGGAGTTCGCTGATCAAGTGCATGAACGCTGGCGAATCACCTTCGCAGACACCCGTGCAGCCCATGCCTTCGTGCGGGTAGACATCACAGAGTGGTCCGTGGTCATGGCGAATGTGTTTGTTGACCCAATCGAGATTTGAAAGCGGGTCGCGACCTCCAAACATGCCTTGGTACGTCTTGCGAGAATCGATGATGAACAGATCAGGAAACTCGTCCATCAACCAGCCGTGCGTCGCGTCTTGATAAGCAATCAGAAAGATCCGAAGCTTGCTGATGAACTTCTTGAGCTCAGCTTCGCTGCGTGTGTTTTTCACGTCCCAGATCGCTTGGGCCACTTCGCGGGGGCCACCCCAAACGCTGATCCAAACCGGCCGCGGATCGGGACGGTCCACGATCTTGATGATCGCGTTGGAAGCCTCGCTATCGAGCCCCTCGCCCATGATGTCTGACCAAGGTTGTTTGTTGCGTCCCCATTTAACGTTGACACCGTGGTTGTTTGCCTTGCCCTCGAACGTGATCGAGCGCAGATGATCAGCGGTTGGGTAGTCGGCATCGTGAGTTTTTAGATTTGCGTGAACTTTTTCGTACTCGTCCAACACCTCAAGAATATTTTTCTTGTGTGCCTCCATCGCGAACGTGCCAGCGGATGCGATCAGTGCCTCGACTTCCAACTCGTTTGAATACAGCAGAAAACGAACGATCGACTGCATGTCATCGGGATCGCTCTTCATCGTGTTCGGCACGTTGCCGCCTTTGACAACACCGATCGGCGGAAAGTCGGACATCATGACAACGCGTGGCTTTGTCGAATCGACATCTTCATCGTCCACGTCGGCATCGGAAGACTCACCGTGAGGCAAGCAGTTGCCCGCGCCGCAATTCGGGTCAGTGACCAGTCCTTTCACGTCGTTTACTTTGTCTGCTTGAAAGACGTAGGCAGGTTTGAAAACGGGAAACTTGTTTTCGATGTAGGTGGGTACCTCGCAACCTTGGAAGGCTAGGTTTTGCCAGCCAATTTCGCCGTCGCTTTCGAGGGCACCGATCTTCTGCTCTCGCCATGGCGTTTTCACTTCTTCGAAACAGGAATTCTCCAGCCGAATGTGGCATTCAAAGCCGGTTCCGATGCAGTATCCGCTGTCTGGACTGTTGTAGTAGTTGTTGTATATGTGAACGTGTCCGAAGCGGACTCTTGGCATCCTCCCTCGCACTCCTTCGGCATACCAATTATGGTGCATCGTGACGTGCAATTTCCCACGGTCCGATTCACGGTCGTCGCGGTTGCCGATCAGTCCGCCGAACGCATGACTGTGAGTCTCGTCGAAATAGAATTTGCACCAAGAGATCGTCACGAAGTCGGACTCTCGAACCACGGAACAAAGCTCATCGCTGCTGTCGTGAAATGCGCACTTGGTGATGAAGACGTTCTTAGCCCCCGACACTTCCATGGCGTCACCGTCAGACGGCCCAAACGTCAAATTCTGGATGATGACGTTGTCTTCTTTGATCTTCAGTGTTCCGCCAGAAAGCCCAGCGTTCACGTCGGCGCCCATGATCGTTTTGTTTGGCCCAACGTTGACGCTTCCAATTTCGAATTGGCCTTCGACCACGACGACTGCAGGCTTTTCACCTGAGACAGCCGATTTGAATGCTTCAGCGGTCGACACCGTGATCGGTTGCGCCTCGCCACCACCGGTGGTTCCGCCGTTCTGCGTCGCGTAGCCATCGGGCGTCGCAACGGACAATGGAGCTCCGCTCGATTCTTTTGTCGTGTCCTGTGCAGCAAGCGGCATTGCCAAGAATACGATCGCGATGCTGGACGAAGCCAATTGCCGCAACGAAGTTGAAACATTCATGGTAGAAATCTCTTAGTGGGCGAATAGGGACTATTTGACGTTGAGGATCATTCGGCGATATGCGTAGAGGTTTGGCGTTCCGTCGTCGTGAACTTCCAGGATGACATGGATATTTTTGCCACTCGCATCTGCCGGAACGGAGATTCTGGCTGTCGGGTCGGAAGGTCCGTCGATCGCAACGGCGCCCTTGTACGTGGCTGGTTCTTCGTAGATCGACCACGAATAGGTGAGCGAATCGTTGTCGGGATCGTCGGTACCCGCGGCGCTCAGCGAGACTGATTCACCCGACGCGACGGATAGTTCCAGCACGTCTCGTGTCGTGTCACCATTCAGGATGGCGACTGGATGATGGTTTGCTTCGGAAAATTTGTTGGTGATGCTCCAGTCCATGCGAGCAGCGAAATCGTTGTTGTAACCTTTGCTCCAGCGTTTGATCGCCCCCGTTCCGTCGGTTGTGTTGCCCCACATTTCGTAGGGATCAAACTTTCGTTCCTCGCCTTTGACTCCGGACATGCTCTTGATGCCGGTCTTCTTTTTGAAGCTGAATCGACCGCCCCAGCCACCTTGGTCGATCTGATCAGGATCGTTCAGACCGGTTGGGTAGATGTGCATGTACGCCGGCGTGTCACCCTCGGTCGCCCATTTGGTATCGGGATAGAGAGCACCGAGCGGACCATGACTTTGGATGTCGTTCTTTTGGTAGTCGCCGTTCTTGGGTGGTTGCCAGCCATAGACTTTGGTCGCTCGGATGTAGAACACTTGCGGATAGTTCTTCGCGATCCAAGCACCGGCATCGTCTTGGCCTAGGATGTCGTAGACGCGAAGTTTGGCGAGGAATTTTTCCAGGTCCTCCTTCGACCGAGTCTTGCTGACTGTCCAGATCGCTTGGGCCACATTGTTCGTGCCGCCCCAACCGCCGACCCATATCGGACGCGGGTCGTCCCTATCGGCCGATGCGATAATCATGTCGGAACCGAGTGAGTCTTTGCCGTCGCCCACATCGCTCATGCCATAGCCAAGCTGTCCCATCACGGAAATCGAACGCAAGTATTCGGGCGTTGGAAACCCTTCGGCGTGAACTTTCAAGTTGTCGTAGCATTCGCCGTAGGCATCGACGATCTTGTCCAGCATGTTGGTATTGCTCTGCTTCTTTTTCCAACAGCCCGTCGACACGACTAAGGAAGCGTTCGGAAATAACTTCGGCATTTCAATTCGGTAGT
>TARA_R110002074_G_scaffold136434_1_pt1 | contig 12355 bp, 10 predicted proteins | sample TARA_R110002074 | Tara Oceans TARA_R110002074 (sample SAMEA4397215) | marine metagenome | biome: Polar Biome; feature: [MIX] marine epipelagic wind mixed layer (ENVO:01000061); material: water (ENVO:00002006), including particulate matter (ENVO:01000060) such as... | depth 10-100 m
AGACTGACTAGTGATAAACTAATTGTGACCAAACAATTTAATCAACCACTGAGCCAGTCTTCATGCACCATAGTAATCGTAACCCTCTTCAATTCCAACAAACACGTATCCAAAAACACGCTAAAAATACCAACTCCTATCAGTTTTTTAACACACTCACCGGACCAGAACTTTTTTCTGAGGTTGAAGCGTTACTTCCTGAACATAGGGAGCGTGTTTTTCCTCCGACAGAAACTCTTTCAATGTTTCTCGCTCAGGTGATGAATCCTGATAGCTCATGTCAGAATGCAGTCAATGATGCTGCAATTAGTCGCCTTGTAGGAGGCTTAACTCCTTATTGCTCCCGATGAGCAGGCTCGGTAATAAAGGGAGAAGGTCGGGCGATTGAATGATTAACCGGGCACCGTTAGGAAATTCAATCACCCCAAGCGTCGTACTCACGTTATTTAAGCTAGGTATTGGTGTATCTTTTACTTCGGCGGGCACGATGACAGGGATAAAGTCTGTAGCACTGGCACGGTTGAGATTTCCGAACCAATACAAAAACTGGTGGTAAACCAGTTGATGCTTAACCGAGTACTCTTTTTTGGATAGTCCACTTTTGTTGAACGCATCGACGTGCTTCTGCCATTGTTTTGATTTCATGTCATTACCCTATGTGATTAGGACATCACTATGACATGTTGATTTTCTTCAGAATAGCATGTGGTTTGTAGAGCGCTTACGATAGTTTGGCTTCCAGTTGGTCGCATATATACTGAATGGGGACACTTGGGATATCAGAGGGTTTGTATGGGAACTTGCCAGTATTTTGGTAGCATTTCAATTGAGCAAACAGCCCCAAATGGCTTTTTTCGGGTTTACTTCCTTTTAACTCAAGTTCTTTAAACGACAAAGTCCAACAGTTTGCTAGCTCTTCAACATCCCAAAGTTTTTTTATTTATATAATCCTTTCTTTTATTCTTATAAGAAAGAAAAGAATACCGAAAGAACAAATTGTATACAAAAAGTTGGCCGCTATCGCACCTTAGAGTGTACTACCCCCAATAAAAAAGGGGCACCAATAAGCTATTGATGCCCCTTTTTTCGTCTAAGGGAATTTTATGCAATGTTCGGGTTGTAGATGTTTTTGTAGACATAGTTAGTTGCATCAACAAAACCATCCACACTGCCGCAGTCAAACCGTTGCCCTTTAAATTTATAAGCTAACACGCAGCCTTTCTTGGCTTGTGTCATCAGGGCATCGGTAATTTGAACTTCACCGTTTTTTCCCGCAGGGGTATTTTCGATAATATCGAAAATGTCGGGTGTTAAAATATAACGACCAATAATGGCAAGGTTAGATGGTGCATCTTCTGGTGCTGGTTTTTCAACCATGTCGGTAATTCGGTATAAACCTTCTTTCATGGTTTCACCGGCAATCACACCATACTTATGGGTTTCATTGGCAGGCACTTCTTGAATCGCGACAATGCTGCACCGGAATTGCTTATATAGCTCGGCCATTTGTTTTAATACGCCTTCGCCTTCTTCTTCACCGATACAAAAGTCATCCGCCAACACAACCGCAAAGGCATTGTCACCCACTAAGGTTTTGCCTGATAAAATAGCGTGGCCTAAACCTTTCATTTCATGTTGAGGAGTGAATGAGAAGGTGTTGTTATCAATGAGACCACGAATAGAGGTGAGTAATTCTTCTTTACCCGAGCCCTTAATTTGATGCTCTAATTCATAGCTAATATCAAAGTGATCTGCAATGGCACGTTTACCTCGACCGGTCACAAAACCAATATTATGCATACCTGCTTCTTGTGCTTCTTCAACACCATATTGAACTAAGGGTTTGTTGACCAGGGGCAGCATCTCTTTAGGCATCGCCTTGGTTGCCGGTAAAAAACGAGTTCCGTAACCTGCTACCGGGAATAAACAGTTTTTAATCATTCCATGTTCCTTAAATTTAAAGCTACAAATTGATAAAACTAACGACTATTAATGACAGCAAAGTGTATCTTAATGAAAAAATAATGACAGATGTTGCGGCTATATTTTACCGTCTTCCACGAAAATTGTAATTTCTTGCGTTAATATAGAGCACAGAAGCGGTGTCGTGCACTTAATTTGCATTGGCATATAAATTGATACACTGATTAAAGCTTAGTCGATGATGGTATGATAATTAAATGCTTATACTGATAAATTACAGATAGGCTTTGCTCAGTTTACGCTATTCTTTTTCATAGAAGTTCTTTTTAAGAGGGCGCGGATGTGTCACAAAACTATGATGATTTAACCTTACTATCGGTGCGTTCAGCCTTCGATCATTTACAATCGACGATAAGCCGAGCTTTGCAGCGAATAGAACGCCAAAGCCAACTGAGTCATGGCGATGTTTTTTCTGCGATAAAAGAGCGACGTAAATTAGCAAAAGTGCTTCGTTTGGATCAGCGACTCATCCACTTATATAAAGAACTATCGAATCGGGCTAATCTTAGAATTACTCAAGATGAAAGTCTGATCCATTGTGACATCACCTCATCTATCGTTGTTCAAGAAGGTGACGAGCGGTCGATTCAATTTAAGTTGAATGGCAATACTTATATGCTTAAGTTTGCAGATAGGGCGGGTGCTTGCATTGCCTATTATGGCGAGACATTTAAAAGCTCAAATTTATCATTACTTCTGTCAACTGGAGAAGAAGTGTTAACGCTTCATTTAGATTTGAAAGGGGATTCAGAAGTGATTACTGAACAACAAATAACGGCATTTGTACCGGATAAGTGGATATACGATATTATTCATGCCTATGAAACCTTAGTGACCTCAGAAAACCTAAAGTCGATTGAATCAGCCTACAGTGATGAAAAACTAAAAGTATTGAAACAGAAGTTTGGTCTATGACGTTTTGAATTAATATACCCTCCTCATGTTGCCTTTAAGCAGCGTTATGGGCTGCTTTTGGCGGCCTGAAGCTTATCATCTTGCTGCTTATTACTCGAATTAAATTGATTTAGTGCGTAGTCTTGCGTGAAATATTCAGCGCTATCCAAGGGCGCGCGCTGCATAGGAACAGTGACTTTAGCGAGTGATATATTCTTTAACAAAAAAGGTCCAGACTCGCCAGAGTCTCTAATCATTCTGCCATCAAAAACGAGATTTACCCAATGCGTTCCTGATGGTAATTCTAAGGCTTGTTGTGTCGCACCAATCGGTAATTGGTTGGCGCTATAAAGAGAGGCCTGGAAGTAAAACCTGTTTTTTGCAGAGACCGCTACTTCTGCCTGAATAAGCAGTTCACCGGTTTTTGTCAGGTTATCTTTAAAACTCCCGGTTAGTTTGATTTCAGGCTCAGATAAGATAAAGGTGAGGGCATCACTAAGCTTATTTTTGTTATTTACGATCAACACCTTATATAAACCCGCGTTTAGTGTTTGCTCTGCTGTGCTGCTTAGGGAAAGCGTATTTTCATAAACGCCATCCTGATTCTGATCACTAAACTGGAGTGTTTGTAGATTAACTTTCTCGTTAAAAATAAGTTGCCCGATAAAGTTGCTTGGAATTGCTTCGTTTTGTGCATTTCTTAAACTCGCAAAAATAGTGGCTTGATCACCCGGTAGATAGTATTTTTTATCACTCCAAATGGTCAGGCTGCTTTCATCTTCTGTGCTTTGTGTGGTGCGCTCTTCTATTTCATAACGCTTAACGACAGGGTCTTGATCCGCTTTATCAAAGACTTGATTGTACTCAGCATATCGTGAAAATTGTTCATGATCGTTCAGAATAGATTGGTGTAGTTCACTTTTATTTTGTATGGCTTGAATGCGATGAATCGGGCTTTGGTATTCACTATCCTGGTCTTGCCTGGTTTGTGAATTGATACCGGTGATTGAATGAATACCCGCTGCGGGTGCTGGAGTCTGGTTAATCTGATAAAGATTATTTGATGTTTGAGGCATCGCATGATTTGGTTGGTTTTCTTTGGTGTCTGCTGCGTGTTGAGTACCATTTGTTTGGCTTAATAAATAAGCGGGTGCCCCAATAATTAATGCTGAGATAGCAAAGAAAAGTGAGTATTTTATGTTTTTCTGCATTTGGGTACACCTATAGTTTTATTATTATTTTGGGCTGATTTTACCTTCCCTGTTCTCATTTAAAAAATGAAATCAAGGGAAGGTAAAATAACTTCTTCTATCGAATAAAAGCCTTAATTAGCTGTACATGAATCAATACGTCCCGCCATATTACGACCATTACCACAGCTTAGACCATTAGGAATGCCAGTATAGTCAGGTGCATTGATGCCACCATTTCTTTCTGCATCATGATCGGTATACACGCTGGCCATGTTATATGTTCTTGGCGTGCCTTTATTCCCGTTATTACAGGTATAGGTTGGGCTTCCATACTTGATGCCGAAAAACGTTCTATAAGTACTAAGGTCATCCCAGATATTACGCTTACCAGAACCAGAGCAGCTCATTTGAGAGGCCAGGTTGATGTAGCCATCGTCTTCACCGTTAATTAATGCCGAAGATGCACCTTCTAAACCAGGGAAACCTTTATAGCCACCCATGGTGTAAAAAGGCGCTGCCAAGTTTGAACCAATGTAATTTTTAACGGCATAGGAATCGTTTGTTTGTAGCCATTGAATGCTAGGATTACAGTCTCTACCTAAGAATGCCACATTAATTAAAGCATCTAACCAGTTACCGTTACACACTCTATCAGCGCCTTCTGTACCAGTTATTGCACCCCCTAATGTAAAGACACCCAAGATGTCATTCATTGCTGATTGATAGTTAACTGTTTTTGCTCCTGAAGCGGTATAAGCCGTATTGTAGTAGGGGGAGCCCGAAATGGCGTTACCGGCAATCCACATCATTTGCTGTGCACCTTGGCTGTGACTGACAACCCAGAAGTTGTCATTCGCAGAACACTGAGTCCCTGCTTGCGGGTGATACTTGCCATCGCCATTGCCTTGCTTAATGGCAATCATCTGACGTGCAATCTCACCGGCCGTTTCATCGCGCCAATAAGGAAAACCACTTTCATCGGTAGAGTCATAGCCAACCAATGCATAGTTATCACCCGTACTGAGTAAATCATCCATGAAGTCGCTGCCATTGTATTCACTAAAATTGGCCGTTCTCCAAGAATCCAAGGCATTATTACCCACGTTGCCTTGCGTACCATGGCCATGCACCATAATGTAGCAGTTATCCGCTGCCGATGCTTGAGTTGCACCCAATAGTAACGCACTCGCGAGCGTTAGAATCGAGATAAGAGAGGGTTTCGAAAAAGAATATTTGAACATAATCGGACCTTTTTATTTTGTTAGTTTTATTTTTATTTTGCTTTCAGCCGAGAAATACTACTTTGCCCAGCAAAGTGCCTAATCCTGTAGGCACTTTCATTCTTCCATGCGATCATTTAGCCGTCATTAACCAAAACGGTCAGTGAATATGCAAATAAGGGCACGGACTCATAAGTCTAAGTTGATCCTTTTGTTGGGGGTGAATTTACCAAGCGATTACGTATTCCCTTATAATCGTTTGCTGTATTACTTTTCCAATTTAATTTTTCCGAATAAACCAGCGTGGTCTGATGGATAAAGGCCACTCTCATCTGTCATATCGGCATTCGACTGACCAAGGCGCTTTATTTTTAATTTATTGATATGACGGTTTTTGGGGTTAAAAAAGATGTGATCGATTCTTTCATACAAAACGGCATCTTCATCAGAGAGGGCGCTGTCAAAACAGCATGTAAAACCATCGCGAGCTCTGGGCTTAGATAACCAAAGGTCTAAGTAGCCTGATCCCACAGCTTGTAAATAAGGTGGCACAAGAGGTAAACCATCTAAACCCGGGATGCCTGAAGCTGATATGAAGGGGGTGTCGTTAGGGCTAGAGTTAAAATCACCTAATAAAATAACCGGTATTGATTCAGGCGTCGTCGCTTCAATCACTTGCATTAACTCATTCATTTGAACGGCTTGAAGGGTGGTGTAAGGCTCGCTGCCACCGGTTTCTAAATGGGCGTTAACGAAACGATAATCAGCACCACGAACGTGGACATCGGCGATGGTATAGCCACGAGTAAATTCAATATTTGTGCCACCGATAGAAGTAATACCGTTTACCGTAAAGTTATTTGCAATCGTAGTGGAGTAAGAAATACGGTGACTATCTTTAACAAGAATAACACCTCGATCACTGAGCCTTAAATCACCAAAAATAGGCGTGACACCATCTGCCTGAACACCCACGATCATCGGTAATTCAAGGTCTGCATTATCAATGCTTGCGGCTACATTGTAGTGTAACTGGCGCGCTTCAAGTGCTGCTAGAAGAATGTCTAAAAAGTCATAGGCAATGTCGGTCGCTTGTGTGGGGTTACCCATTAAAAAATCACCAGGAATTTGGGTTCTCCAGGTTGATACTTCCTGTAAGCCAATTACATCGGGTTTACGGCGCTCGATCTCATCGGCTAAGGCTTCGGCTCTTTCAGGGAAATTTGTGTGTTGAACAGTCTGAAAGACATCCGTGACAGCCATCGGCACTGCTGTTGGGTCAGGGTTCTGAGCCGCCTCTAAGACTGGGAAAATATCCGCACCCAGATAAGTATTACGAGACATGACCTTGATTCTATCCTGATGTGGCGATGCCAGAACACTGACAGACATACTGATCGACGCGCATATCAGTGCTGAACTGATCATCGCCTTATATTGTTTTTTTGACATTAGTTTCATGTGTAGAGCTCCAGATTATTATTTGAACAACTTGTTATTATGTTTAATTAGACCGTTACGAACGTTAGCTTGCAGGGCATAAAGTTTGGGAAACTTTTTTGCGTAAACGGTTGGTTTATCTTGCATGAGCGCTTTGGATAAGGCTGTAGACAATTAGGTCGAATCGTGTTGAAAGGGGCTAGTTTGGCATGAAAAAATGAAAAATAGTTCACATATTTGGAAGGCGGACTTTTCTGTTAATGTACTCGTCTTCTATATGGTCTTGGCTCTCATCGAGTGTTTCAATCACCACGGTTATGATCACTTAGTTATAAGCCTTATCTAAGGCCGTTATCAGTTCACTTAAACTTTCATGGTCGTCAGGTTTTAATAAACAGTTTTCAAGTACATATTTTGCTGTACGTATGACTAACTGCCAGCGAGGTTTTGTTGGCAGTGTTCGAACGCTTAAATAACGATCCATGGTTCTGGTTTTTGCTGTTGTACCATCGAGATAAACGCGCCAACAGCGGCTTTCTTCTGCTAAATCGGCTTTAGTTTTATGGGTATAACGCTCCCATGTGCTGACAGCTTCTCTTAGTAGTTTTATGAGTAGTTCTCTTCGATATTGATTATGGTGGTCACTATCAGGTGGGTTTAGTAAGGCCTGATCGCTGATCGTCGGAATTTGTTTTAGGGCTTGTTCGATTTGGTCGAACTTATTCCGGCTATTTGTTAGCTCTTCAGTGAGGTTTTGAATGAGTTCTTTGGTTAAGCCTTTTTCTGTCGGTATCACTTCTTTAGCATTCTGCTGATAAATGACTAAGGCATAATATTGCTCACCTTTTTCGTGAAAAGGATGGGCGGAAAATTCGACTTTCCCTAAGAGTGAATCTTGAGTAGATAATGAAAAAGGTGCGCTTGAACTTGACAATAAACGCTTAAATTTTGCATCTGATTCTTCTGAAATAATGGTATTGAACGCTTTGCCAAGCAGTGCATCATTTTGAGTGTTTAAAAAGATCAGAGCTGGTTGGTTTGCATAAATAATGTCTAGCTCTTCTGTCAGAAGCAAGATGCATTCATCGGCAATATCTAATGCGTTTAATAAGCGCTTATTTGCAATAGACAGCTCTTCTTCTAATTGTTTTCGGTGATCAATTTCTTTTTTAAGTATTTGATTTTCTTGATGACTAAACCAAAACTTACGTGCGCTGAGTTGGCTGTAAACGCGAGCGAGTAGTTCTTTCTCATGATAGGGCTTAATTAAATAGTCATTAGCGCCCGCGCTGAGGCAATCGACAATGTCGTTTACTTGATAGCGTGCGGTTAGCATCATAATAGGCAGCTCGTAACTATCATATTTTTGTCGAACGTGCCGGCATACATCTAAACCACTGATGGTTGGCATCATTAAGTCTAAGAGGATCAGATCCGGTGTTTGTTGTGTCAGGCGCTCAAGTAGCAGGGTCCCGCTTGGGAAACATTCAATCATATAACCGGCTGAATCAAGCTGGGCATGTACTAGCTCTAGATTGACTTCTTCATCATCCACCACAAATATATATGAGTCTTCAACCACACGGCTCATATCTGAAGAGAGCCGGCTTTCATCTATTACTGATTCACTTGTGCCTCTCGACCATGTTTCCTTCGATAATAAATGATCAGAATTTTGGTGAGAATCTAATTGTGGTAACGTGATGTCAGGTGTGTTTGTTGCGGTGTGTTGAGGCTTTGATTCTTTCTGTGGCGCATTGGCAAACTCAAGAGAGAACTCTATTGTTGTACCAAGGCCTACTTTACTATTTACATGCAGTTCACCACCGTGTAAGCGCACTAGCTGACGACTAATCGATAGGCCCAAGCCACTGCCTGAATAAAGAGAGTCTGTTGCCTCATCAAAGTGTTGGAAAGGTTCGAACAGTAGGTCGTATTTATCGGGAGCAATACCGATCCCGGTATCGATTATTTCGATAGTGATTTGCTTATCAGCCCGAATGGCATTCACTTGAATAATACCTTCCTCAGTAAACTTAATGGAATTACCGAGTAAATTGAACAGAATTTGTTGAAGCCTGTTCTCATCTGCTAAGACAAATTGAGCCTCGTTAGCGATGTGAGTTGTTAGGCGGATATCTCTACCAGACACTAGAGGGTTCAGTGTGCCAACGACAGAGTTAGCCAAGGCGTTTAAATCAACACACTTTTTGTTTAATGTGATATTGCCATGCTTGATACTTGCAAAATCGACAATATCATTTACTAGTGAGCCTAAACGGCGGGTCGTTGAATAAATAAGGTCGAGTTTATGTTGATGCTCTACTTTGAGAGATAAAGAATGGTCATTTAATAAGTGGTCTGCAAGCCCGGAAATGCCATGCAAAGGAGTCCTTAGTTCATGAGATGTAGTCGCAAGAAACTCATCTTTAAAGGCATCTATTTTCATTAATTCCTGGTTCTTGCTTTGCAGGCTTTTTGACATGTCTTCAATTTTTTCAAAGTTGTACAAATAACTTTTTGCGAGATCGATTCCCTGAAAAATCACGAAGGCTAAAATACCTAAATGAGAAAGGTTGGGTGTGTGTATTACATAGCTATATGTCAGGATATCGTTGACAACCGCCAGTATAAAAAGGCCTAAACCAAAACCAAAGGTTTTCGCACCACGCCGACCTTCCAGTAAACATGTAACATAGACATAAAATATGTAGGGAAGAGAAAGCAGCATGAAAATTTGAAATGGGACATTTAGGCTTGTATAGAAACTCACATTACTGGTTAAGGCAAAAAAACAAAAAGGTAAGGCGACTATCCAGCTGCATAGAATGGCCCGCTGACTATATTTAACAGGGAATCGATATGAGAAATACGAAACAAATAAAGGGAAGGCTAAATACGTAAAAATATTTTCTAATGCTTGAAGAAGCGTCCAGTGTTCGCCTAGATAAAAATAAATAATCCGCTCATCGATTAACAACCGACGAAAACCCATGACTAAACAAAGCAGGCTAAAATAAACGAGAACTTTTTCTTTTGGTCGACTAAAAAACATAAACAGACCAAAAAAACCGGCCGCTATCAGTACGGTTGCTGAAAGCATGCCACGAATAATCGGCTTTTCTCTTAGTTCGTATATTCCTACAGCATCTGTCAGTTTAAACGGGTACCAAATGCCCCCCCATTGATAATGATAGTTTGACGTTTGCAGAACCAGTTCTAGCTTGCCATTATCAGAACTCAGCGCCACTTGCTTTGGTAAATAAGCAGGCGTTTCTGATTTTTTACTTGTACCCACCACACCGTTTTCAGCCACTATTTTTCCATTGCTCCAAAGTTTATAAGCACTGGCCATATCTGGAATCGCTAAAAAAAGGTTTGTCTTCGATGGGGGAATAAGAATGTTGATTTTATAGCTGGCATAGCCAAAACCGGGAAATGATAGTTCTCCGCTTGGGGGAGAATTCCAGGCCCCAGGAACGGGAAAGGAAACGGGTTTCGAATCATGACCAGAAAATTGTTTTGGCGAGATTAGTTGCTGCCAATAAAAATCCCAATTACCTTGCAGAGAATGGATTTTACCTTCTGACCAGTCATTTTTACGGAGGTCTAAAACGGCTTCTTCGGAAAAAGCAGAAAAACTCACGCAAATAAGCGAGATCAGGCTAAATACAGTTCGCAGAAACATAGGGTGTCTTTTATTGTTATTTATAACTGAAATAAAGCATAACTGAATAAATACTCAAGGTGTGAGTGTGTATTCACAGCTTGAGTATGTTTAAATTTTATCTGAGGATGTTTTGTAATTGCTCTGAAATATCTTTTACTTCTTCCATGCATACTTCATGACCTATCGGGTAGGTTGTGAACTCTGGTTCAAAACCTTTTTCGATTAAGACTCTGCGGGCCTCTAACCCCATGCTCTCTAGAACAATATCATCATGGCTGCCATGAAATAGATGAATGGGTATGTTTTTATTGGCCGGGTGAATATTGAGTGTTCTCCAAGTTGCAAAGTAAGTCGACATGGCAAGAATACCGGCTAGTGGTTTGTCAAAACTTAACGCGCAATGATAAGTAACAGCGCCACCTTGCGAGAAACCGGCAAGAATGATTTTATGGCTGGGAATACCACGTGATATTTCCCTTTCGATAAAGGCCGTAATGGCATCGCTGGATTGTTGAATCTGGACTTCATCAATTTTGCGCTCTATGTTCATTTCTAAAATATCGTACCAAGCAGGCATGACATAACCGCCATTAATGGTGACGGGGATTTCGGGTGCGTGTGGAAAAATGAACCGAACAGGCAAATTACTTGGTAGGTTTAAGTGCGGGACAATCGCTTCAAAGTCATGGCCACTAGCCCCTAAACCGTGTAACCAAATAACTGAAGCAATCGGTTCGGAACCGGTTTCAACGGTGATATGGGGTAATAAGCTCATGTTGTCTATCTCTTATTGGTGTTTATTTATTGATGATTACTTCAAGGCGGTAATTTAATCTGGTAAATAGGGTAGTAGCCAATCACCTTCTTTAGGCGTGATTTTATTATGATCTGCCTGTAAAAACTTAAACGGCAATGAACGTGTTTTGCCTTTATGGTTGTAGCGAATAACAAAATGCAGGTGGGGGCCAGTTGAATACCCGGTATTTCCTGACAAAGCAATGACTTGCCCAGCGTTTACTTTATCGCCGACGTTTACTTTTACACCGCCCAGTAATAAATGGCCGTATAAGGCAAACGTACCATCATCATGGAGTATTTCAACTAAGTTTGCCTTATCAACAAAAAAAGGGCTAGAAACACCTGCTAGTGCATAGTCATCTTTAGTTTTAATCACCAAGCCTTCTTTAACCGCCGTAATCTTTGTACCGATGGGCATACCAATATCGACAGCATATCGATTACCTGGGTAATAGTGACTAAATTTACCATTGAAAGCCTGGCTTATTTTCATCGGTTTATAGTCTGTGAATGGCGGAAGAATAAGTGCCTGATCTGGTTTAATATCTGGGTCACCAATCACGTAGCGAGAGTCAATTTCTCGTTTGAGACGGCTGTTTTGTTGTTTGAACAGTGTCTTGGAAGACAAGGCTTGCAGTACTGTTGTTGAAATTTTCTTTTTTGTTTGAGTATCTCTAAGAAAATATTGAACAGGGACAAGTAATGGATTGTGCGCTATATACAGTAGTTTTCCGTTTGCCTGTTTGATGTCAAGATAAGGCATGCTTTTTTCTGGTTTGACTGGATGCTTAACTTTAATGGCTTGTAATGATGGGTTTGAACCGAGAGTTTGTTTATCTGAAAAGTGCCATTTACCCTGTGGATCTTGGAATTTGTAAATTTGTGAATGCGAAAGTGTACTATGCAGCATAAGGGAAAGCATTAATATCAGCTGTTTATGCATTGTAGCTAGTGTCATTCGCAATATTCTCGAATATTTTTTTCGAGCGTTTTAACTCGTTGTTCTCTGGTTTCCTCACTTATGTTTAGATCTTTACCATTTTCATCTACAAAAATAACGCGCTTTTTTATGATGTTTAAAAGCTGGCGCATCTCTTTGCATTTTTCAGCTTTCGTAGGCTTATTTTTATATTTTTCTTGCGATTCCTCGTTGCGTC
>TARA_R110002074_G_scaffold166471_1_pt1 | contig 12351 bp, 15 predicted proteins | sample TARA_R110002074 | Tara Oceans TARA_R110002074 (sample SAMEA4397215) | marine metagenome | biome: Polar Biome; feature: [MIX] marine epipelagic wind mixed layer (ENVO:01000061); material: water (ENVO:00002006), including particulate matter (ENVO:01000060) such as... | depth 10-100 m
CTATAAAATCCTGTTTACGGGTCAACATACTAGTCTTTTACCCCCCGTAAAAGACAATATTCACCGTTTACACATTAAAGATGGACCTAATAGATTAGATTCTATTGTTGCATCTGTCTTAAACAACGAGGATATCTTTAAAAATGTTACTTCTGTGTTGGTTCAAGGCGATACAACATCAGCTTTCGCGATTGCTCTAGCTGCTTTTCATCGTAAAATACCAGTATTACACCTTGAAGCAGGGCTTAGAACCTATGACCTGGACCATCCTTATCCTGAAGAGTTTAACCGTCAGGCTATTTCCAGGCTTGCTGCGGTTAATCTATGTCCAACCGCCCGCAGTTACGCTCATGTAGAGCAAGAAAAGACTCCTGGTCAAAGATTTGTGGTAGGAAACACCGTATTAGACAATCTTGTAGATATAAAACCTACATTTACCAACAAAGTGATTGTAACACTTCATAGAAGAGAAAATCATCATTGGATTGACCAATGGTTTAAAGAAATAGATACTTTAGCTTCAAAACATCTAGATTTAGAGTTTATCTTACCTATTCACCCCAACCCAGCAGTGAAAAAACATGAACATCTTCTTAAACACGTAAAAGTTGTAGATCCGGTGCCATACGACGAGTTTACTAAAATGCTGGCTGAATGCAAGTTCGCTATAACAGATAGTGGGGGCTTGCAAGAAGAATTATCCTTCTTTGGCAAACTTTGTATTGTTTGCCGAGAACAAACAGAGAGGATAATGGGACTAGGCACGTTTTCTTATCTTTGTTTAAAACCTAAAGGCTTAGAAGAGCTTTTCAACAAGGTGAATGACAGCTATAACACTGTAATGGGTATGCCTTGTCCTTATGGCAACGGCAAATCGGCTGAAACAATATTAAAACTCATAAAGGATGGTTACATTGAAAGATTTTAATGACTCTTTCTTTCTTTTGTATAATAAACTGAAAGAAAAAGAAAATTTTGCTTTTGTTAGATATTCTGATGGAGAGCTGGATATTATACAGAATCTCTATGTAGAACTAAGCAAAAACAAAGTACAAAGAGGAAAAGAAGTTTTAGGACAAGCTCCTTACCCTGAAGAAGATTATAAAATTTTTGATCCTTCAAAACATCAAAAAAGTCGAGATCTTTTGTTAGCTTCGTTACAGTTTAAAAAAAACAACTACTTTAAAGGATTAACATGTCCTTGTTGTGTCCCCGCCGAAAGAGTGCGTTCTTTATTAGAGCTTTGTGGCAAAGATGATGAAAAACATATTATATGGGCGAATCAGCTTGTAAACTCAAACTATGTTTATTTTCTAGATTACATGCAGAAAGAAATTTTTAAAAGAGACGATATTGTTCTTGTAGCGAATGAAAGAGTTGATTTAGACAAGTGCGATTTAAATGTTAAAAAGCATTTTAAAGTTGGATATAACTGTTTTGTAAACGATCTTAATCTAATAGATGAAATAAAAGAGTATATTAAAAACAATGATATTAAAAATCATTTATTTCTTTTTTCTGCTGCCTCTTTATCCGAAATTTTAATATACGAGCTTTACAAAGATTTTCCTGATAACACGTACATTGATATCGGAACCACAATGCATAAATCTCTTGGTTTAAACATAGCTAGAGATTATTTAGAAGCTTATTGGAAGGGTAACTTTCATCCTGATTTACACAAAAAATGCTTATACCCGCTGGCAGTAAATAATGAATAATATACATGTAAAAAACTTAAAACTTGGCAAAAATGTCGTTATAGAACCAACAGCAGTCATAAGAGGTGTCTCCGGTCCCGCCGACACTGTAGAAATAGGAGATAATACTTATATCGGTAGCGATGTTCAAATTATCTGTAACAACATAAAGATTGGAGATTATACAAAGATACATCATCACACAAACATACATGGATACAAACCTTGCAGTATTGGTCACAATGTTTGGATTGGTCAATATTGTATTATTGATACAATTGGAGGAACTACAATTGGAAATAATTGTGGAATTGGAGCCCATTCACAACTATGGAGCCACATCAAATATGGTGACTCTCTTGAAGGATGCAAATTTTTATCTGACTCTCCTTTAAATATTGGAAATGATGTTTGGTTCGTTGGGCACTGTATAGTTTCTCCTATAACTGCCGAAGACAAATCGATGGCTTTAGTAGGTTCAGTTGTGACAAGAGACATGAAATATAATCATATTTATGCTGGTTCTCCTGCTAAAGACTTGACAGATAAGTTAGGAAACCAATTTGAAGAAGTTAATATTGAGACTAAGTACAAAAAGATGATAGAACATCTGTATTCTTATAATCCAGATAATAAAAATATCATTATCGTTAAAGATAAAAAACAAATCGATTTTTTCAACAAAACAAAAACATATTTCGATGTATCTTCCCGCTCCTACACTAAAACTTGCTCCGATGAAGAAATCGGATTTATGAATTTTTTACTACCAGAAAAAGCAAAGTTTATTCCATTAAAAGAGAAAGATAATGTTACACAATCCTTATAAAATAGTACAAATGTTTGAAGAAGAAATGGCGCACTACACAGGAGCGCCATTCGCTGTTTCAATGAACAGTTGCACAAACGCCTTATTCCTTGCTTGCAAGTGGATGGATGTAAAAGATAAAGAAGTTATTATTCCAAAGAGAACTTATTTGTCTCCTCCGCAGTCTATTACACAAGCAGGCGGCAAGCTAGTATTTGAAGACATCAAGTGGGAAGGAATCTATCAGTTTAAACCTTTCCCTATTTATGATGCAGCAAAACGTTTAACCTCCAACATGTACATCCCAGGATCGTTCATGTGCCTAAGTTTTCATATTAAGAAACACCTTAAGATAGGTAAGGGTGGCATGGTCCTGTGTGACGATGAAAAAGCCGTTAAATGGTTAAAAGCCAGGCGGTATGAAGGTCGCACAGATGGTCTTAAATATCACGAAGATATGATCGATGAAGAAGGTTGGAATATGTACATGACTCCTGAACAAGCGGCACGAGGATTAACTCTTATGCAAAATTATCCTGAACACATGCCAGACATACCAGAAGATCCTCCTTACAGAGACTTAACTGAGTTTAGCTTGTTTAAGGATATTAAAGTAATATGAAAGTTGCTATTAATCAATCAAATTATATTTCTTGGCGAGGATATTTTGATATGATTAGGTCTGTGGATTTGTATATTTTATACGATGATGTTCAATATACTAGGAGAGATTGGAGAAACAGAAACAAAATTAAAACTGCTCACGGCACGAAATGGTTATCGATTCCAGTCAGCGTAAGAGGAAAGTATTTTCAAAAAATCAAAGAAACAACCATAAGTAACAAACTATGGAACATAAGACATCTTAAAACTTTAAAAGGCTCTTATTCAAAAGCGGTATGTTTTAAAGATGTTTTTCCATTTATTGAGAACTTATATTTGACAGCTAATTTTGAAACAATTTCAGAAATTAATTTTCACTTTATAACAGCTATTTGTGATTACTTAGATATTAAAACCGAAATAGTTTTTTCTAGCGATTATGATCTAACAAATGAGCACAAAACCGATAGACTTATTGATATCTGTAAGCAAGCAAGAGCAACAGAATACATCTCTGGTCCCCTAGCAAAAGATTATGTTGATGAAGACAAGTTCAATAATGAAGAAATTAAATTGACCTGGATGGATTACAGCGGCTATTTAGATTATCCTCAATTACATGGAGATTTTGTACAAAAACTAAGTATTTTAGATTTACTTTTTAATTGCGGAAAAGACTCCATAAAGTTTATCTAATCAAAAATATAAGGAAAAAAAACATGCATGATACAGAAAAATATACCTTTAGAGATGGACTTTCTTCAGAGTTTCCATCTCAAATGATTCTGGATATCACAGAAGTATGCAACCTAGCTTGTGTCCACTGTCCACAACCAGTATTTAAAAAATCAAAATATTACGGCAAGAGGTATCTTCCAACAGAACTTAACGAAAAAATGGTTGATGAAGTAAGAGATCATTCGGAAGGTCATTGTAAATATCTTCGATACACTAGCAATGGAGAACCTCTAGTCCATCCTGATGGATATAAAATGATAAAATATGCGGTTGACAACTCAAATACATTTGTGTGTTTAACTACAAATGGTACAATAATGAAAGAGAAAAAAACTCGTCAACTTTTAGACTCGGGATTACACATGGTAGATATCAGCCTTGACGCCCACTTGCCAGAAACTTATTCTAAGATAAGAGTTGGAGGAGATTTAGAAAAAACAAGAACAAATGTTTTAAGATTAATTGATTGGGTTAAGCGCGATAACTTAGACACTAAAGTGATTGTTAGTTTTGTAGAACAACCTGGGAACACTGATGAAGTAGAATCATTCAAAGAATATTGGAATGACAACGGGGCAACAAAAGTTCTTATTAGAAGATTACATTCAGCCGCAGGAGCCGTCGAAGATATTGCGGAAAAGATGCACAACGAGTCTAAAGACGAAGAAAGATACCCTTGTTTATATCCGTGGGAGAGACTAACGTTAGATGCAAAAGGTTACTTATCTTTTTGCCCTACGGATTGGAAGTACAAATCAACTTTTACAGATTTTAGAGATACTACGATTAAAGATGCGTGGCAAGGAAAATTTCTTAAAGATTTAAGAGCCGCTCACATTCAAAATGACTTTAGTTGCCATGAGTTTTGTGGCCAATGTCCAGATTGGAAACAAACTAGATGGTCTGGCAAACATGGAAGATACGCAAATATTATTGAAGAATTAAAAGGAAATTTATAATGAAATTATATTCGTTTTATACAAAACCTATAGAAGAAATGTACACGGTACTGTCTGAGAGCGTCAAAGAAACTGAAGATATTGAATTGATTGGAATTCTTCATGAAAACAATACGGATGGACTAGCAGGTTCAACAGGCAATGGAGAATATATGCAGTTGATGCGAACAAGGTGGCAAAATCTACCAAGTATTATTGAAGATAACATTGGTGATAATATAATTTTTAGTGATTGCGATATTGTCTTTAATAAAAAGAAAAAGAATTTTGTAAAAAATATTAATTCGTTTCTTGAAGATTTAGATGTAGTCACTCAATATGACACCAACACTGGCATGTCTGCGAGAATTAATATGGGATTTTTAGCCATCAAGTGTAATCAAAAGACTTTAAATTTCTTTTCAAAATATATAGAGCTAATCTCAAACATAAAGGAACCTCAATCAGGCTTTCCACAAATAGAATTTAACAACTATATTCAAAATCAACCAGAAGAGAGCAGAGTAGCTTATAAAACTTTGCCTAAAGAATATGGCTACAAAGATAATATAAAAGATTGTTATTTTTATCACGCTATAGGTATAGGTAATCTCGCTGGTAAGATAAATGCTATGAATAATGCTCTTAACAATTTTACAGATTAGTAATAAAATAAGATTTCATGAACAACATAGCATTAGTAATAAACACTATAAGCAAAAATAAAGATATATGGGATATGTTTTTTGATCAAATTAATAAGCATATTACAGATTCCTTTTTTTCGAACAAGTATGTTTTTGTAGATGACTCTGGCGATCCGCTACCAGATGGCTATAAAGTCATTAACTACGACACATCAAAAAAATATAGAGATCAATTTTTAAGCGGTATAAAGCACGTTGAAGAAGAGTACTGCATTTACATATCAGAAGATTACATTTTATATGAAGATGTGAGAGAAGATATCATATTAGATTACAAAGAAGTCTTAGATACAGTTCCAAGTCTGTCTTTCATAAGGTTTTCAAAAGGCGGAATTGTTAACTTGTATTATCCAAAATTTTTGTGTAGAGATGATCTGTTTGAGTTACACAACAGCATACCTTATTTTTATACAAATCAAGCTGCCTTGTGGAGAACAAGAGATCTTGAAAAAATTCATCAACACGGACCAAACTTACACATCGCTAATAAAGATTATGAAAATTCTTTTGAATGGAGAGCAACAAAAACCTGTCAAGAGCTTGATATAAGAGGGGTTTTTTGCTATCATAATGAACCCAAACGAGGACAATATCATCACGATTGTAATGTTTTTCCGCATGTAGCAACTGCTTTAGTTAAAGGAAAATGGAATCTAAAAGAATATACAGAAGAGCTTGGTCCGCTTTTAAAAAAATATTCTATTGACCCAGATATTCGAGGCGTTCATTAATGTTGATCTTAGAAGATATATCCGCAGAAGTACCAGATACCAATTCATATCACTGGAGTCTAAAAGAACTCTCGCAAGATTCTAATGATGAAGTCTTAATGTACGGCTACAACTCATCTTTTAATCCTGATTTCCATAAGAATTGTAAAGATTTTAAAAGAAAAATGTTTTTTAACAATTGGGCACCATGTGAATTCGCGCAACACAAAGATCATAACAACAAGAATGCCGTAGAGTATGACGCTCTATTTGATGAAGTTTATTCTATCTGTCCTTATAGTAACGAGTGGCTAAATACTCTTAACCTCAATAGAGAATACAAAACAGCATTCTATCCTTTTAATTCTAAGATAACGCCCGAAAAGTGCGAGAAAAAGTACGATGTTATTTATCATGGAGGCATTCATGGTCAAGAACATTTTAATTGTCTTTTAACAATGAAAGAATTTAACTATCGATACGTTACGATGACCAGTCATATAAACCAAATGACGCAGCAATGTCTTCCATTCGCTACTAATACTAATTTAAATTTCCAAGAAAAAATCAATTTGGTTGCTGAAACAAAAATCTCAGTATGCTATAACATAGTTCATGTAGCACCTCAACATATACCAGCTATTAAGTCATATTCTCAGTGGGAAAGTAATGAAGCATTCAAAGAGGTTGAAAAGCGGAATGTCATGCCTCAGTTTAAAACACGAGCCCACGAAGCAGCAATTTCTAGAACTTTAAATTTAGTACAAAGAGATCCATGGAACATAATTGAAAGATATTATGAACCAGAAAAAGAATTTATTTATTTTAATAACGAAACAGACTTAAGAAACAAAATCAAAGACATTACAAACAATTGGAGTGATTATCAGACAATAATAGAAAATGCTTATGAAAAGGCGCTTAACTATACAACTGAAAATTTTGTACAATTAATAAAATCAGGAGATGAGTGGAAATGAAATGTAGAGGATGCGGATCAGAAAAAATCAATTCGGTATTAGATCTCGGAGATCAACCCTGGTGCAATGATTTTTTGACAGAACAGAGAATTGGAAAAGAAAAAAAGTATCCTTTACGCCTTTGCTACTGTGAAGAGTGTGAACTTTTACAGCTTGATCATACTGTTCCAAAAGAGATAATGTTTGCTGATCACCAATATCTTTCTGGTATGACTAAAACTTTAGTAAATCATTTTTATGAAGTAGCAGAAGAGAACGTAAAACAATTCAATATGCAGCCTGATGATCTCGTAGTTGATATTGGGGGGAACGATGGAAGCCAACTCTTGCAATACAAAAAAGCTGGTGTTAACAATGTTGTTAATGTAGAATCTGCCAAGAGGGTGTCTAAGATTTCCAGAGACGCTGGAGTAAAAACAATTAATGAATTCTTTAATGAGGATTGCGCTCGCCGCCACTTAGGAGAAGGTACAGTCAAGCTTTATAACGCTTCTGGCGTATTCTTTCATTTGGAAGAACTTCATAGCGTTATTAAAGGAATTAAATACTCTCTTAAAGATGATGGAGCTTTAATTGTACAGTTTATGTACGCAGGCGCAATGATAGAGAATGGGAACTTCGACACGATATATCACGAGCACTTGTGCTATTATACTATTAGAAGCTTAAATAATCTTCTTAAACCATATGGAATGGAAATCTTTGATGCCTACGCCTCTGATATCCATAGTGGTTCTATTATAGCCAAGATCTGTCACAATCATAGCAACTTAAACGTAAAGACCGATAGGTTTCTAACTTTATTAGAACAAGACAAAGAGTATTCAATTCAACGAACTTTAGAGTTTGCTGAAGATGTAAAGAAAAATAGATACGCTCTTAAAGAACTTTTGACTGATATTAAGAACAATGACAAAAGCGTATATGTTTACGGAGCACCTGCCAAAGGAAATACTCTGTTAAATTATTTTGGTATAGACAAAACACTTGTTGATAAAGCAGTAGAAATTAATCAAATGAAAATTGGTCATTATCTACCGCAGTCTCATATACCTATCTGCGAAGAAACGAAAGAAGATTTACCAGATTATTATCTTCTTTTATCACATAACTTTGCGAAAGAAATCATCAACAAGAATCAAGATATTATTTCTCAAGGTGTTAAATTCATTATTCCTTTTCCAAAGCTTGAGGTTGTTGGTTGAAAGTATTGATTACAGGAGCAACAGGTTTTCTTGGAAGACACTTAACTCCAAAGCTAAACAATCTAGGCTGGGACATACACGTCTCAAATACTAAAACAGCAAATCTTAATGATATCAATAATTTAAATGTTTTTAACGATATTAAGTTTGATTACATCTTTCATCTTGCGGCTGTTACAAAAGCAGGCGATTATTGTTTGAAACATCCAGGCGATCAGTGGATTAAAAATCAAGTTATTAATACAAATATTTTAACCTATTGGGCACAAAGCCAGCCACAAGCTAAAATGATTTGTATGGGGACAAGCTGCTCATACACGCCAGACATCTTCATGACAGAAGACAACTATCTCATTGGTGAACCAGATAAAGGGCTCTATACTTACGCCATGACTAAACGAATGCTTCTTATAGGGCTTCAATCACTTGAGAAAGAATATGGATTAAAGTGGCTTTACTTTGTTCCTTCTACTTTGTATGGACCTGATTTTGAACTAGATGACAACCATTTTATTTTTGATTTTATAAGAAACTGTTACAACGCAAAATATAACAACGAAGAGTTCGCAATTTGGGGGACAGGGGAACAAAGAAGAGAATTAATCTATGTGGAAGACGCCGCCACCGCGATGATAAATCTTTTAAACGAGGAGAACGAAGTTTTTAATTTAGGGTCAGGCAAGGATAACTCTATAAATGAATTCGCAGAAAAAACTTGTAAATGTTACGATTATGATTATAATTTAGTGAAGCGTGACTTGACCAAGTATGTGGGAGTAAAAGAAAAAAAGATCGATACTACAAAAGTTATAAAGCACTTAGGAAATAAAGTTTTCTTAAAAACTCCCCTTGAACAAGGGTTACAAAAAAGTGTAGAATATTTTATAAAAGCAATGGAGACAAAATGACTGATAGAAAATACTTACCAACCTTATCGGAGCTAATCGACCGATTGTCCATCGCCCAGTTGAAAGAAGTGTTCATCCCAGAGCATAAAGAAGAATACTCGCAAGAAATCAAAGATATTGTTCATGACATTCAGCTTTGTTTAAACCAAGGAAGCGAGATCACAGCGGAAACAATCAGGGCTGTCGTTGTTTTATCTCAAATGAACCTGCACATCTGGCACAACGAATCTAACTATCGCAAAGGAATTAAAGACGGTAACAATCTTGAGCTTACTCACGGCATCAACGGAATTAGGAATACTGCCAAGAATAAAATACAAGAGATTGTTGGCGGTAGAAAAGACTACAAGATTGATTGTCTAGCTGCTGACTTCAAAGATTGGGAAATTAGCTGGTAATGAAGATATTGGTGATAGGAGACGCTTGCCAAGATGTTTATATTTATGGCGAATGTAACAGATTAGCGCCTGAAGCTCCTGTGCCTGTATTTGTACCTAAAAATGAATCAATCAATGGAGGAATGGCTTTAAATGTCTTTGCTAACTTAAAGTCTCTTGGTTGTGATTGCGAGATAATTTACAACACAGAGGACATAAAGAAAATAAGATATGTAGATAAGAAGACTAATCATATTTTTCTTAGGGTTGATACTGACGACAAGAAATGCAAAAGAATAAAAGATGAATATCTACAAAAAGATTTTTTGTCTCAATATGATGTTGTTGTTATATCAGATTACAACAAAGGTTTCTTGACTGAAGAAGACATAGAAAAGATCTGCTACAATCATCCTTTAACCTTTATGGACACAAAGAAAAAGCTTGGTCGATGGTCAAAAGATTGTAAATGGATTAAAATAAATGAAGTAGAATATGAAGAGACAAAAGACAAAGTTGAAAACTTAAAACACATATTTGATGACAAACTTATCGTAACTTTAAGTGAGAAAGGTTGTCGCTATAAAGAAGAGATATTCCCAGTTAAGAAAGTAGAGATTAAAGACCTTAGCGGAGCAGGAGATACTTTTCTCGCGGGTCTTGTTTGTAACTACTTAAGCACTAATGATATTAAACAGGCGATAATTTTCGCTAATGAATGCGCTACTAAAGTAGTACAAAGGAGAGGAGTAAATGTCGTTTAAAGAATATTATGAACACTATCTAACACTACATCAAAATAAGTGGAATCGAAGATTACACGTCCTTGGAAACGCAGCGACCATTACATTCGTAGCTCTTTGCGTTTTACATTCGCTTTGGTTTATGCTATTATTAACACCATTCATAGTTTATCCTTTTGCTTGGAGTGGGCACTTCTTCTTCGAGAAGAACAAGCCTGCTGCTTTTTCTAATCCTTTATGGGCAAAAGCGTGCGACTGGGTAATGTTAAAAGATATTCTAACAGGAAAAATAAGGTGGTAAGACATGGCTAATATATTAATAACAGGTGGAGCAGGCTATATTGGAAGCGAGTTAATTCAGTTTCTTTTGCCCGACCATAAAGTTACAGTTCTAGATAATCTTCTTTATGAAAGAGATTCTCTTTTGAGATATGTTCCAAATAAGAACTTTGACTTTGTTAAAGGAGATGTAAGAGATGATGCTTTATTCGAAAGTCTTTTAAAAAAATCTGACATTATTATCCCCCTGGCAGCTTTAGTAGGCTTTCCTTTGTGCGATAAAAGACCTGTTGAAGCTATTGACGTTAATCTAGGAGCAAACGAATGGCTTGCTCAAAAAAAATCTAGTGATCAGATTGTTATCTATCCTTGTACAAATTCTGGATATGGAAAAAGTATAGATGGCTCTGTGGTAACCGAAGAGTCTCCTCTTAATCCTGTATCGCTATATGGAAAAACGAAAGTCGAAGCCGAAGATATTTTTAGAGAAACTGATAACTGCGCTACTTTTCGTCTAGCTACAGTATGTGGTCCATCAAGTAGAATGAGAACTGATCTTCTTGTGAATAACTTTGTCCTTCGAGCACTTAGAGACAGGATTTTGGTTCTTTACGAATGTGAATTTATGAGAAACTATGTTCACATTCACGACGTATGTCGCTCGTTTAAGTTCTTGATTGACAACTGGGATGATTGTAAAAACGATACTTACAACCTTGGTCACGACGCAATGAACATGAATAAGCTTCAACTAGCAGAGAAAATCGCTGGACACACATCGCTTGAAATTATCAAGGCAGAGTTTACAAAAGACCCAGACGTAAGAGATTACATTGTAAGCAGTCAAAAGATCTACGACAAAGGCTTTGAGTGTCTATACGATCTCGACACCAGTATCGAGCAACTTATAAAGACTTACAAGATTATTGACTCTCCTTGGTATGCTAACTACTAGATGAAAGTTATTTGGACTAATGGTTGTTTTGACATACTTCATCGCGGACACATAGAACTTTTTAAATTTTGTAAATCTCAAGGTGACTATCTTGTCGTAGGCATCGATACAGATAAAAGAGTAAAACAAAACAAAGGACCTGATCGACCTTTTAACAAAGAGGAAGACAGGTCCTTTTTTTTGGAATCTATTAAATATATCGATAAAGTAGTAATGTTCTCATCCGACGAAGAGCTTGAACAACGATTAGTAGAAAATGGCGTTGATATCATGATTGTTGGATCGGATTGGCAAGGCAAGCGCGTGGTAGGAGAGGAAAAGGTTAACAAAATTTTATTTTTTGATAGAATAGGAACATATTCTACAACCAACATCTTGGAGGCGAACAATGACATACGTAGTTGATATCGATGGAACCATCTGTGAGAAGTCACCTGGAAATGATTACACAAAAGCAGTTCCTTTACACAACAGAATAAAAGTGATTAATCAACTTTATGATGATGGTTTTACCATTATTTATCTTACAGCCAGAGGAATGGGTCGGCACAGCAATGATGCCGGAAAAGCTATTGCCCAGTTTTACGATATGACCGCGAAACAACTTGATTCATGGGGAGCTAAATACCATACTTTAATGCTGGGTAAACCAGCCGGCGATTTTTACATTGATGATAAAGGAATAAACGCACATGTCTAC
>TARA_R110002074_G_scaffold114748_2_pt1 | contig 12342 bp, 20 predicted proteins | sample TARA_R110002074 | Tara Oceans TARA_R110002074 (sample SAMEA4397215) | marine metagenome | biome: Polar Biome; feature: [MIX] marine epipelagic wind mixed layer (ENVO:01000061); material: water (ENVO:00002006), including particulate matter (ENVO:01000060) such as... | depth 10-100 m
ATCTATTGTATTTGCAGATAATAATATTTTTGTAACATCTTCTATATTATTATTTCTAATTCTTTCACCAACATTACCAAGATTGTCTAAAATTGTTGAATAATATTTTTGTTCAGTTTCATTATGATTTCTTGAAGAATCATATTTGTTAATACAAAACATTCCATCATCTATAAAATAGAACTTATTTGTTCTTGCTTGTTTATTTGCTCTATATCCATTGTCTACATTATCACACATTGCATCAGTAGAAATAATTATTGTTGCTTTTTCAATTTCTCTAGTCATGGTTGCTTTTATAGTTCTAAGATATTCTTTAATTCTAAATTGTGGTAATTTACAACCTGGACATATATATACTTTATCTTTTGTTTTAACTTTTAGTAAAGCATCTCCATTAAATAATTTTTGGATTTGTTTAAATGTTTTTTTATTTACACTAAATACTTCTGCAAGTTTTTTGTAATCTGTATAATAGATATAAGGATGACGAGTATATTCAAATGCAAGATTTGATATCTCATTGTCATCTAATACCACAAAGGGACTAAATGCCATATTAATAAGTTTTTTAAGTTAAATTCCTAGTTCTTCTTTAGCTAGGTAACGCATATGCATTGCATCTGCTTCATTATCATCATTTCCTAAATAATGATATTTATGTTTTGCAGCATCAATCATCTGCTGTTTGTTTGCATTTCCTTTTCCAGTTGCAAACTTTTTTATTTCAGATGCAGAATAAGATTTATATTCTACATTATTTTCTTCACAAAATTGTTCAAGTACACCAATTAATTTTGCTTGATGTATTATAGCATGCGCATGTCGTCCAGCAGGACGTTCATACACTACTATATCAAATTTTTCAAGTTCATATACTTCTTTTAATTTTGCTAAGAATCTAATGAGCTTCATGCCCATTGATTCATCTTTTCTGGTTTTAAAATCCCAGGTTCCATATAAGTATTTATCTAAACACCATCCAGTTGTACTGGCTATATCTAAGCTTAATATTTTCATCCACTACACGCAATACAATCATCAGGTTCAGGAGGAGTAACATTTTCAATACCTAATTCTAACAATTCAAGTTTATGTTTTAATTCAGCTTCTAATATGTTTTTCATAAAAGAGCTTTCTTCTTTTTCTATTCTGTCATTATAAACATTTTTTAAGTCATCTTTACTCATTTTTAAGGTATTAGGGGGTTAATAAAATTTTTTACTTTTACTGGTGTATAGTCTTTTATTGAATCTGATATATCTTTAGAAAGATTAATATGTATAGATTGTATGCCATACATTTCTTCATATTTTTTACAAGCTCTAAATCCTGCTTCATCATTATCAAATATTGTATATATATTATCATATTTTAAAATATATGACGACATTATGTTTTTTTGTATCATTGTATTCTCGCTTCCAGGAGCAACAGTTTCAACATTAAACTTTAATGATTCTAATGACATCATATCTTTTAATGAGGAACATATAATTAAGGTATTTGATTTATATTTAAGTTGATTTGTTCCTTGAATATAAGAAGATATATTAAGAAAATTATTTTTTGAATTTGGTTGATATATTTTATATAAACTTCCATCATCTTTAAAATATCCATATATATATCCTTTTTCTTTTTTAAACTCATTAATTTGTCCATCTTGGTTCTTACTTAATGTAAAGGATTTTAATGGAAAAACATTATATTTTTTTAATAAATCTGAATCTATATTATATTTTAACCAATATTTAGCATCTTTTACATTCCATTTTCTTTTTTCATGAGATGTAACTTTATATTTTTCTACAGTTTTAATTTCTGCAATATCATATGATAGATTAGAATTAAAATCATCAGATATTTTTATTATTGCGTCTTTTCTAGATAAATTAAATAATTCCATTACTAATTTAACACTGCTTCCACCTTTACCAGAACTAAAATCTTTAAATAAATAATGATTATCATCTGTTGGTACAAAAATTATCATAGATGGTACACTATCTTTATGATTAAACATAGATAGTATTTTAACACTTTGTCCATGTAATTTTTCAGTTAGATTGCAATAATTTTCAAAAATCCAATTTGTTGGTATATCATTAATATTAAGAATTGTTCTTATCATAGTTTTAAGGTAAAAAAAGAGAGGACATTATATCCTCTCTGTTATATAATTTACAAATTATAAATCAAAATCATCATTTACTTTTTCTATTGAATCATCTTCATTTTTAAATGAATCAACTTCTTTAGATGCTTTCATTTTTTTAATATGTGAATCAGCATTAAAAGTGTATACATTAGATGTATCAGATTCTTCATTTAATTTTTCAAAAGGAAATCCTTGTTTTGTATATTTAGGTAGATATAGATCATAATTTAAGTACCCACTTTTATTCATATATTCTTTACCACATAAACATGCATAAAGAAAAATATTACTAAATGGAGCATCTATATTGAATTGATTAACTAATTCTTCAATAGTTTCAAATTTATTATCTTGTTCTGACAACCAAGATGTATCTAAGGCATCACAAAGATTATTAATAAATTTTAAAATCTCATCATCTCTAACAATTTGATTACCATTAGGTAATGTAAAATCATTATAGGACCATTCAGAAGACTTAACTCTTCCCACTTGTCCTTCATATCTACCTTGTGAGTGATCCCCTACATTTCTGTAAAAACCTTCAAAATTTTCTAAGGCAATACCTTCACATTGTAGTAGGATGTTATAGGTATCTTCATTATATCCTTTTTCTAATGAAATTGAATTAATTTTAATTGCTTTGTTACCTGGCTCTAAAACTTTAGAAAGTGATGAACCATTTGTGTTAATGTTTTTTGTACTAATCATTTTTTTTTTATTTTTCAAATTCAACTATTGCTTCTTTAACTAATTGTAAATCATTTTTTATAAAATATTCTTCAAACATTCCCATGGGAGATTTACATGTATTATTCCCATCATTTTGTGTTTCAAACCCATAGTTTAATACACCATCATCATCTTTGATAACTTTACCAAACAATACAATAGAAAATAAACCTTCTAATGTTAAAGCATTATCTATCATTTTACCAACAGTTTTTGCTTTTACTTTTCTACGACCATTCATATCTGTTGAATCTTCTGAATGAGTTAAGAAAAATATATATAAATCATCTCTCAAATCTTTTGGCATTTTTGCAACCTGGGCTAGATTAGAAGCTATTGAGGTAAATTTATCATATCCTTTTTCATTTGCTTTATCAAAATATTCAAATGCTGACATATATTGCCAATCATCAACAACTAAATTAGTTATGTGAGGCATTTTGCTATTAACATGTTGTATAGCTTTCATAATTCCTGAAGCAGATGACGCATTTGTCATATTTCCAGTAGGGTTATCTTTACTAATTAATGTATATTCTTTTTTCCAACCTTTAAATGGTAAAGGTTTGTTTGCTATGTTAATCCAAAAAGTTTCTTTTGAATTTAATGTTCTACCTGATGTAGATTTACCAGAGCCTGACTCTGCAATTATTAAAACACTTTGTGCCATATTACTTATTTATTTATTGATTTTTAATTATTTCATTTAACCACTTCTTTTTACTTACAGGCTTTTTTAATAATAAAGCAGCAAGATCTCTCATGGTCATTTGATCCATTGGCATATCCTCATCTGGATCTGTCAGATTAAATTCTTTAATCTCTAGTTTTTCTACAATCTCCATTTCACTTAGAGGAATATAATATCTTACATTTCCTGTAACTTGATTTGGTGGGCTTGTTGAATATTCATCTTTGTAAAACTTATTAAAAGAAACTTTATAAAGAGTTCTTGAAGAATCTTCTGATTCCATACTCATACTTACTTTTTCAGTATATAAATCTCCTTGTAAAAGTTCATTTTCAAAAAATCCCATACAAACTTCATCTAATTCTTTAGGTACATATGCCATTTTAGGAACAAATGCCGCATCTTTAATACCTAAATCATCAAATATAGATTGATGTTTTTTTCTTAATTCTAATGTTATCTCCTTTCTTTCATTGGGAGTTGGTTTTTTTTTTATTGTATTCATCTATATTGTATTTGATCTTCTTTGCCTTTGAGGAGGAGTATTCATTTCTTCAATTGACATTTTTTCAAATGCTGCGTTAAAGAAACTCATCCTAACATCTCCGTTTCTACACTTAAGAAAGTGCATTACTAAAACTTTATCATTTTCAATTATATATCCATCTGGTCCATAAAATCTAATTTTTTGTTTACCAGGTCTATTTAGACCTACCACTAAATCTGCATGTTGTAATAATGCATCTGCTCCAAAAATATCTGATTCAAGTACATAATTTCCATATTTACCATCTTCTTGTCTTTCAGGTTTATCAATACTTCTATTTAATTGTGATAGAACAATGAATGCAATAGGATATTTTTTCTTTAATGCTGTTAATGTTTCACCTAATTCATATAAAGTATCTTGTTTACTTTTATGATGTTTAGAAGATTTAATTAAAATTGAGTGATCAATAGTTATTATTGTTTTAGTAAATTCTTTTATTTTTATTGATTTTTCATTATCATTTTCATCTTTTATTACTTTATCAATATACGTTGAATTATTATCCATATATTCATCAATAATTACTTTTAACTCTTCAACTGTTGGAGGAGTTTCTACAATATCTATTGGATATTTAACTCTTTTTTTTGCGTATTCAAAACATTTTTGTAAATCTTCATTAGATAACAATCCCTCTGCACTACATAAATATTTATATGAAACACCTAATTCACTTGAATAAGATCTAATTGCAGATGTTCTTGCAAGCATTTCTAATTGAAATTCTAAAACTCTAAAGTTTTCAGCTGGATTTAAAGGAAACGCTTCTTTAATAAATTGATCTTTCATCAATGTTTTACCACTACCTGGTCTTCCACCTATAACAGTCATGGAATGCCATTCTATACCTGCAGTTGTTGCATCATTAAATTTTTCCCAAGGAGTTTTAATACTTTTTATTAAACCTTCTTTTCTTCCTTTTAGATAAATTAATGATTCTTCAAAACCTGCTTTTTGTTTTTTCCACGGAAATTTACTCATATATTTTTTAAGATATTTGTTGGTTATTAGTCTTTACTAAGATATAATTTTATTAAATTAAAAACAAGTTAATTAAATTACTTTTTCTGAAAAATGATCTCCTTGTAATGTATCACCTCCTGATAGAACAATTTCACAATAATCAGATAATGTTGAATTCCAACTTTTATCAGTTGCTTGTTTTCTAATAAAATATTGTGACGTTTGCATATACATAAAATTAGAAGTCTCATATTCATCAATATACATGGCTGTAGCTTTAATTACTGTTTTCCAATCATATGTAAAATTCTTAAAAAACCATCTAAATGCAACTTCTAAATTTTTTGGTGAACTTCTTGCAGGTTTTTTACTAGGTAGTCTTCCTTCAGGAAATAATTCTCTATAGATTATTATATTTTCACTAAAATTATCTCCAAGTATTACTTTATTTGTTGTTTCTTTTTTTATTTCATAAAAGGATATTATTTCAAGTAATAATTTTTGACTTTTTTGTTTTAACTTATTTTTTCCATCAACAAAACCTTTCTTTTTTAAATTTCTTAATTCAAGTGAAACATTTATTAAAGGAGAAGATATATTTTCATCAATACAATATAATAAATATACTTGATTTGGTGTAATATCATTCTTAATCATTATTTCATATACTTCTTTCATTTGTTTAATAGTTTATTCATAATTTTCTATAAGTTTTATATGTGAAATAATTTCTTTATAAATTTTTGTAACATTTTTATCTTTTATTAATAAATAATTATTAATAGAGTTATTACCATTAATGATAGTGGCATGATTTAAAGATAAAAAATGACCAATAGTAACCCATTTATAATCCATTTCATGTGCAATTTTACAAAAAACATGTCTGTATAAGGTTAATTCTTGTTTTCTTGATGATACTATAATACTTTCAAATTTAGTATTTTCTTTTACATGACTATCAATTATATGTAGAAGTTGATCAAGATCTAATAAAGGTAGTTCTATTGAGCTAATACTTTCAATAAAACTATATTTTATTTCTATTTTTGCTGAAAATTCTTTTTTAAATCTTTTTTTAAATCTTTTAATATATTTCTCAGCATCTTTTTTTCTTTTTGGTGTTATTAACATAATATTGTATATTGAATAATAAATAATAAATTATAAATTATAAGTTATGGAAAAATTTTTTAAATTTTTAGGAGGTAGAAAAATGTTTTTTGCTCTTGTTTTAATGGCAATTGTAAGTATTTTTCTTTTCACAAATAAATGTGATTTTCCTCAATGGTCTAATTTTGTAGTATGGGTATTTGGAACTTATGCAATTGGCAACGGTGTAGAACACATTGCAGAAGGACTCAAAAAAAAGTAAATGAAATTAACTACTAAAATAATATTAATATTATTTTTAATAATAATTATTTTAGTTGGTTATATGATTATTTCTAAACCTGTTATTACACCTAAACCAACTGATAATAGCAGGTTTATTAATGAAATAATTTTACTAAAACAAAAAAATGATTCATTATCTATAACTATAAATGATCTTAAAATTCAAAGAGATACTATAGTTATTTATAAAGATTCAATTAAAAAGATTTACTATGAAACAATTAAGTATATTGATAATTCTAGTATTTCTGAAGTTGACAGCATCATACGCTCAAATTGGGATTAATCAAATTGGTGATACAATTGTATGTTATACAACAGAAGAAGCTAGAAAAATTGCTAAAAAATTAATAAATGCAAATCAATGTACATTAATTTTAGAAGCATCAAATAAAGAAATTAAACTATTAGATAATCAAATATCATACTTAAACATTCAACTTATTAATATGGATTCTCTTTCTCACAATCAAAATAAAATAATAACTTCAAATGATTTTTACATTAAAACTTTAGAAAAATCTTTAAAGAAAGAAAGAATTAAAGTTAAAGCATTAAAATTTACAACATTAGTTACGACAGTAGCTTGTGCCGTGCTATTAACACTTCATCTGATAAATTAATTAGACAACACATTTTTAAATATCTTTGTGCTACTTTTATATCATATCCTTTTTTAATACATTTTCTTAATACACTATTTATTTTACATTGTGTTACCATTTAATTTTATTTTTAAGATCTTTATTTATTTTATTAAAAATATCTTCACAATTCCAACCATGTCTCATATAAACTCCAGTTAAAGGATGTGTCAATTTGTATATTTTATTTTTAGACTCATTAACTTCATATATTAATTTTTGTGATTTTTTACCAATAAAAACATATATTAAATTTTCTTTTTTTTCATTTAAAGTATTCATTAAATATTCTACAAAAGGAGCCCATAATATAGTATGATTTTCATTATCAGTTTCAAAAAGTCTAGCAGTTAATGGAGTATTTAATAGCAATATACCTTGATTTGCCCATCTTTTTAAATCTTTATCACGTACATATTCTTTTTCAGGATAAACAGTACGTTCTATCTCGTTAAACATATAGTCTAATGTAATATTTAATCTATGTTCTTCTTGCATATCATCAGCTAAAGCTGTTTTTGCTAGTGATGTGGAAAATGCTAATCCATCTGCATCATTATAAGTATTATAAGGATCTTGTCCAATTATAATAACCTTAAGATCATCATATGAGCATTCTTGAAACGCTCTAAATAAGTATTTTAATGTTGGTCCAAAATGTCTTTTATGACTAGATTCATTAAATAAATATTTTAATATATCTAAAAAATCATCTGATAGAATAAATAGTTTTAAAACATTATTCCATTTTGACTCTTTCAATGAGTCATATAATTTGTATTGTATTTCTGTTAAATTAATATCATTCATAATAATTTATTATATTTGTATATGGAAGAAAATAAAGAAGATAAAAAATATAAATATACTTTTATAAAACCAGATGCAAAATGCAATATAGAAGTAGGTTCACTTATGTTTGGTAGATTACAACGTTTATATTTCTTTATGACTTCATTATTTAAAAGTAATGAGGCATTAGCTGAAGCATTAAAGCTTGCATCAACAGATCCTGAGCTTAAAAGTTTTCCAAAAGATAAAAGATCAGCATATGAGTTACAAACTGTTATTATGCTTTTAAATGAAATAAATAAAGAATTTCATCAAAATCCTGAAAATATTATCGTTAAAGATGAAAAAGCATCTTTAGATGTTTTAGAAAATTTAACAGGTGATATGTCATCTGAGATTTGATCCTACAAAATCTCCTAATTCTATACAAGCTTGAATAGCTAAATTTAATTCTTCTACTGAACAATCAGCAAAGGATTTCCAATCATTATATACATTATCACCTACATTTCTTTTAATAACTAATCCTGCTTTATCTTTTACAAGAAATTTAACATCCTCAAAAGAATATCCTATATCTGATGCTAATACACGAATACATTTATGAACTTTTGCTAATTGTGCAAGAGTACCATTTCCATTTGTAGCTTCCATATATACATTAATAGTCTGACCTTCTTTTAAGTCCTCTATAAAGTTTTTATATAATTCTCTATTCTTACTTTGTTTGTAAATCATTTTACCATCTTTTTTTACAAGTGTTCCTTCAAATATTCCTCTCATAGTTTTAGATATTAATTTTTCTGATCTAGATAATGCATCAAAAGAATAGTTAATTTCTTTTTCAATATAATCTAATTCATTGTTAGAATAAGGTATAGTTTTATTACCAAAAAATATACCATTTATTTTTATTTCTTTTTTAAATCCCATTTATAATTCATTTGAACCATATGGGTGTAGTATAACCACACCCGCAGGTAAATATATTACTTTGTTGCCATTTTTACAACGTCAGCATTCATCATCAACTTTTGATATTTTTGCTTATTGCCATTTAATATTTCACGAATAGCAAAATATTTTAAATCATTAGCAAAGATTTCTTCAGTAGATAACATAATTAATCTATTAATAATAGATTGTGTTACAGACTTAGTTGATGCATAATGTAAAGCATAATTTGCTAATCTAGTACATAGTACTGCAGCAACATCTGCTCTATAAGCATTATCTACTCCAATAGCCTCTTTTAATGATGTTCTAACATGTTGATCATTTTCATGACATAACATAGTATCTGGTGTTGGAAGCTTATCTAATTTATTATTAATAAATGTAGTAAACATAGTAGAAAATTCTGGTCCTACTGAACCTTCACCAATCATCTGAATCATAGGAAGATTATCTTCAAATTTTTCAAATGAACTGATTGCATTAAAATAAGTAGTAATTGCTCTTGCATTAGTTTCTTGTGTAACTAATTCAGGATGCATTAATAAGAAATTAATACATCTACCATCTATTTCAGCACTTTCTGCCCAACGAGCCCAAGTTTCTGCTTCAAACTGTAAATTTGCAGATATAAATCTAGTTTTTTGTGCTGAATCAATTGAATTAACTAAGTAATCTCCATTATCAGGATTAGCAGTTAAAATGATATGCCAATTTTTTGGTAATGTCCAAGAAATATATTCTTGTCTATCTATTAATTCCATTACAGCTTGAATAAATCTTACTTCAGCTCTATTCCAATCATCTAATAATAATATACCACCATCTTTTTTATTAGCAATCCATTTAGGAACACAATGTCCCATTTGAGATTTACCAGTAGACTGATAACCTTTATTTTTATAATCTTCAACAAGCTGTTCATCTGCCCATTTAGTAGACCAATTTCCACTTTTTTCATCTTTTTTAGCCATTTGAAATTGTCTTGTTGGAAATCCTACAAGATCTCCTACTTCATCAATTTGTGCAAGGTTTATTTTAACAAAATCTAAATTAAGAGTATCTGCTAATTGTTTTATACTTGATGTTTTACCAATTCCTGATTCACCTACTACTTCAGTAGAAACCATATTTTTACCTTTAGCTTGTAGCTCTCTGTTATTTGTAATTATGTGTGTTAAAAAATCTTGTAATTCATTAACATTTAAGTTTACTGTTTTATTCATGTTTTTATATTTAGTTTAATTGTATTTTTGCTCCAGGAAAATCTTCTATTCCTTCCATATAAGAACGTTCAGATAATGTCCATAACATTCTTCCTCTTGGTTTTGGATCAGGATTGCATGCTTCTCCGTCAGTAAAATATACTAGACAAGAAAATTTACGTTGATTCTCATTATAGTAATCTATTACAGGTTGAAATGATGTACCACCTCTTCCAGCTATTTCTATTTTACCATCTTCTGGTTTTTTATATTCTTTTATACTACTTATTTGAGTATCACATTGAATTACTGTAATTTCAACTCCAGTTTTATGCATATGATGAATTTCATTAAAAAATTCAACAAGTTCATCATTAGAAACACTTCCTGAAGTATCAATTGCTACCAAAACATTATTTTTTGGTTTAATTCTGATACCAGGTTGTCCTTCAAATCTTATACTTGGCTTTGTTCTTGATTTTTTAGTATAAGTTTTTACTGAACCACCAATAAATCTTCTTAAGTAACCTTTCCAATCAAATTTAGGTGGGGTTTCATTAAATAATCCATCAATATAACCTTTAATTTCACCAGGAATATAACCTCTAGATTTTTTAACTTGTTCTGCAACACTTTTAAGTTGATAATCAATTTGTTTTTCAATTAATTTTTTCTCAGCTTGAGACATATCTTCAAACTCTTTCCAAGTTGTATGTGCATGATGAGGTTCTCTTGGATCAGAATTTCCTCCTCCTCCTTTACCGTTACCATCACCATTTCCATCTGTTAAGTCACTTAAAAAAGGACAGTGACCTTTATCACCAGGTTTGCGTTTTTGTGCTTTTAGAAGTTCTTTATAATAATAATCAGTACCTGCTTTAGTATTTAAATTTAATTCTTTAAAATCTTCAAGAAATAAAGCTCTCATAGGAAGTTTAAGCATTTCTGCTCTTCCTTCTTCTGGAGTACATTCACCTGCTGTAATTTTTCTTTCAACTTCATCCATAAATATTTTTAAATCAGCTTCATAAGTTTGTTTATCAGGATAATTACCTCCAGGTAAATATGCTCTGTCTATAAACTGATTGATTTCTAAATCAGCTGCTATATTAAATAATGTATGATCTTTATATTTATCTCTTAAAGACAAATGATGAAAAGCAATATGTAATAACTCATGCTTAAGTATACCTACTCTATATTCAGAAGATAAATTCTCCCAAAATATTGGATTGATAGCTAATTGAGCATTAATTCCATTTTTACTTACTCCTGCTGTATCTATTTTATTATTCCATACTTTGTTTAATGTAATAAGAAAGAGTCCGTAAAAAGGCTCTTTTAACATTAATTCTTTTGTGGCTCTTGCCAGTGTATCTATATTATTCATTTATTTATTTTTAATTATTAAATCACATTTTTTAAAAAAACTATAACCATATTCAGATAAAAACGATTCTAATTCTTCTTTAAATTGAGATAAAACAAAATCTTTTTCTTCTTTAGTTTTACAAATATTATAAAGATTTTCAAAAGAAAAAGAACATATTAATTTATTATTTTTCGTATAAATTATAGAAGTTAAATTAGGATAATCATCTTTTATACTATATATATTATGTGAAAGATTAAGATTTTTTATTAGAAGTAACACATACATTCTTGATTGTTTTAAATCACATTCTTCTAAAATAGATAAAGCTACTTTTTGAGAAGGTTTATCCTTTGAGTATAATAAGTCTTTTATTTTATAAAAATTTTCTTCATTTATAATTGTTAGTGTATTAATCATTTATTTTAAGTGTTTTAAGCATCCATATTTTTGGAGTATTTATATTATCAATCCATTCTTTTGCAGAAGGTATATAATTGTTACAATCTTCTTTTATATGTTGTTCTGCAACATATCTAGTGTATACTGTTTTATCATCAGAGTTAATAAAGGATACTCCAAATGTTTTTTCACATTCAAATATTCCTTCACTATGATGTCTAAATAAACGATGTTTGCTGTGTCCAATCCAAGCTTTGGTTTCATCAAGCCAGTTATGAATATGCATATAATCAAGTTCTGTACCTCCCCATTTTTTAACTGAGGATTTTGCGTGTATATTAGGATGTGCCATTATTTATTTTTTTCATGTGAATCCCAATCTACAAACGTTGAAGTTTTTCCTTTAAAAGATTCATGTTGATAATCTATTATTCTTATGTTATTATCTAAGTCATATCTTCCTGTATCAGTATAAATA
>TARA_R110002074_G_scaffold38055_3_pt1 | contig 12342 bp, 9 predicted proteins | sample TARA_R110002074 | Tara Oceans TARA_R110002074 (sample SAMEA4397215) | marine metagenome | biome: Polar Biome; feature: [MIX] marine epipelagic wind mixed layer (ENVO:01000061); material: water (ENVO:00002006), including particulate matter (ENVO:01000060) such as... | depth 10-100 m
CACCCAGGCGGTTCACGACAGCCCGCACGCGGATCCGCGTCGTGGCCGTGCCTCGATGCTGAACCTGGTGCCGACGTCCACGAACTCGGCCACCGCGGTCACTATGATCGTGCCGGAACTGGTCGGACGTTTGGACTCGATCGCAATCCGCGTGCCCGTGATGAACGCATCGATCGTCGATGCGGTGTTCCATGTTGAGCGCGACACCTCGATCGAAGAGGTCAACGGCATTCTGCGAACGGCGGCCGAATCCGGCCCCCTACAGGGCATTCTGGGCTTCGAGGAGCGTCCTCTCGTCAGCTCTGACTACGCCGGCGACCCGCGCAGCAGCGTGATCGATGCGGCCTCGACGCGCGTGACGGACCGTCGACTGGTCAAGATCATCGCCTGGTACGACAACGAATGGGGCTACGCGAATCGCCTGGTCGAGCTCGCCGCGATGGCCGCCGCGACCCCGTTGGCGACCGAGAACGCGTGACCGGGTCCGCGAACACGCGCGACTACGGCATCGTGACGGCCTGCTACTGGGCCTTCACGTTGACCGATGGCGCGTTGCGCATGCTGGTGCTCCTGCACCTGCACGCTTTGGGGTACACGCCCCTGCAATTGGCGCTGCTGTTCGTGGGATACGAGGTCTTCGGCGTCGTCACCAACCTGGTCGGCGGCTGGATGGGCGCACGGTTCGGACTGAAACCGCTGTTGTTCACAGGACTCGCGCTCCAGGTCGTCGCGCTCGGCGTCCTGACCGGACCCGAGGCCTGGATCACGGTGCCGCTCGTCGTGGGAGCGCAGGCGTTGTCGGGCATCGCCAAGGACCTGGTCAAGACCAGTTCGAAGAGCTGGATCAAGCACGTGGTCGCCTCCAACGAGAGCGGTCGGTTGATGCGCTGGGTCGCGTTGTTGACCGGTTCGAAGAACGCGCTCAAGGGCGTGGGTTTCTTCCTGGGCGGCGTCCTGCTCTCCCGTCTCGGATTCCGGGGCGCGCTGCTCTGCCTCGCAGCGATTGTCGCAGTCGCATTGATTCTGTCGAGCCTGCCGCGCGCCGTGGGCAAGTCGCCCGGGCGTGTTCCCTTCCGCGGCTTGTTCTCGAAGGACCCCCGCATCAACTGGTTGTCCGCCGCGCGCATCTTCCTGTTCGGCTCGCGGGACGCATGGTTCGTGGTCGCGCTGCCCGTGTTCCTGGCGACCGAACTCGCCTGGAGCCACGCGTTCGTCGGCACGTTCCTCGCCGCCTGGGTGATCGGCTACGGCCTCATCCAGGCGTCCTCGCCGCGCTGGGCCGGTGGAGGAACGGGCCCGCCGCCCGATGCCGTGCGCTGCCTGCGCTGGACGGCCTCATGTGCCTTGCCGTTGTTCGGCATGGTCGCCGCGCTCGTCCTGGATCTGCATCCGGGCGCCACGTTGGTGGTCGGCTTGGCGGCGTTCGCGGTCGCGTTCGCGACCGCCAGCACCGTCCACAGCTACCTGATCGTGGCCTACGCCGAGGGCGACAAGGTGTCGTTGCGAGTCGGCTTCTACTACATGGCCAACGCCTTGGGTCGACTCGCGGGCACGCTGATCTCGGGCGCGATGTACCAGTGGGCCGGAGGCGGGCGCGACGGCCTGGTCGCATGCATCGGCACCGCGGCGGTGCTGATCGTGGTATCGACCTTCACCTGCGTGCCGATCGTGCGGGCCGAGCGAGCCTGACGCGGGAACCGAGTGGCGCCGCGGGCTAGACTTGGAAGCGCATGAGAGCGCTCCTGGGTCTTGCCGGTCGGATCGACGCGGCCACACGCCTCCTGGCGCGCTTCGCGGGTGCCCTGATCGTCGCCCTGGTTCTGGTCGGTGCGTTCAACGCGATTCTGCGCACGGTCGATGCAGAGTTCGGCACGGGGCTCAGTTCGAACCGGTGGCTCGAACTGCAGTGGTACCTGTTCAGCATCGCGTTCCTGCTCGGTGGGCCGTGGGCGCTTTCGGTCGGTGCGCACGTGCGTGTCGACGTGTTGCATGAACGCTTTCCGCGCAAGCTCGCCGCGTGGATCGATCTCCTGGGAACACTGTTCCTGCTGATCCCGTTCTGCCTGTTCGTGCTGTGGGCGTGCTGGGACGCGGTTCTCGACTCGTGGCGCGTGCTCGAGGTCTCGAACGACCCCGACGGGCTTCCGCGCTATCCGATCCGCACGGTTCCGATGATCGCCTTCGCGCTGATGCTGTTTCAAGCGTTCGCCGAAGCGATCAAGCGCGTCGCGTTCCTGCGCGGCCTCGGCGGCGAGGAGTTGCTGGGCACCAGCCAGAACGTGGAGGCCGGCACCTGATGCACGAGTGGCTCTGGCTCATCATGTTCGGGGCGGTCTTCGTCCTGATCTTCGTCGGCTATCCCGTGGCGTTCAGCTTGGGCGGCGCGGCGTTGATCTCGGCGTTCTTCGGCGTGCAGTGCGGCCACTTCCGAACGGAGACGCTGCTCCTGTATCCCGAACGGCTGTTCGGGCTGATGGAGAACCAGACCTTGCTCGCGGTGCCGTTCTTCGTGTTCATGGGCACGGCGTTGCAACGCTCGAAACTGGCCGAGGACCTCTTGCACACCATCGGGTTGCTCTTCGGACCGATGCGTGGCGGGTTAGCCCTGGCGGTCGTGTTCGTCGGCGCCTTGCTGGCCGCCGCGACGGGCGTCGTCGGAGCTTCGGTCGTGGCGATGGGCATGATCTCGCTGCCGATCATGCTGCGCTACGGTTACGCGCCGCCCCTCGCCACCGGCGTCGTGTGCGCGTCCGGCACTTTGGGCCAGATCGTGCCGCCTTCGATCGTGTTGGTGGTCCTGGCCGAACGCATGGAGGTGTCGGTCGGCGACGTCTTCCGCGGCGCGTTCGTGCCCGGGGTCATGCTCGCTTCGATGTTCGCTGTCTTCGTGGCCGTACTCGCCTGGCTGAAACCCGCCCTCGCGCCCGCGATCCCCAAGGACGAGCGGCCCAAGGAGCTGAGCGCGCTGATGCTGCGGGCAATGAAGGCGATGGTGCCGCCGCTGCTGCTCATCCTGATCGTGTTGGGCAGCATCTTCCGCGGCATCGCGACGCCCACCGAGGCCGGCGCTCTCGGGGCGGTCGGCACGTTGGTGCTCGCGGGCTGCAACAGGCGCTTGACGCTCCAGGTCGTGCGCGAGACGGCGACCGAGACGTTGCGGCTGTCGACGATGGTCATGTTCCTGTTGATCGGCGCGTCGGCGTTCACGCTGGTCTTCCGCTTGGTCGGCGGCGATCACGCCATCAAGGATCTCGTCACGAACATCCCCGGCGGCATCGTCGGGTTCCTGATCGTGGCCAACCTGACCGTGTTCGTCCTGGGCTTCTTCATCGACTTCTTCGAGATCGCGGTGATCCTGTTGCCCCTGTTCGTTCCGGCCGCCGCCGAACTCGGCATGACGTCCGACGACATGGTGTGGTTCGCCGTCGTGCTGGGCATGAACCTGCAGACCTCGTTCCTGACGCCGCCGTTCGGCTTCTCGCTGTTCTACCTGCGCGGCGTCGCGCCCAAGTCGGTACCGACCAGCGCGATCTACAAGGGCGCCGTCCCGTTCATCGCGATCCAATTGGTCGCGATGGCGCTGGTGATCGCGTTCCCCGGACTCGTCACGTCGGCGTTCTAGGCGCCCCGTTCGAAGACGGTCAGGTCCTCGGGTGCGCAGCACACGCATGCTCGACGCCTGAACCTCCACGCTTCCACGCGATTCCGAGGCCCCTCCCGCCCATGGCGGTTGCTGGCGGGTCCGCGCACTTGTTCCGCGATCGACGCTTCAGTAACACAGAGCATCATGGAACCCGAATCGAATGGCCTCCTGAGAGCCTACGTACTGGACGGTCAAGGCAGCGGCAAGCGAGCGGATTGGGCAGCGGTTCGCCGTTGGACGCCGGACGACGGGGCCATTTGGATTCACCTGGACGCTCCGCATCCGGACGCGGTGGCCTGGCTACGCAAGGACTCGGGCCTCGACGAGTCCACATGTGACACGTTGCTCGCCGGACCGACCCGGCCCCAGAGTCACGCGGCGCCGAACGGCATGGTCGTGATCCTGCGCGGCGTGAACCTGAACCCGAGTGCGGATCCGGAGGACATGATCTCGTTGCGCCTCTGGGTCGACGGGAACCGCATGATCAGCCTCAGTCGACGCCGGTTGAAGGCGATCGAGGACCTGAGCGAGGACATCGAGAAGCCGGGCGGTCCGCTCGATTCCGCCGACCTCATGATCGACATGGCCGGTCACCTGCTGGATCGCTTGGCGCCGACGCTGGACGCGCTGAGCGCGACGATCGACGATCTCGAGGACAAGGCCGGCGACGTGAACCCCAGCGAAGTGCAGGGCACGCTCGCGGACAAGCGCAGTGCCATCATCGCGTTGCGTCGTTACATCGCGCCGCAGAAGTCTGCGATCTCGGAGATCAGCGCCATGAAGCTGCCGATCTTCGAGGAGTCCCACCACGGCATGCTGCGGGTCCTGGTCGAACGTCTCGAGTATTCAGTCGAAGAGCTCGATGAGCTGCGCGACCGGACGCGGGTCATCCAGGACCTCCTCGCCGGACGCCAAGCCGAGACGATGAACGCGCGCATGTTCACGCTGTCCATCATCACCGCGATCTTCCTGCCGCTCGGTCTACTGACCGGACTGCTGGGCATCAACGTCGGGGGCATGCCGGGTGCGAGCGACGACAGGGGGTTCCTGATCGTTTGCGTCTTGCTCGGGATCGTGACGATCGCCGAGATGGTGGCGCTGCGCCGCATGAGGTGGTTCTAAAGCTCCGCCCCACGAGCGAGTACCACGAGCCGTGTGCGCTCGCGGAGTTCGCCCGGAGGATGTCGGAACTAAGCCTCTTCGCCCGTCTCGAACACCGTGACGTGGTTCGGGATCGACACCGACGAGCGGATGTGCAGGTCGCGCTGGGGGAAGGCGATCTCGACGCCGTTCTGGCGGAACAACCCGTCGATGCGGGTGTTGAGCTGATCGACGACCTCGGGCCACAGGTCGCGGTTGTTCAAGAAGACACGTAGTTCGAAGTCCAACGTGCTGTCCCCGAACGCGCGATAGACGACGGATGCGTGCGGTTCCTTGAGGACCAGGGAAACCTGTCCCGCCGCTTTCAGCAGGAGTCGACGCGCCAGTTCGGTGTCGGAGCCATAGGCGATCCCGACCTTGAGAATGACGCGCGTGATCGGGTCGCTCAGCGTCCAGTTGATCACGTTGTTGGTGATGAAGTCCTTGTTCGGGACCAGGTACTCTTTGCGATCGCGATCGATGATCGTCGTGGCGCGCATGTTCAGTTGCGTCACACGACCCTCCGTGTCGCCGACCGTGACGACGTCCCCCACGCGAATGGGGCGCTCGATCAAGATGATCAGGCCTGAGACGAAGTTGGCGAAGATCTCCTGGAGGCCGAAGGCCAAACCGAAGGTGAGTGCGGCCGCCAACCACTGGACCTTGGCCCAACCGATTCCGAGAGCGCTCGACACGGCGGTGGCCCCGATGATCATGATCAGGTAGCGCACGATCGTCGAAACGGCATAACGCGCACCGCGGTCGAGGGGCAGCCTTTGCAGGAGCGAGAGCTCGAGAAGTGCTGGCAGGTTCTTCGCCGCCACCGAGGTCAGGATCAAGAAGACCACGGCGAGGATGAGGTCGGCCAGCGTCAGCGTATAGGCGACGGATTCGGACTCCGCTCCGGGGGCGACCTGGGTCGAACCTCCAGGAACTGGGTTCGATTCACCGGAGAGCGCGCCCATCCCGGCCGCGGTCATCGGCGACAGCCCACCCATGCTTGACGCGGCCGGCTCTTCGTTGACGTCTTCCGAGCCGATCTGCGTACCCGCGACGGCCTCGACGGTGCGCGTGACCTCGTTCACGTCGGCGGCGGCGGCGACGATGGCGAACTCGGGCAGGATCTGAACGTTCTCGAGCGCGCGCAACGCGGGGAACACGCTGGCCCAGATGAAGTACAGGCCGATGACCGCCGTGAGGCTGAGGCTGATCTGGAAGAGCTGGCGTGTCTGGGCGTCGATCGCGGGGATGTCGACCGCATCGTCGTCGACGGGTGCCGCGCTCGCTTCGGCCGCATCGTCGGGGTCCTCCTTGGCCTTGCGCGCGCGCGCTTCGAGGGCCTGACGAACCGCCAACTTGCGCCGCGTCATCAGGAGCCAGCGAATCAACATCGAGTTCGCCAGCACGAGCACGATGGCGAACCCGAACGAGGTCCGCAGCCGCAACTCGAACTGAAGCGCGGTGTAGGCGTACCCAGCCAGCGACATCACCGCGATCGTGATCGGCAGGCCGGCGGCCATGAACGACCAGATGCCGTGGGTCTTGCGCAGCAATCCCTTGGAAGCCGCGGCCGCGGGAGGCCAGAGCTTGCTCTCCGCCCGGAACAAGCGATGCGCGAAGACGGCCTCGGTGACCATGCACGCCACGAAACCGATGCGGCCAACCGAGTCGGACCAGGCGGTGGTGCTCTCGAGCCCCATGAAGATCGTGACGAGCGCGAGCACGATGATGATGGGTTCGAACCAGCTCAGTTCCTTGCGGAACGCGACCAGGCTCTGCTCAGGCCAACGGAAATGCGAGCCCCCCACGCTCTTCTCCTCGGCCAACTCGCGCAGGAAGCGCACGACGAGCCAAATGTAGGCTGTTTGGGTGAGGGCGGCTCCCAAGTCACGCGGTAGCGCGGGGCTCAAGTCACGCGGTAGGTCAGGGGCCAAGTTCGAAAAGACTTCGCCCAGCATCCAAACCAGGAGCGGCAACGGAAGGGCGAGCAGGATCGTGTCCAGGATCGCCCGAACCGTGAGGCTGTACTTGTCCGTGCGGAACGACCGCACGTCCGAAGCCATCTGTTCGCGATGACGTTTGAAGTGGCCGCGTCGAACCAGGATCCCGATCAGGAACAAGCTGACCAAGCTCAAGGAGAGCCACATCTTCGAGGCCGAACGCAGCAGGGAATCGATGCTGATCGTCCGCCACAACTCGCCCGCCAGGTCCCTCACGTCGGCGGGCGTGTTCGTGAGGCTCGGAATCGGGTTCGACCGGGTACTCCGCACCCAGAGAATGCGTTGCTCGATGAACGTGCGGTACTGGCGAACCTCTTCGTCGAGCAGGACCGAGGCTTCCTTCTTGGTGTAGAAGGCCGTCGTCAGCGTCGCCAGGTCCGAGAGCAAGGAATCGTGGACCGAACGCTGAAGGCTCAAGAGTTCCCGCGTGGCCAACCGCAAGGCCTCGCTGGGGTCTTGAATCTTGAGTTCTTGCAGAATGAGATCTGCTGCGATCGCCAGGTCGCCCACCTTCGACCTGGACTCCTCGATCGTGATCAGTTCGAGGAGCGCATCCGCCAAGCGCCACTCCAGTTCACGAGACTCACTGCGAAGCTCGCGCACCTTGGGCAACCAGTCGTAGTCCCACCGGAGAATCAGCCCCATCGACTCGGTAGCACCACCGACCGCGATGCGCCGACGTGCACTGCGCGAACGGTTGCGGACTTCCTTGAGCTTCGACTTCAAACCCGCCAAGGAGGTCTGGGCCCGCGAGATACGTTGGGGCAGGCCCTCTTCGCCCGATCGGCGAGCGGCGAGCACGGCGATCTGATCGGCGAGGTCGCGCAACTCCGGATGCGTGGCAACGATCTTGTCCGCTTCCGTCTCGACCGTCTGTGCCGATTGATTGCCCTCGCTGGCACGAACGGCGGTCAGGCGCTTCTTCCAGTACGTCTCGGCTTGAACCGCGAGCGACTCCTTGCGCACGGCGCGGTCCTGGCGCAAACCCAGGAGCTCGCGTCGCGCTTCGTTCGCGTCACGTTCCGCGGTCAACGCGGCGGCGCTGGCCAGCGAATCCTCGATCGACGCCAGCAGGATCATCCGACTGGCTTGATCCGCACCCGCCGGCAGACTGGTCAACGCCTCGCGCGAGGTGGATTCCACCTGGTCTGCAGCCACCAGCTCCTGGGGAATCTCCGCTCGACGTTGAGCCCGGGAACGCGAGGTCTCGTCCAACTCGGCGAGCTTGGCCCGACTCGCGCTCAAGGAGGCGAGCGCTTGAGCATGCGCGTCCTGGACCTTCGACAGCTCGGAATCGGGGTTCGGCGGCGGCACGAACTCGGTCGGCAGCGCCAGGAGTTCCGCACGAACCGTCTCGACCAAACTCGGGGCCTGAGCGGCCTCCATGAGGAATTGCTCCGCACGCGCCCGCGTCTCGGCGGCGCGCGTCAACACGACCAGCGCCTCTTCGAGCACGGTGATCTGGGCCGCGGTGCCCTCTGCGTTCGACTCGCGCAGGAGTCCGATCTGGGCCTGAATCTCGCTGGTGGTCGGGGGCGGGTCGTCTTGAACGACGCGCGCATCCGCCGTGGTCGACGATATCGAAAGGACCGCGATCAGGCTCAGCGCCAGTGCTTGGATGGACATGTCTGGTTGGAATTCCGGGGAGCGTGGTGAAGATCGCTCCGGGCTGAATCGGTGTTGAGTCTAGATGGCGGCGAGTGGGCGAACCACGAGGAAACGAGACTCCACCCCGGGACTCGGCCACGGCCCGGAACCCGGAACGGGAGTGCGTTCGCTGCTCGGTTCGATGAACCTGGAGCTCCCGGCAGGGACGGAATCCGTTCGACCGGATCCGAGCTGTGCCGGATCCAAGCTCTACCCGATCCGACCTGTGCCGGATCCGAACGGCGGGAGCCCTAGCTGGCTGCCGGACCGACCGTGTCGCCGTCCAGCACGGTCGGCGCGTACGGCTCGAGGCGCTTCCGCATCACGTCGACCGCGTCGGCCGCGGAGTCGATCAACAGGAAGTGCCGCCCGTGCTTCGCCGCAGCCTCCCCGGTGGTTCCGCTGCCCGCGAACGGATCCAGGACCAGATCGCCTTCCCGCGAGTGCACCTTGACGATCCGCTCCAGCACGCCCAACGGCTTCTGGGTCGGGTAGCCCGTGCGCTCCTTGCCCTGGGGCGCGACGATCGTGTGCCACCAGACGTCGGTCGGGGTCTTGCCGCGTTCCACCTTCTCCTGGGACACCAGTTTGGGCGCCATGTAGGGGATGCGGTCCATCGCTTCGAAGTCGAAGTGATAGCGCTTGGGATGGCGCGTGTACCACAGGATCGAGTCGTGTTTCGCGCTCCAACGCTTCTTGGAGCGCGCGCCGTAGTCGTACGCCCAGACGATCTCGTTCTGGAAGCAGTCGCGGCCGAACAGGCCGTCGAGGAACACCTTGACGTAGTGCACCTCGTTCGCATCGAGATGGACGAACAGGCTGCCGGTCGGGGTCAGCACGCGTCGCAGCTCTTCGAGGCGCGGCCCCAAGAACCCCAGGTAGTCGTCGAAGGTGTCCGCGAACCCTGAGCAACCGACGACCTTGTTCGTGTAGCGCGCGCCGGTGAATCCGATCCGCTCGCCCTTGGGATCCAGCGTCGTCTTGGTACGCACGCGCGCCTGGGTCTTGCCGGTGTTGAACGGAGGATCCAGGTAGACGAGGTCCGCGATGCCGTCCTCGAGCCCGCGCAGGATCGGCAGGTTGTCCCCCTTCAGAATGCGCCGCACGCCCTAGTTCCCCATCACGGCGTCCATGTACGCGCGCTCGGCCGTACCGAACCAGGCGAAACTGTCTGTGCGGAAGGCGCGCCAGTGCTGGAACAGCGCGGCGTAGTCCTTGTCCTTGGCGGCCTCGTCGCGCAGCAGTTGCTCGGAAGCCTCTTGCGCGCCCGCGATCAGATCCGCGCTGAACGGGACCAGCTGGACGCCGTTCGCCACGAGCCGCTGCAGCGCGGCCGGGTTCTTGGCGTCGTAGCGGTTCATCATCGACTGCGCGGCGGCGTCGGAGGCCGCGCGGAACACGGCCTGGTCGCCGGACGAGAGGTCGTTCCACGCGTCCAGATTCACCAGGAACGACAGCGACGGGCCAGGCTCCCACCAACCGGGATAGTGGTACTGCTTGGCGACCTGGTAGAAGCCGAGCTTCTCGTCGTCGTAGGGACCGACCCAATCGGTGGCGTCGATGACGCCCGTCTCGAGCGCTTGGTACACCTCGCTGCCCGGCAGGTTCTGGACCGACACGCCGAGCTCGGCCATCGCCTTGCCACCCATGCCCGGGATGCGCATGCGCAGGCCGCGCAGGTCGCCGAGCGAGGTGACGCGCTTCTTGAACCAACCGCCCATCTGCGCGCCCGTGTTGCCGCACGGGAACGAGATGACGTTGAAGTCCGCATAGGCCTTGCGCACGAGTTCCAACCCGCCGGCCTCGTGGAGCCACGCGCTCTGTTGGCGTGCGTTCAACCCGAAGGGAACACACGTGTCGAACGCCAATGCGGGGCTCTTGCCCAGGTTGTAGTAGCCCGCCGTCTGTGCGACCTCGACGGCTCCGGACTGGGCCGCGTTCATCTCTTTCAAACCCTGAACGAGTTCGCCGGACTCATAGACCTCGATCTCGAAGCGGCCCTCCGTCATGGCCTCGACACGTTCCTTGAGCACCGTCGCCGCGCCGTAGATGGTGTCGAGCGAGCTGGGAAAACTGGACGCGAGGCGCCAGCGAACGCGCCGTCTCGAATGGACCGCAGGACCGGTCACACCCTCGCAGGGTTCGCACGCCACGATGGCTCCGGCGGCGGTGGCAGCCAATCCACCCTTCAACAGGGTCCGACGGTCAGGGAGATGACGGGGGGGCATTGAGGGAAACTCCTGGTACGAGGGTACCTATCCAGACCCTCGCGGTCCCGGCTGGATCGGTCCACAATGAAGATCGGCGAGCAGCGAGGTCCAAGGGGTCCTCGAGCTCGATGCGAAGGCGTTGGTCACGGAGGAATCAAGTCACCAAGCAGGTTCGCACCGGATTGTGTTTCGCCCAAGCGCCATGAAGCCCAAGACCCAACAACCCGATCTTGCCGGTCTCCGCGTGCTCGTCGTCGAGGACAACTACGTCCTGGCCGAGTCGATGCGTTGGGCGCTCGAGGGTTACGGCAGTGTGGTCGTGGGACCCGCGCCGAACACGGCCCGCGCGTTCGAGCTGCTCGAGTCCAGCGAAGTGGACGGCGCGATCCTCGACATCGACCTCCAGGGCAAGAGCTCGGCGCCCATCGCCGACCGCCTGCGCGCTGCCGGTGTGCCGTTCCTGTTCCTGACCGGCTACGACGGCGCGATTCTGCTACCCCAGCACCTGCACGACGTCATCTGCCTCTCGAAGCCCGTCGATCCAGACACCCTCGCCGGCACGTTGCTCGAGACGATGCATCCGCCCGATTCGTCGGACTGACGCTTCGCGCTTCGGCTTCGACCCTGCCGGACAGGGGTACGAGCCCGGCCTGAGCCCGATCCGGGCATCGATCGGGCCCCATCCCAGCCCACACGAATCGGGTTGGGACTGGAACCGGGCCTTCGTTCAAGGCATATCTCTTGGACGGCCGAAAGAGGACACGGACCCCCGTTCCATCGGCAGCCGGTTCCGGCGTCCCCTCCACCATGTCCAGCAGCTTGCCCACTCGCCCCCGCACCGGGCTCTCGATCCTGGGCGTCTGCCTCTCGCTGATGGCGATCGCGATCGTCTCGAGCTTCGCCATCCCGGCCTTCTTCGAACGGCCGTCGGTCACGCTCGAAAGCGCGGCGGACCTGTTCGCCAAGGACATCGTCGACCTGCAGAACCAGGCCTTCCTCAACTTCGAGACGGTCGAGTTGCGCTTCCTGGACGGCGGAGACGGTTACACCGGCCACCACAAGGACGGCAGCCTCCTGCCCGCTCCCACCGGCGACGGCACCTTTCGCCGCGAGTACTCGTTCAACGCCGTGTTCCGCGGCGTACGCATGGACGTCATCGAGCTGGGGGAAGGCAACACCCTGCGCTTCGACCGCCAGGGACTCGCGCTGACGAGCATGCGCGTGCTGTTCTCCTATGAAGGCGGCACGTGCGAAGTGCGCGTCGAAGAAGGCTCGGGCCGCGTCATCATCGAAGACGTGGTCGAGGCGGAGTGAGATCGGACCGGTCCGAGGACCGGTGATAGGGGTCGAGGTTCTTCGCGAGGGACCGCCCTGCGACGGCCGGACCTGTAACTGTGGAAGGAGCCGGACTGCCGTGGGCGACCCTGCACGTATGGAAGGAGCCGCCCTGCAACGGGCGACCCTGCGCCTATAGAAGGAGCCGCCCTTACGGGCGGCTCCTGGCGGTGCGACCAGGACCGAAGTCCCGATCTACCGGAGCGGGGGGCAGCCTGCTCCGGGTTGGTCGACGCATGCGGGTGCGGCGACCGGGGTGTCGCGCTGCTTGGACGGGCGGGTCCAGCGCGCAACGGTCGAGTGCTAGGCACTCGAATCACCGGGCGTGGGGTGGGGTAGCCCGGCGACGTGCAAACCTTAGGCGGGA
>TARA_R110002074_G_scaffold46134_4_pt1 | contig 12328 bp, 2 predicted proteins | sample TARA_R110002074 | Tara Oceans TARA_R110002074 (sample SAMEA4397215) | marine metagenome | biome: Polar Biome; feature: [MIX] marine epipelagic wind mixed layer (ENVO:01000061); material: water (ENVO:00002006), including particulate matter (ENVO:01000060) such as... | depth 10-100 m
AGGTTACACAGGATACACTGGATTTCAGGGATTTACTGGAACACAAGGATTCACCGGGTTACAAGGTTTTGCTGGACAAAATGGAATTAATGGTTCTGATGGAAATGATGGAAATGACGGAACTCAAGGATTTACTGGGTTTACAGGATTTCAGGGATTTCAAGGAAAAGATGGAGGATTCGGCGGGGAATCATTCCTTTTTAAATTTTCCACCTCTGTTACAAATCAGGATCCTGGAGAAGGAAAAATCGCTTTAAATAATTCATATTTCGCTACTGTTTCTAATATGTTTATCGATAGTTCATCTAATAATAGTCCTATCAAAAATTTGGATTCATTTTTAACTACATTAGATGCAATAACATCTGATATCAAGGGTTTTGTAAAAATTAGCGATACAACATCTATGAAATTTTTATTATATCAAATTGCTGATTTAACAGATAATGATGGTTGGTGGAAAGTTGATTTAACATTGCAAAATCATTCTGCATTATTCCCTGAATTTGATAATGATGAAAATATAAAAGTTAGTATGGTTACTAACGGAACCAGAGGAGATAGAGGACCACAAGGTTATCAAGGATATACTGGATTTCAAGGATTTCAAGGATACACAGGTTTCCAAGGTTTCCAAGGATATACAGGTTTCCAAGGATTCACCGGTTTCCAAGGTTTCACTGGTTTTCAAGGTTTTCAAGGATACACCGGATATACTGGTTTCCAGGGGTTTCAAGGATACACCGGATACACTGGTTTCCAAGGATACACAGGATACACTGGTTTCCAAGGTTTTCAAGGATATACAGGATATACAGGATTTCAAGGTTTCACTGGATTCCAAGGATTCCAAGGATTTACAGGATTTCAAGGTTTCCAGGGTAAACAAGGTGAAAAAGGTGATAAAGGACAAAAAGGAGAATTAGGTGATCAAGGAGACAAAGGAGATAAAGGAGACCAAGGTCAAAAAGGAGATAAAGGTGAGATTGGAGTACAAGGTATTCAAGGAGAAAAAGGATTTACAGGGTTCCAAGGATATCAAGGAAAACAAGGCGAACAAGGTATTATTGGAAATCAAGGAGTTCAAGGATTTACTGGGTTTCAAGGTGATATTGGTCAAAATGGAATTAATGGTTCTCATGGAAGTGATGGAGCTCGGGGTGATAAAGGACTGAAAGGAGAAATTGGTGAAGAAGGTATTCAAGGGGAAAAAGGAGAACAAGGTAATAAAGGAGATAAAGGTGAAATAGGACTGAAAGGACAAAAGGGAGTAATTGGAACACAAGGTTTCACTGGATCAAAAGGATATCAAGGCAACCAAGGAGATCAAGGTAATATTGGAAATAGGGGAGTTCAAGGATTTACAGGATTCCAGGGGTTTCAAGGATTCCAGGGAACTATTGGTAATAAAGGAGTACAAGGAAATCAAGGTAGCGAGGGTGTTCAAGGTTTTACAGGATTCCAAGGTTTTACTGGACACGGATATCAAGGTTTTACAGGGTTCCAAGGATTCACCGGATATCAAGGATTTCAAGGAAAATCTGGAAGTTTTGGTGGTGCTACATTTGAATATATTGCAAATTTTTCTTCTACAACAGAAGAAAACCCTGGGAGTACAAAATTCAGATTTAATGGAAGCTTTCAGACTACTTCTACAGAATTGTATATCAATGAAACAACAAATGTTTCAAATGTTACTATTGAAACCTTTATGGAAACTCTTAGCAGTGTTACTTCAGATATTAAAGGATTTGTAAAATTATCCAAAAAAAGTGATTCATCCAAATTTCTTATTTTTCAAATTACATCTATTACAAACAATACTAATTGGTACAGCTTAAACATATCCCATCAATCTTCTTCTACAACCAGTCCATTTTCAGATACAGATATTATTTCTATTAGTTTTTTGACAAATGGAAGTAAAGGTGACCAAGGACATAAAGGTGAAATTGGTAATAAAGGAGATAAAGGTGAAATAGGACAACAAGGAAATAAAGGAACACAAGGTTACACTGGATTCCAAGGTTTCCAAGGATATACGGGTTACACAGGATTTCAGGGATTAGAGGGTGATAAAGGAGATAAAGGTCAACAAGGTAATATAGGAAATAATGGAACTCAAGGATTTACTGGTTTCCAAGGCGTGGTCGGCGAAAATGGTACTAATGGTTTTGATGGTGATGATGGCAATCAAGGAACCAAAGGAGATAAAGGAGAAATTGGTAATAATGGAGATAAAGGAGAAAGCGGAGAAGAAGGACAAAAAGGACAAAAAGGTGAAGTAGGTGTACAAGGTTATATAGGTGAAAAAGGATTTACCGGATTCCAAGGATATCAAGGAAGACTGGGAGAACAAGGTAATATGGGAAATAATGGAACTCAAGGATTTACTGGTTTCCAAGGAGTTGCAGGTCAAAATGGAAATAACGGTTCTGACGGAAATGATGGAGCTCATGGTGATAAAGGAATGAAAGGAGAATTAGGTAATCTGGGACAAAAAGGACAAAAAGGAGTGATAGGTCTTCAAGGGGAAAAAGGTAATTTAGGCCAACAAGGGTATCAAGGTAATCAAGGTATTCAAGGTATTCAAGGATTTAAGGGCGACAAAGGACAAAAAGGAGATTTGGGACTACAAGGTAATAAAGGACAAGAAGGTGATGTTGGTAATAAAGGACAAAAAGGTGAGATAGGTCGAAAAGGGGATGCTGGAGCCCAAGGATTAAAGGGTTATACAGGATTCCAAGGATATCAAGGAAAACAAGGAGACCAAGGAGATATAGGAATTAAAGGATATCGTGGATTCACCGGTTTCCAGGGACCCGTCGGTCAAAATGGAAACGATGGTACTAATGGAAATAACGGCGTTCAAGGTAGTAAAGGTGGTAAAGGAGAAAGAGGTCAAGGAGATAAAGGAGATAATGGTTCACAAGGTGATAAGGGAGAAATTGGACCACTTGGTACTAAAGGAGAAAAAGGTGACAAAGGATATACCGGATTTCAGGGATATCAAGGAAGACAAGGTGAACAGGGTAATCTCGGAAATAAAGGAGCTCAAGGATTTACTGGTTTCCAGGGTCCTGTCGGTCAAAATGGGGCTAATGGTTCTGACGGAAATGATGGCACTCAAGGTGATAAAGGTAGTAAGGGTGAAATAGGAGAAGGAGAAAAAGGACAAAAAGGAGAACTGGGCGATAAAGGTCAAAAAGGTGAGATAGGAAATCAAGGAATACAAGGTGAAAAGGGATTTACAGGATTCCAAGGATATCAAGGCAGACAAGGAGAGCAAGGTAACCAAGGAGTTCAGGGTTTTACTGGTTATACTGGTTTTCAAGGATTCCAAGGAATATTAGGAAATCAAGGAAATCTTGGTAACCAAGGGAGTCAAGGATTTACTGGATTCCAAGGTTTTACTGGACACGGATATCAAGGTTTTACTGGATTTCAGGGTTACACAGGATATCAAGGATTCCAAGGTAAATCTGGAAGTTTTGGTGGTGCTACATTTGAATATTTTGCTGATTTAGCTTCTACCACATCAGCAGACCCCGGTTCAACCAAATTTAGATTAAATCAAACAGATTTGAATACATCTACAAAATTATATATAAATGAAACAACAAATGGTTCAATTGTTACTATTGAAACCACTATGCAAACTATAAGTAGTGTTACATCTGAAGTTAAAGGATTTGTTAAATTATCCAAAAAAAGTGATACATCCAAATTTATTATTTTTCAAATTACAAGTGTTACTGATAATACTGATTGGTATGAGTTAAATATTTCCAACCAATCTTCTTCTGAAATAATACCATTCGTTGATACAGATACTATTTTTGTTAGTTTTTTGACAAATGGAAGTAAAGGCGATCAAGGACAAAAGGGAGTAATGGGTGATCAAGGACTAAAGGGTGAAATAGGACAACAAGGAAATCAAGGAACACAAGGATATACTGGTTATACTGGATTCCAAGGATTTCAGGGTTATACTGGGTTCCAAGGATTCCAAGGAAGACGTGGTAATAATGGTAGTATTGGAACTCAAGGATTTACTGGGTTCCAAGGTTCTGTAGGTCAAAATGGAACAAATGGGACTGATGGAAATGATGGAGCTGAAGGCGATAAGGGACAAAAAGGTGAAGTGGGACAAAAAGGTCACCAAGGACAAAAAGGAGAAATAGGTAATAAAGGAGATAAAGGAGAGATAGGAATCCAAGGAATTATTGGAGTTCAGGGATATACAGGTTATACTGGGGTTCAAGGATATCAAGGAAAACAAGGAGATACGGGAGAGAAAGGTGAAAATGGAGTTAGAGGATATACAGGCTTCCAAGGTTCTGTTGGTCAAAATGGAACAAACGGAACTGATGGAAATGATGGAACACAAGGTGACAAAGGACAAAAAGGAGACCAAGGACAAAAAGGTCACCAAGGACAAAAAGGAGAAATAGGTAATAAAGGTGATAAAGGTGAGATAGGACAACAAGGAAATCAAGGAGCTCAAGGTTTTAGAGGTTATACAGGATTCCAAGGATATCAGGGAAAACAAGGAGAACAAGGTAATGTGGGAAATAAAGGAGCCCAAGGATTTACTGGGTTCCAGGGTATTGTCGGTCAAAATGGAATAAATGGTTCTGATGGTAATGATGGAACTCAAGGAGGTAAAGGAGATAAGGGAAACTCTGGTAATCAGGGAGAAAAAGGAATAATTGGAGATAATGGTGCTAAAGGAGATAAAGGAGAAATAGGAGAAATAGGATTCAGAGGATTTCAGGGATATACCGGTTATACGGGCTTCCAAGGATTTCAGGGAAATGATGGAGCATCTGTAAACAGAGGATATCAAGGATTTCAAGGATTAAAAGGAGAAGCTGCTGGGGAAGGAGCAATTCCTATTGATGAAACCGTTGATATTTCTCTTAACAACTTAAAAGTTCATGGTGATTTAAGCGCGAATGATGTTAGTTTTAATGATATTAGATTTTTGGGTAAAATTTTTCAAGCGGATGGTACTGAATTTGTTGGAGGTGCGGGCGGTGTTAATAAAGCAAATCAAACATTCTACGACATACTTACACAACAACCCAATAAATTTAAAAAACAAGGTGAGACATTAACAACTACATCTACTATTGATATTAGTTGGAATTATGATGATATTTTAGCTAATCAAACTGCAAATATATTAGCAAAACTTTCATTCCAATCATTACAAAAAGACAAATCTCTTCCATTTATCAATGAAATTAAACTTGATATTTCTGGCAATACTTCTGTTAATAATAATAATGCAAATAAATGGTTGAATTTATACACATTTTCTATTGAAAATTCTGTTGATTATAATACAAATTCTTATAAAACTTATCAATTACCCAAAACTGCTATCGCACAAGCAAATAATAGCGATACTCTTAACATTTTAAGTAGAACTGAAAAATTTGATTTAAGAGTTTATGGTATTAACTTTGCTGAAAATTATCCAGATGTTGATACACGCTCACTTATTTTTCAAAATTTACAATTTTTACAAGCAAGCACACCCACTATCCCAATTTTTGTTAGTGAAAATGCTAATTATTCATCAGATATTGGATTAACTTATAAAGTTATTGAACCCGAAGGAGGTAATCCGGGGTCTTCTGCTGTTATATCTCAGGTTATTACCGATTATAGTCAAAACGAAACTCTTTCTTCATCTATTTACCCCGTTGTTACTACTGATTTAAGTGATACAGAAAATGAAAATTCAAGTGCTAATCAAAATTTTAGTATTTCATTAAGTAATTTAAGAGCCGCAACTAAATATAATTATAAGGTCAAGGCTAAAAATGATTTAAGAGATATATTTTCTGAATTTTCAACACCAAAAATATCTAATTTTTTACGACTACCCAGTGATAATGGATTATCTACTTCATTAAATTTTAATTCAAACGAATCCAGAACATATATTTCAACTCCTTCAACAACTGCTAATTTAAATAACTCATATGTTTATTATTTGAATTCATCCTTAAATTCTACATTTAATTTAAGTAATACCAATAATCAAACCATACAAATTAGTAATCCTTATAGTAGTAATCAACAAAATACACTAACTGGTTATGGTAAATGGATTGATAATAGTCAAAATTTAGTTCAAGTTGAATGTTACATTAATTCATCATTAAAACAAACTATTTCGTTTAATGGTTTTGATACCACAAATAATAATGCAGGAATTGCCAACAGAAGTAATTCTAACAGTAATACATTTAATTATTTCAATAATCCTTCTCAAAGTGATATTTATTCCACCACAAATACAAAAGGCTTCAGAATTAAAGGTATTGTTGATTTAAATCATATAACATCTGTATTAACCCATATTGGTATCGCTCAAAATGATAAACATACTGTAGAATATAAATATATTAGACATGCTGATGTTGGTGGTTCTTCAACTAATACGATTCATAATGTTTATATTGATACATTATCTTCATTACCATCTTCTGTTTCACCTCTTACAAGTTCTACTGTACAAAGTATTATTTACACTATGGGTATTCCAAGTATTAAAACTACAGATATTTCTATGAACAGAACATATCACAATATTAACTCTGAAAATTTATACATACCAGGAAATAAAATTATTGCCAGAATTAATAGTATCAGCAAAACCAATAAATCTACTATTAAAAATATAATAATTAACAGAGATTCTATTGTTTCAAACGGACAATATAACTTTGATTTTAATGATATTAAAACACAAACTAATAGTTATTATTATGGAACTTATTATACACAAGAAATTAATGGTAGTACTTCATTAACAATCAGTGAAAATTCTATTTCGTTAAGAAGTTCTACAAGCACTCCTTCTAATTTTACAGTAAATCACTTTTTTGATTCATCAAGTTATAATAACACAGGAGGAAGTAGTATCAGTAGAAAATTTACTTATACTGATGTTTATGAAATTACAGATGCTACAGAAATTGCAAAATTAAATAGTGATGTAGGAGATATTGGTATTACACAATATACTTCTGCAAACACTGATGCCTATCATAAAAAAATACCTCAAGATTGGACATTATTATACCTTGGTGGAAAATTTAGAACAAATGCAAATAAAACATACCCAAATGTAAATAACTTTCAATACGATGGTATCGATAGTATTGTTAATGGTTCTGGACAATATTCCGCCGGAACTACTGCTTACTCTACCTCTGGAACAAGCGATGCTAATGGTTACAAATGGATTGTTTTTAATCTTACAAAATCTTCAGGAGGATACAGTATGATGGGCTTAACTATATCTATTGATGAAAATGGCGATGCTCAAAAATATTTAGATTTTGATGCAGCATTATCTAATTTCTTTAAAACTTCCACTATTGATGCACTATTAAATTTAACCGATACAAATGCTATTGGTTTCTGTAGAGCTACAAAATCTGGAACTACAACTGAAATTATGGGAAGTTTCAAACAATCATTCAATCCTATTGGAGGTAATTGGATTGTAAATGGAACAGGAACTAAATCTTACTCTGATATTTCTACTGACTCAGCATTTGGTGCTATTGTTGATGATGGTTCAACTGGAAGAGGTATCTATATTAGTAAAACTGCAATCAATGATGATTTGAAAATATTTATTGGATTAAAAAATAATTGGAGTGAATAATTAAATAGACATTTTTATAATATAAACTTAAAATAAGTTATATTATATTATATTATATGACCGATACAGTAAATTTAGACACATCGGAAAAAGTGGATATATTATTAAAATCCGCATACGGATTTCCTTCTGCCGATGAAACTCGCGCATGGTATGAAGAAACTGCTGTCAAATTTAACAATTCATTAAATGGTGAAGACGTTTTTGTAGAAATTATCCCCAATCAACCAGATTTTGATACTAATGGAACTGTAAAAACTGCTACCGATATTGGATTAAATACAAGTGATTTTAAAAATTATAGCGATGATGATACTGATAAATCTTCTTGTAGTATTGTTGATGATTCTACCGGTACAGTTAGAAGATATAAATTACTTATATTAGAAGAAACTCCACAATTATCAACTCCTGGATTATCATGGTTCAAATTAAATTCTTCTGGTACAAATGTTATACAAGATTCTTTTCAATTTAACTTTAAGCAATACGAAAGCGGAGGTAATGTTATACAACCTTATTTATATAAAGTTAATACTGAAAAATCTCTTTCTACATCTCTTCCTTTTGGAAAAAAAGGAGGAAATTATTTTATTGATTTAAAATCAGGAGTATTGTTTTTTTCTGATTTTGGTAACTTTTCAAATGGAACTCAAACTAATTCTAACTTTCAAGTAAATACTACTAATAATAAACCTGTTATTACTATTTATAGTTACATTGGAAAAAAAGGTATTACAAATGCTACTACTAATTCTAATGGTGCTACTGGTGCTACCGGACCAATCGGTGCAAATGTTTGGTTTGAAAATATCAACTTACTAAATTTAGAAGATTATAGTGATAATACTGGAACGAGATTTGTACCTACCCCAGGATTTATATATTCTCAGGGATTTATCGCACCTATTACTGGTCCTTACAATAAAATGAAACTTAAAATCAAAAATATCTCTACTGATATACACAGTATAGAATGTGCTATTTACGATTCCAGTTTCAATGGAACACAAGATTTCCCACTCAATCAACTTGCATATGGGAAATCTACAATTACTGCTAATAACAATGACTTTATTGATATAAATTTGGATTCTGGACCAACTTTAACAAGAGGTGATTTATTTTTTGTCTCAGTAAAACATACTTCTTCTAATAATTCAAATATTTTAAACTTTTGGGGAAATAAAAATTATTCGGGAAGTACTGGATTGCATAAATTGTATATTTCAAATTCTTCTTACACACTTGCAAATACCATGCCTTCTACTTTTATTTTAGACGGTGTTAATAATAATATTACTGAATCAGGTAGTTCGAAAGCTTTATTTTGGTTTATTGTCTATGGACCACAAACTGTCTTTGGTGCAACTCAAGGACAACAAGGTTCTCAGGGTTATACTGGCTTCCAAGGATTTACTGGTTCCCAAGGTTATACTGGTTATACTGGTTTTCAGGGATTTACTGGATACACTGGTTTTCAGGGATTTACTGGTTCGCAAGGATATACTGGTTTCCAAGGATATACAGGAATCCAAGGATTCCAAGGATATACAGGATATACAGGTTTCCAGGGATTTACTGGATATCAAGGATTCACTGGTTTTCGCGGATTTACTGGATTTCAAGGATATACTGGTTATACAGGTTTCCAAGGATTTACAGGATTTCAGGGATTTACAGGATACCAGGGATTTAAGGGATTCCAAGGATATACAGGATTCCAGGGATTCCAAGGATATACAGGTTACACTGGTTTCCAAGGATTCCAAGGATACACTGGTTATACTGGTTTCCAAGGTTTTCAAGGGTTTACAGGTAGAGGCTTTCGAGGATACACTGGTTTCCAAGGATACACCGGATTTCAAGGATTTCAAGGTAAATCTGGAAGTTTCGGAGGCGCATCATTTGAATATATTGCGGATTTATCTACTACTTCATCTGGTGACCCTGGAACAAGTCAAGTTGTTTTTAATAATTCTACTGTTACAAGTTCCACTAATATGTATATAGATAATACTTCTAATGTTGATAGTACAACTATTGATAGTTTTATGTCTACTATATCGAGTGTTACCTCAGATGTTAAAGGATTTGTCAAAATATCTAAAAAAAACGACAGTGCCAAATTTGTTACATTTCAAATTACAAGTATTACTGATAATACTGGTTGGTTTTCTATGGTTATTTCACATCAAGCATCTTCCGGTACAACGCCTTTTAGTGATAATAATGTACTTCTTGTCAGTTTCTTAACTAATGGAAATAAAGGTGACCAAGGAAACAAAGGAGAAAAAGGTGGAATTGGAGTACAAGGTCATCAAGGATACACTGGTTATACAGGTTTTCAAGGTTTCCAAGGAATGCAAGGATACACTGGTTATACTGGATTCCAAGGATTTACCGGACAACAAGGATTTACCGGATATACAGGATTTACTGGTTTCCAAGGTTTTCAAGGTTTTCAAGGTGTTCAAGGTTTTACTGGTTTCCAAGGATTTCAAGGTGTTCAAGGCTTCACGGGATACACAGGGTTCCAAGGTGTTCAAGGCTTTCAAGGATATACCGGATATACTGGATTCCAAGGATTTCAAGGACAACAAGGATTTACCGGATTTACTGGTTTCCAAGGTGTTCAAGGATATACTGGATATACCGGTTTCCAGGGTTTTCAAGGATTTACTGGTCGAGGATTTCAAGGATATACCGGTTATACCGGATTCCAGGGATTTACTGGACAACAAGGATTTACTGGATTTAAGGGTGACGGATTTAAAGGCGCTTGTGGTTATCATTTTTGTATGGAATTAACCGGTACTAAAACAGTTTGGGATTCCGTTAGCGGACCCCCTTCTACATCATTATCTGGATTGACTTCAAATATTAGCGATTCAGAACTTAATGATCTTAAAGATTTAACATATTTTGAATTTATTAGAATCGCTTCTACCGCTTTATTTAAACACCCATATAATTCATTTCCTGTGAGTAATGCATTTAATTCTCTTACTGGCTCTATCGCTAACAGAACCGGTCATAATACACATGGTTATGTTATTCCAAGAGCTGGCAAATTATTAGGATTTTGCATAGATTTCGTTGAAGCTGGAAAAGATGCAGTATTTTATGTCTTTTGTTGGAATCCTGATAGTACTTCTCTTAAATATGTTACTTCTCTCTCCAGTTCTAATAACGACCACGAGCCTTATGGTTCTGCTACTACTGCATTAAATGAAGAAATCTCTGTTACTGAAGGCTCTTACCTATTTGCTGTTCAACTTATACAAGGTGTTACTAATCCCGCAACTGGACCAATACATATTACTGTTTATGTCACTTTTACATAAAATAATAATTTTAAATATAATTTATTATTTTATTTTTCTTCTTGCGACTGAGACATTGCCTCTTTCAATTCCATATAATTTGCTAATTTACGTTTTAATGCTAATTTCTCTTTCAATATATTTCCTGTATCTCCCTCACTTATACCCGTCATGATATTCATCCATTCATCCATTAATTTTGGGTCATTTTTATAAGTTGGATTTGCCTTTTCCCATTCTGTTAAACTTATAGGTAATTTTAATTTCACATCTCTAATTGTTTCCTCCAATTTCTTATTATCCTCATCTTTTTCCCATTTATCGTTGTCTTTTACATAAAATTGTAATCTCTTTTTATCACTACAATGAATTGGTCTTTCTGTTGGTTTCATATCTTGTAATTGCTTCTTAATAATATTTGTTACTCCATTTACGAATCCATTATCTTTTGAATATGCCAAATCTTCTAATGTTACTTTTATATTTTCTACAAAATCTGTCAAATTTAAAGCATCTTTGCATTGCTCATTTAAGAAAACATTTATTGTCATTTTGTTTGTGCAATTATTATAAGTATTATTTTGGATATTATTATTACTATATTTTGTCATTGAAGCTGTATGAGTCATTAAATCTTTCACCATTTCTTTTAATTCTTCATTTGATTTTTCTAAAATTTTTATTTTTTCATCTTTTAATCCATTTACTTCTTTTTGTAAATCCCATACACCCGGTTTCTTTTCGCCACTTTTACTACTTTTACTACTTTTACTACTTTTCGTGACAAGACTGAGTTGTTTTTTAAAGCATTTTTTTTGATGGTACCAAAGACCATTTCTGCTCTTATATTTTTTTTCACATTTTTCACAAATAAAATAATTAACACTTTTTTCGTGACATTTCGTGATAGTTTCGTGACCATTTCGTGACACGTTTTTCTTATGTTTCTTACTTGCTAAATGTTTATCATAGTGACACTTTTGAGAGGCAGAGTAATCACATATTTTACAAAAATATTTTTTAACACTTTTAACACTTTTAACACTTTTTGTCACGAATTTTCTGGACATTTATATAATGTCCAGAAAATATTTTTAAGTTCTTATCACATGAACTTTTTTTTCAGTAACAAAACACAATCGGTAAAATACAAAAAATCCCTACAAGATGCTCAAAAAACACATATTGGGTACAAAAAATTTTACAAAACTTATCCTATATTTCAATTTTGGACATTTCAAAAATGTCCATTTTTCATTTTCGAAAAATAGTTTGTTCAAAAAATTGTTACTGGATAAAAATCTTGTAG
>TARA_R110002074_G_scaffold19780_8_pt1 | contig 12327 bp, 14 predicted proteins | sample TARA_R110002074 | Tara Oceans TARA_R110002074 (sample SAMEA4397215) | marine metagenome | biome: Polar Biome; feature: [MIX] marine epipelagic wind mixed layer (ENVO:01000061); material: water (ENVO:00002006), including particulate matter (ENVO:01000060) such as... | depth 10-100 m
TTTTAAAACAGTAAAAAAAGTAACCGGTGGCGGTAAAGTAATACCAAACTTTAAATCGTGGAGAGAAAAGAATCCTAACGCTATCTTCTTTGATAGCAAGTTTGAGTACAGCTGTTATATATTACTTAATAAAGCGAAATTTAACTTTACTTTCCACCCGGAAAGTAGGGAACTAAGATCTAAATTCCAGACACTATCACTAAGCGGGGGCAAAGGGGCCCGGAAATTATTCAGGGCTACTGTAAGATCAATTTCTTACACTTCAGACTTTGCTATACACTGTAACGACGGTACTATAGTATATGTTGAGGCTAAAGGATTCTTCCACCCAGATGCACGCTTGAGATATAAATTATTCCAGTCATCATTGAAAAGTAATGAGATCTCAGTACTAGTACTCCAAAAGAACAAGGGAGATGTAGATATGAAAGGTGTTATTAAGATTGTAAATGAGCAGTTTGGCGGCTCCAGTAAGGAGGTCAAACCGAAGGGAAAAAATAAAAAATTAAACATGGAATTACTATGAGCGAAGAAAAAAATTATTGGGGAGACTTTAAAGATTTCGTAGCTGAGAACTTCTTAGACTACGGAGATAGTACACCTATAGTACTAGCATTTGGTTTGGCTAGTAAAGTGGCGGAGGTATTTGAGATTTCACAAAAAGAAATTATGTGTAATAAGGCAATGCCTCAGGAAAGAATAAACACTTTGAAAAAGGTGTTCACTTATATTGCGTCAATTGAAATTTTATATGAATTTCCATCATCTCCTTACACGTCATTTTTGGGTACTAACTCATTAGACCAGGAGAGTGTGGCTAATCTTCTCGATACACATGCAGAGGCACTTTCTTGTGCGGCATCCATTTCAACAGCAATAACCGATTTTGATACTAAATCAATACAGGCGGGAATCAACAATGTTATATTAACTATGATTGATGTGTGTCACGCACAAGATGTTGATACTAGGGAGTGTATAACGACAAGTATACCAAAAAAAGCTACTAAGAAGAAAGAAGGCAAGCAGGTAGGTGTAATCACGGATAAATTTAAAAAAGCATTTTCTGATTCTAAGGCGAGTATTCGCAAAGAAGGAAAGAAACAAGCTACATTCGATTTATTAATCGGAGGGGATAATTTATATAAAGGTATTAAATTAAGAGTGGATGGAAAGCAGAAGAAATTCTACACTAAGAATATTGTAGTAGATTTCTTTACAGCTTCTAACTATTTATATAATGAGTTTAAAGAATTAAACTATAGAATAAACTATACCCCATCATTCAGAATGATATTGCACGCGGATCCGGATGCTCTTTATATGGGCTACTTAATCGGGGACCGTATTGTAACAGCTACTGAAATGATAAAAGACATTGTATCAGATAGTACTGGTGGTACCACAGTTAAACTGGGTAAAGCCGGCAGACCTGTACTACTAACTCCCGCTATTACTGATTTAGATTATCTACTTGAGGTAGTTAACAAAGTCAGATCAGGAGTAAGTAAATAATAACCCGTTCCATCAATTCCGGTGGAACTTATTTAATGACTATGTATTTAAAATCTAAGGACTTAAAAAAGAGGTTTTCTATTTTCCCAGTCAGTCACCCTGACTTGTGGAAATTTTATGAAGACACAGAAAAACAATTATGGGTAGCGGAAGAACCCGATTTAAGTAAGGACGATTATAATGCCTTAAGAGATGAAGAGAAAGTATACCTTAAAAATATACTCGCTTTCTTCACAATCTCAGACGGCCTTGTAATCGATAACCTTTGTACAAACTTTATAAATGAAGTGGATTTACTAGAAGCTCAGTACTTCTATGGTATCCAAACTTTCATGGAACAAGTTCACGCAAAAGGTTACTCGTTACTTATAGAAGCTTACATAAAAAATGAGAGAGAGAAGATGGACTTATTTAACTCCATGGAGACAAATCCAGCAGTAGCTGCTAAAGCTAACTGGGCTCAAAGATGGATAGAACATTCTTCGTTTTCTCATAGATTAGTAGCATTCGCATGCGTGGAAGGTATTGCATTTTCTAGTTTATTTGCTGGAGTATTCTGGTTTAGAAGTAGAAATAAAATGCCGGGACTATGCTCTATGAACGAGTTAATCGTCAGAGACGAGACGGTGCATTATGAGTTTGCATTGAACTTATACAAGAATTACGTCAGAGATGAATTTAAGCTTAGCACAAGTGAACTAAGGGACATTATCCTAAGTTGCTGTGAAGCTGAATTAGAATTTGTAGAAAGTAGCATGCCCGAAGGGCTACACGGCCTTACAAAGGAGATGATGAAAGAATATGTACGCTATGTTGTAGATATTGTATTGAATGATTTTGGTTGTAAAACAGAGTTCGGAGCTAAAAATAAACTAGATTATATGTCCCGTATAGGGTTATCAGCTAAGAATAATTTCTTCGAACAACGTATTGGAGAGTACACTAGGGTTGATATACCAGATTCTTCTGAGGGCATATTTGATAACGACGACTTTTAATTATGAAAATTATAAAATCAGATGGGCGGCATCAAAGCCTTATGCCCAACAAATTACTAACAAGGATTAAAAACCAGTCTAAAGGATTAAACATTGATTCTGACAAACTATTTCAGGAAGTAATATCTCTCATTTCAGACGGTATGAACACTACTGATATTGACGAATTACTTGCATTTAAATCGGCAGACAAGATTATACTACACCCGGATTACTCTATTCTGGGCGGTAGAATCTTACTGAGTCGGCAGTCAAAGATTATTGGAGAATCATTACAAGATGTAGATCTTACTTATGACTTTTTTGCTGCGACCACCTTTTTAGAGAAGTACTCTACTAAGAATGATCAAGGTAATCCAGATGAACTACCTCATAATATGTATGAGCGTGTTTCTAAGGTACTAGCCGGGGATGACAAAAAACTGCAGTTGCAAGCTGAAAAGGAATTAAAATCTAAGAAGATGAACTTTGCCACCCCTACCTACACTAATATAGGTGTTCCGGGTCGTGGGTCAGCAATTTCTTGTAATCTTACACACTTGTTAGATGATTCTATAGAGGGTATTGAAGAGACTTTGACTAAGATTGCATACGCGTCTAAAGAAGGATCTGGTATTGGATTATTAATTGATCCATTAAGATCACAGGATTCCTTAGTTTCTACCTTTAAGGGTAAAGCAGGTGGAGTCCCTAGATTAGCTGATATGGTTCAGTCTAAGATGAGATTCTACAAACAAGGAAACAGATCGGGTAGTTGTGCAATGTACTTATCCGTTTGGCATAAAGATATAATACCTTTCTTAGAGTTGACACTCCCTATAGGAGATGAACAGTTAAGAACCCGAGATCTATTTACAGCTATAGTTGTAAACGATTTATTCATGGACTGTCTTACTAATAATAAAGATTGGTTCTTGTTTTGTCCTAATGATATTAAGAAGGCTGGGTTAACCCCGCTTTACAATCTAGCAGGAAAAGACTTTGAGAACGAGTACAATAAAGCTGTTGAGCTTGGTATTGGTAAAAAGGTAAATCCTAAGGACATCTGGGACTCTGCAATAAAATCTCAAGTAGAGTCTGGTAAACCTTATACGTTTTTCAAAGACAACGCTAACAAGAGAAACATGCAACGGAATATAGGGGTTATTAAACAATCCAACCTATGTATCGAAATCATGGAAGCTTCAGCACCGGGCTACACGCCACAATGTACACTAGGATCAATTAACTTAGCTCAGCATAACAGCTTGAGTTCAATTAAAAACAGTACTAAGATTATGGTTAAGTGCCTTAATAAGGTAATAGACGTTAATAAGTGGAGCGACGATTGGAGCGAGAAGGCTGGATTAGATCAGCGTGCACTTGCTATTGGAGTAGCAGGGTTGGCGGATTTCTTTTACAAGAGAAACATCAGCTTTGAAAGCGAAGAAGCTAAAAAGTGGACCGAGGATATCTTTGAAACTATGTATAAAGCTGCAATAGAGGCTAGTAATGAGTTGGCTGTTAAGGAAGGAAAATCTTACCCTGCATGGGAAGGTAGTCCATACTCAAATGGAGAAACTTACATAGAAGGATGGAGTCCTTTAGCACAGGGTGAGCCTATTATGATGGCTAACAGTTTGTTAATAGGTTTAATGCCGACAGCATCATCCGCCATATTACTAAGTGTATTTGAAAGCTTTGAGCCCGCAGGTTCTAATATTTTCACAAGAAGAGTTGGACAAGGAGAGTTTACTGTTATTAATAAATACCTAGTAGATGAGTTATCAAATAGGGGTCTATGGACAGAGGATGTTCGTAACAAGATTATTCAAAGCCAGGGTAGTATTCAGACTATCATGGAAATTCCTGGGGATATTAGATATACCTTTAAAGAGGTGTGGGAGATTCCACAGAAGTGCTTAATCGATTTATCTATTATTCGTAATAAATTTGTCGATCAAGGGCAGTCCTTAAACTTATACCATTCAGATGCTAAGTACTCCAAAATATCCAGTGCATTAGTGTACGGTTGGAGGAACGGTCTTAAGACTGGTTCATACTATACGAGGACAAAATCAAAACTAGAAGCAAACTCCAAACTAGCATCAAGCGAGGTTAAAGTACAAAAACCTATAGACAGCTTGTTTAGTTGTGAGGGAGGTTGTGACGCTTAAATATAAAACATGATTTGGAAACCTAAATACGAGGGTAAAGATCATATCAACATTTATAGTAAGAGTAACCAATTAGTGGGAAGAGCGATGTCTAACTTTTATAAGTCAGTATTTGTTCATCCCACTTATGGTAAGTTCTATTCAATAGAAGGATTTTACTTCTGGCTCCTTACAGGTAAACAGCATCACAGATTAAAAAGTATGTATGGTTTTAGAGCTAAGAGTGAAGGGATTAAACTAAAGAAAGTAAGAACTTTAAATAAGGTGTTCAAAGAAGAGATAGTATACGCATTGGGATTAAAGGTGGTACAAAATCCATATATCCAAGAGCTACTAATAAAGTCTGAATTACCATTTACTCATTACTACTACTATGGTGGTATGTATGAAAACCCTAAAATATATGACAGATCTAAGCAAGGCGATTACTTGATAGATGCTGCAGAAATAATCAGAATTAAACTAAAGAAATATGGCAGAGCTATTAATTGAAATTACAGTCAGTCTTACTAGTACCAAAAGGGAAGGTATGTACAAGATGAAGTATTACGAGTGGCCCATTAGCAAAGAAACCGAAAAGACTTTAACGGTAACGAGGTTTGGTAATCCCCACCGGGAGCTGACTAGTGGATTAAACAAAATAAAGCCGACAAGAAAGAATACTATGTTTCACGACTTAGGATTCTCTGTTACTTGTAAGCTTAAAGACAAAGAGAATTGCGCTAAAAAACTTAATGAAGCTATACAGAAGAAAATAGATGACTTATCTAAGCTTCATACAAATGCTATAGATTCTTTTAAGCTTGGGTTCGAACTAAATAAAGCTAACTAATGAAGGTGGCTATTATAGGGTCTAGGAGTTTTACTAATTATTCTTTTCTGAGAACTCACTTAATCAATGAGGATATCAAGGAAATTATAATTAGTGACTCACCAGGTATAGACAGCTTAGCTGAAAGATACGCGATAGACGAACAAATACCCACAACAAGATTTATAGCTAAATGGGATAATTTATCCCAACCAGGAGCTGTAATTAAAACAAATAAGTGGGGCAATAAATACGATTCTAACGCAGGGTTTAGAAGAGACGAAAGTATAATTAAATCTGTAGACAAAATAATAGTGTTTTGGGACAGTAAATCCCCGGGGATATTAAATAGCATGAAGAAGGCTAAAACTCTGGGTAAAAAAATAAAGTTAATAAAATTTAAAGATGAATAGATTATTAAGAAGTGCAGGTGGAGATAAATCAATTACTTCAACTGACAGCACAACAGGAACAAATAAAAAAACCAACGTATTATTGGTTGCCGTTAAAGATGATATGTTTAAAACGGATTACACTAAATATTTAGATGAGGTTGAAAATCAATATGATTCTCATCTGTTTGTATTTGGTACAGAATCAAGAGAAGTTTCATTTAACGATGAAGGCTTTATCAACGAGGTAAGAGGCGGTATTGGTGGTGAAATGCTATCGGATCAGGAAGACAGGTTCTATGCAGAAAATGAAGAGTTTCAATCTAAGCTTGACGAATTAATGGATGAGTATGACGAAGATGGTGAATATTACAGTGAGTCAGAAGAAGCGCCCTCACTAGAAGGCGGTACTGAAGAGGATTACGCTTTATATGATGCTATTTCAAATGTAATTACAACAACACTTCGTAGATGTGATGACGTAATGGATGATGTAACTATTACAATTGTTACTGATCGAGCTGTTGACTTTGGATCAGTTGATAAAAGTAGATCAGATATCCAGGAGTTAATTAGTCAATTTCAAAATGAGTTTGGTTGGAGATTTAACTTCTTATGTAGTGAAAAGACTGCATATGACGAGGCGTTAAAGTTGGGTATAAACCCAAGTAGATCTGCTAACTACAGCACAAGTGAAGAGGCAGTTAATACCTTATGTCAAATGCTTAGTTAATTAATAAATAATCAATCTAAAGTATTTAGATATAAATAACAATACAATAACCCGGGGGGCTCTATGCTCCCTGGTACGTTGTATTATGAAGATTTAAACAAATTAAGATATGGCAAAATTTATAACAGACCAGGGGAAAGAAATTACATTTAGTGAGTCAATCACTAATGAAGGATCGTACTGGGTAGTTGATGGTAATAAAGTGTACAAGACTGAAGATGTATTAGTTTACCGAGCCCTAAAAACTGATAGAGGCACTATTTTAAAGTCCGAACACAGAAACGATTTTAAACAAATTGAAGAGGATGGCAAGATTTATAGTATAGATAGTGGGTTAGAATACCACTTTAATTATACAAGTGGAACGTTGATTCAGTACTATCACACAGACCCAATTGAATTACTTAGAAATGTTATTGGACGTAGCGGCTATGGTAAGGGTGGAAACGGTGAGTACAGACACTCCTTATTAAAGGATATGAGTGATGCTTGGGTTAAAGCCTCTATTGATTATGTTAAAAATAGAGTGTTGGAAGAGAAGGCGAAAGGTAAAGGGCATACAATAAGACATTTAGATGTGATGCCTGGAATATACGAAAAAGAACTACAATACAGAAAGCAAGCAGGTATAAAAATCGAGGATGAAGAAAACTAGAATATTATGAATCAGAAACAATTACAAAACAACTTAGAGATTCTGCTTAACCCTCATACTAAAGTTTCTAATAGAATAGATATAACTGGCTGTGACGATAAAAGATACTTCGAGGAAGAAGTAATTCTAGATAACGGCATGATTTTTTTGGTTAATTTCTGCTATCACCCATCATGGGAAGACAGCTACGAAAAAGAAAGTGGAGGTAACTACATAGATGAATTCAAGTTAAAATTCCTTGACTATAGCGACTGCTATGGTGATGGTTATGAAATTGAATTAACGGGTAGCCAAGAGCACAGAGTAAAGCATTTATTGATCGAGGGTTATAGCGAATTATAATTAAAAATTTATGATAAAAACAGCTGCACATACACAAGACCCAGAAGAAGATGATGACTATGGATATGATATTATTAGTAGACCTGAGAAACCGGTGTATGAAGATGAAGATGACTACGATTACTGAAGATGTACAAGTCCCGCAGATGTCTCTAAAATCGCTGGAGTAAGTGTGAAGACAATTTCAAGATGGACAAAATAATTTACAAATTGAATCAAGTTAAACAAACAACTATAAACAACTAAAAAAAAACAACATTATGAACACTTTAAAAACATCAGCACTAGCAATCTTCTTAATCATAGCCTTAGCAGCTTGTGAGAAGGAAGAAATCACAGTTATAGATAACACACCTACTCATGAAAATCCTGTTATAAATCCAGACTCAACTAGAGAGTACACTTGGACAATTTATGATGATTGGGTAGCTTTTCCTAATTACACGTTTACATTAAACGGAGACACAATCCCTGCTACTAAAGGTAATGGTTGGCCTACTCATGAATGGTGGAGATGGGGCCGTCCGATAAACGCTGGAGATACAGTTAAACTTCACTTTGAGTACGTTTACACTGATTGGTATCCAAGTGCAGGTCCTGAGGACTACGGAGATGGGTTTCAGCTTAGAGTCAAATGTCATACACTAAACACAGATATCTACATTGATTCAGATACAATTAGATCAGAGCCTAGTGGTAGCCTTACAAACGTTCACTCTATGGACTATATGCTAACATTCTAACACTTAAATAAAACAACTATGGAAAAACAGAGCACTCATCTTAACAGGTGGGTGCTTTTTGGTATATTGAATACTGGCCTACTATACTCGAGTATTATTTAGCCTCCGGGCAAACTTTATAAAGTATAGATTTGATTCTAAAGGACTATAAACCAACTGGTGGGGTATTTTAATCAAACTTTAAACCTGCTGTACCCCCTTATTACTCCTTATATTGTGAAGAATTATATGTATAATTATACTAGATGAATTTAGTATTAACATATACATACATTGAAGCCGTGTACCTAAAAGTGCGCGGCTTTTATTTTACACAAAACTATGGAAGAAGTTAAGAAGAAAAAGCGTAAAGGTGAAATTAAATTTGACATTACTCTAACAGACGAGCAGAAATCAGCTAAAGCAGAAATGCTAAGATCTACGTGTGTTATTTTAGACGGGAGTCCAGGCACATCTAAATCAACCCTAAGTATGAACGTCGCATTGGACCTATTATTTACAGGGCAGATTACAAAGATCTACTGTACAAGACCCCCGATAGAGTTATCTCAGTTTTCTAAATTTGGTGCTATTCCAGGAACAGAGAAAGACAAGAACGCCGTATATATGGAACCTTTCTTAGACGCTATTAAAGCAAACTACAACAATGGAGTAGCTAAGAAGAACCGTATTGAAAAGGCACTAAGCACCGAAGAGATAGTATTTTTACCCATGCCCTATTTAAGAGGTAGAAACCTGGGTAACGCGAATTACAATTGTGTAGTGTTAGTTGATGAAGCTCAGTCTTGTGACCCAGATACTATGTACGCGATATTGACTAGGTTGGGTGAAGGATCTAAAATGTTTTTAACTATGGACGCTAAACAAGCGGATCATAAAGGGGAGTCTGGTGGTAAAAAACTACTAAGAATAGTTGACAAAGTTGAGGGACTTAAATTAATTAAACTATACAATAATTATAGAAGTAAATTTGTACAGGCTATTAATAAGTTTTGGTGGGATACTAAAGATTAGAGTAATATTATTACACGTTAAACTAATTATGGTACATAACGTCTACTGCCCCAGTTCATAGCCCCCTGGTTAATACGATTAATTTTTTATCTTTGTATTAACAATTATAATAATAAGTAAATAATAATATGGAAAATAGTTTTATAAATAATAAATGCCCAGAGGGATACGCTGGGCTCAAGACACTGTACATAGCAGGAAAAATATCCAAGTTTCATGGAGAGTTAAATGATATAGCTCTTCTTAACGGGATCGAAGTTTTAATTGAAGACATACCGGATTTCCCAAGAACCAAATATATAGGAACCACTTTGGTTTATAATAAGCCTGATGAGTCTGTATACATTGTATCCAGGTTTATGGGTGGACTAGATGAGAGAGCTGCAGACAGCTTGGCTCACACTATTATTGATATGTGGCCTAGGGGTAAATTTGACGTGGATACTGAAGAACTTCCAGGTGTATTTGTAGAGTTTCCGGACTTTGAAGAGGTAATACCTTCTTTACTTCCGTTGTCATCCCCAAAAGGGTATAGCTTTTTAGGATCTGTTTTCGTGACCCCTGAACTTCAGTTAATGTATGAAGAGTTTATGACTGACTCTTTTATATATAGTAGGTTATTAAAGATGTGTAAGGTTAGCGGAATCCCTGTAAAACCAGAAATGGATAATTCAGCTGCTTTGCCTATTCATAAGAAAGACCAAGATACGGGAGAACTATTAGTTTCAGATCGTGTGTTAAAGGTATTTAACCAATATCAGTTTTCTAGAAATTATTTAGATGGCTTTGATGCAGGTACTGCTGAGCATGATCTTGGAAAAATACTAAGACTGGATCAAAAGTTTTGTGAGTATATGATGAACCGAGCTGCTGAAGCTTCAAAAGGTAAAGAACTTAGCGAAGAGTTGTACATGCAGAATGTAAACCAAGCAATAGGTAGAATACAAAAAAGTGCCGAGTTGATGAATTTATTTATCAATAACTTAGGATCACCGGTAGAAGATTAACCACCAAATACATAAATATATTTAGCCCCCTATAGCCTTAATTGGTTGTAGGGGGCTATTTTTTTTTGTTCCTATTCAAAGAAAGAGTAGATGTTCTTAGTTGTACCTGTTACAGATGCAAACCTTTCTAATCCTTTATCTCCTTCTCCGGTAGCCATATATCCTATACCGTTCCATGCAGCGCCAAGTGTTCTTTGGGCGTACCCAATAGTAGCAAATGGAGAACTGGATGACATCGACCCAGCAATGTTAACAATGTTAAGGTCCATAGCGGCATTATGCAAAGTCTTAGCGACCATTAAACCTTCGCCCTTCTTCCAGTATTCATCATCAAATAAAGCTCCCATAACGCTTAGTAAAACAGCTAGCAAAATCATATCACTTGTAAGACGAGCTAAATTTTCTTTCTGTTTCTTATCTAAAGATGTAGCAACATCTTTTATATCACCCCATTTACCTTTATCAGAAGCCTCCTCTTTAAGTATACTACCGAAGTCCTTACCTAGGGAGATTAAAGTATTAAGTATACCTTCCATAGATGCTTGCTGAAAATCAGCATACCCACCGTCAGGGTGTGACTCATCTTTAACCCAAGTAGAATAACCTGTAGTCTTAGTCATATCCTTTTTAGTCCAGTAGTTGTCTTTTTTAGATGCTGCCCAAGACTTAAACTTAACTAACTGTCTACCTATAGCATGTCTTTGCACCTGCAGTCTAGAGTCACTATCCATAGACCCAAATAAGGATCTGGAGTAATCTAACATAGAGATAGCTTCAGCATTAAAAATAGGTCTAGTTGGTTTACCATTTTCGTCAAGTCCACCCTCTTTACCCAACTCTTTAACAAGTAGGTCATAGAACCCCTTCTTTTCAATTAGTGTTTGGTTACCTGCAAGATCAGTTCTTACATCTCCTTTATGGTCAAATATACCTTCAAACCTTGCGTCTTTAGTGTAATCATAAGTAAGGTTTCCTACTTTGTCTACGCTTAAAGATTTAGTAATACCTTTACGATTTAGCTCAGCTATGAAAGCCTGTGTTCGGAACATCTTAAAAGGTAAGTTATTTAAATAGAATCCTGCCTTACTAGCTGTCATCTTGGCACGAGCTTCCTGAAACTCTGTAGTACCTAATGCACCAGCATCAGATCCGTATAACCCGAAAGTAGATACAATAGCCTCAGCCACTGAACCGTCTTTAGGTGTAAATCCTTTACTTCTATCTGCAATTATTTTACCTCCTGCTTTAACCCAGTCTTTAAATGAAAACCTTTTCTGCTTACCAAGCATTGTTTGTGACAATACGGCGGATGTAGATGCAAATAGGTTGGTAGCGCCCTCTAATAGGGGTTGAGAAAGAGAGTAACTAAATGCCGCTTTACTGACAGCACTTCCTACTTTGTCCAATGTTTTACCAGCTTTACCCTCGTCTTTATACTCCTCCAAAACAACCATCTTAATATAATTGTCCATAAATTCTCTCGTCTCTTTAGAAGAGTTAAAGAATTCGTTCTGGTCAATGTAAGCAATCATGTTCATAGCATTGTAAGCTCCTAATGTAGTCTCAAACTCAACTATACGACTTGACTCCTTTTTAAAGTTATTTAGTATATGCTCCAGATTAGTCTCCATATCTTTAGGATCTCTATTATTCTTGCGTTCTCCTTCAGCATCCAGTCCAAGCATATTCATACGACCTTCCTTAATTTTACCGACACCAAGTTGATTACTATACTTGCTAGCAATAAATGCACTAATCTCGTCAAAAGTATCCTCAGTATTCTTCATATCTTTATTGACACTATTCTGAAGAATTAGTTTTATTTTACTTCCAATATTTTTCTCCTGCTCAATTCTACTTCTACCAGACTTAATTAATAAAGGTACACTACCCTCTTCCCAAAGAGTCCCATCTTGAATTTGGGCTTGCTCCTTTTTGTTAGTGATAGACATATAACCGTC
>TARA_R110002074_G_scaffold4997_2_pt1 | contig 12327 bp, 7 predicted proteins | sample TARA_R110002074 | Tara Oceans TARA_R110002074 (sample SAMEA4397215) | marine metagenome | biome: Polar Biome; feature: [MIX] marine epipelagic wind mixed layer (ENVO:01000061); material: water (ENVO:00002006), including particulate matter (ENVO:01000060) such as... | depth 10-100 m
CGTACCGGACTGAGACCCGGTACCCAGTTAATTTAACCCTTCGTATAAATCTTTCCAATCAAGATTGAATGATTCAATGGCGTCTAATTTCCATTGCCTGCGCCATTTCTTGATTACTTTTTCTCGGCTTATTGCTGACTCCATACTGGTATGTAATTCATACCATACTAATGTATGTACTTTATATTTCCTGGTAAATCCTTCTACAAGATTGTTTTTGTGCTGCCATATGCGTTTACGCAAATCAGAAGTCACACCAACATATAATGTTCCGTTCCTTTTACTTGCAAGCATATAAACGCAGGGCTGACGTTCCATCGTCTAATCTCCATAATTAATTATTGGATTCCCGCTTTCGCGGGAATGACGTTATGTTGTCTTACCGGGCTTAGACCCGGTATCCAGTTTTGTTACTAGATTCCCGCATAGGCGGGAATGACGTTGCGTTGTCATACCGGGCTTAGACCCGGTATCCAGTTTTGTTACTAGATTCCCGCATAGGCGGGAATGACGTTGCGTTGTCATACCGGGCTTAGACCCGGTATCCAGTTTGAATTCTAGCTTCCCTTCTGGGAATGACAGAAAAATAACTTAAAAGTTATTTCTTATTTTTTAAGAGCAATTCATTTTCAGCGGCTTTCATATCCGCTTGCATCATCTCTGTTATCATTTCATGTAATGATGTTTTTGGTGTCCAGCCCAGTTTTTCTTTTGCCTTTGATGGATCACCGAGCAGGCTTTCTACTTCTGAAGGGCGGAAATAATTTGGATCAACTTCGATAATACAGTTGCCATTTTCATCGTAGCCTTTTTCCTCAACCCCCTTGCCCTTCCATGTGATATTAAGGTCGATGGCCTTGGCTGCGAACTCGATAAATTCTCGCACGGTATATTGCACCCCTGTGGCGACAACAAAGTCTTCCGGTTCATCCTGTTGTAACATCAGCCATTGAATCTCAACATAATCACGTGCGTGACCCCAGTCGCGCTTCGCATCCAGATTACCGATATACAACTTATCCTGTAGTCCGTGTTTAATTCGACTTAAAGCGATTGTTATTTTTCTGGTAACAAACGTTTCCCCACGGACGGGTGATTCGTGGTTAAACAAAATACCGTTACAGGCATAGAGTCCATAGGCCTCCCTGTAGTTAACGGTTATCCAATAGGCATAAAGCTTTGCGACACCATAAGGTGATCGAGGATAAAACGGGGTGGTCTCTTTCTGGGGCACTTCCTGTACAAGGCCATAGAGTTCAGAGGTAGAGGCCTGATAAAAACGTGTTTTATTTTCTAAATTTAATATCCGTATCGCTTCGAGTATTCTCAATGGACCTAAGGCATCTGAATTAGCTGTGTACTCCGGTTCTTCAAACGATACTGCAACGTGACTTTGTGCCGCTAAATTATAGATCTCATCCGGCTGTGATTCCTGGATGATGCGCGTCAGGCTACTGGAATCCGTCATATCACCATAGTGTAAGATGAAGTTTCTATCTGTTACATGAGGATCTTGGTATAAATGATCAATACGGTCGGTGTTAATCAAGGAGCTGCGACGTTTTATACCATGTACGATGTAGCCTTTATTCAATAAGAACTCGGCAAGGTAGGAGCCATCTTGGCCAGTTATTCCCGTAATAAGTGCACATTTTTTCATGTTGTTTTATAGTTTCCTTCTTAATGTCGTACAAACGATCTCATAGTAAGCTGGCGAGACAGCTATCGTCGCCACTGCAAAAGCGTGAACCTTGTTATATTACTGGATTCCCGCGCAGGCGGGAATGACGCTTAGTAGCTAATCACCTATTTATACTAGTTATAGAATTATTGATTATCTTATTTCGATTATTTTAAAGTCTAACGGCCTCTTCTATCTAAATACCATTCCATAGTTTTTCTAATGCCAGTTTCAAATGTTTCTACAGATTCCCAATTTATCTTTTCAAACATTTTTTTTGTATCAATAGCATAGCGCCAATCATGTCCCTGTCTATCTGTTACAAAAGTAATGAGTTTTTCATGCGATGCGTTTTCTGATTTAACTTGATCCATTAATTTACATATCAGGTGAACAATATCAATATTCCTCCATTCATTATTGCCACCGATATTATAGACTTCACCAACGGCACCTCTTCTGATTACTGCATCTATTCCTCTGCAATGATCATCAACATATAACCAGTCTCTGATATTACTGCCATTGCCGTACACCGGGATAGGTTTTTGTTCGATACAAGATTGAATAATCGTTGGTATGAATTTTTCTCTATGCTGATATGGACCGTAGTTGTTAGAGCAGTTTGTTGTCGTCACTGGTAATCCATAAGTATGGAAATAGGTCCGAACTAAATGATCTGAACCAGCCTTGCTCGCTGAATAGGGTGAATTCGGTGCATAAGCTGTTTCTTCGGTAAAAGCGGGGGCATCTTTTGATAAAGAACCGTACACTTCATCAGTTGAGATATGGTGAAACCGCACGCCTTCTTTATCTAAACCTTTATCCTCAAGCCAATATTGACGTGCTGCTTCTAGTAAAGTATAGGAGCCAATGACGTTAGTCTGGATAAATGCTCCAGGGTCCGAAATCGAATTATCAACATGACTTTCTGCGGCAAAATGGACAATGGTATCTATCTCATTTTTTCTTAGTAGCTTAGCAACTAAACTCTGCTCACATATATCGCCTTTAATAAATTGATGACGATCATCACCAATATAATCAGCCATGTTTTCCATGGAACCTGCATAGGTCAGTTTATCCAGATTAATTATATGCACATCAGTATATGTATTGAGCATATAACGAACATAGTTACAACCAATAAATCCTGCGCCACCGGTTACCAAAATATTTTTTGGCGTAAATCTCATTGCAACTTCCACTCTGTTAATATTTTTTCAAGTCCAACATGCCAGTCAGTCTGCATGACTCCCAGTTCTCTACTAATCTTTTGACAATTTAAAACAGAATTTTTTGGTCGCTTTGCCGCTGTTGGATAATCATTGCTTGAGATAGCGTTTAAAGTTGGCATCTGTTTTAGTATGCCTTGTTGACTTGCCTGTTCAATGATCGTTTTTGCAAATCCAAACCAAGTTGTAACAGGCGCCCCTGTATAATGATACAAGCCCCAATTAATATCCTGTTTTTGTATATGCCTGATTGCAATATCAAGTAACACGCCTGCTATATCCCCTGCCCATGTCGGTGAACCAAATTGGTCGTCCACTATGTTTAGTGTGTCTCGTTCGTTGGCTAATTGCAGCATGGTCTTGGGAAAGCTTTGTCCACTGGAATTAAATACCCAACTTGTACGTAGAATTATATGTTCTTGTAATTCTTTTTGTATTGCCTCTTCACCTTCCCACTTGCTTTTACCATAAATACTTTCTGGATTTGGACGGTCTGATTCAAAATAAGGTGAACCTTTCTTTCCATCATAGACGTAATCTGTAGAGATATGCAGTAATGGGATATTCGCAGATTTACATACTTTTGCTAAATTGGCAGATCCCTCTTTATTAACTGAAATGGCAGTATCAACTTCACCTTCTGCTTTGTCGACTGCTGTATAGGCAGCAGCATTAATGATTATTGAAGGTTGTTTTTCCTCAACGACACGTTCTAACCTGGCCAGTTGCGTAATATCCAGTTCTTCCTTGTTTGCATAGATTGAATTTATCCCTCGTTGCTCAGCTAGGCGTTTTAATTCAACGCCTACTTGTCCTTCTGAACCTGTTACCAGTATCTGTTCCATAACTACTCCGACCAATAACTCTAATATGTGGGCAATTTATTTGTCCGTTGTTCAGCAAGGGTGGGATTATTTTTATCTTTGTCCGACAATGTTACATTTGATGCTGGCCATTCAATACCAATTTCAGGATCGTTCCATAATATCCCCTGTTCGGATTGAGGGTGATAGTAATCCGTACACATATAGAGAAAGTCAGCTACTTCAGACAGCACAACAAAACCATGAGCAAAACCTGCCGGGATATACATCATTCTCAAATTCTCACCACTAAGGATAGCACCGTGCCATTCACCAAAGCTGGGGGAGTCTTTTCTAACATCAACCGCAACATCAAACACCTCGCCATGAGAGACGCGGACTAATTTCCCCTGGGGTTGCGTGAGTTGATAGTGTAAACCACGTAGCGTTCCCTTAGTTGATCGGGAATGATTGTGCTGTACAAATTTATCAGGAATTCCAGCTTCTCTGAATTCTTTTTCGCGGTAGGTTTCATGAAAAAAACCTCTTGCATCATTCAACACATTTGTTTCTATAACAACAACACCGACCAAATTGGTTTCATTAAACTTCATTCATCTTTTCCGCGTCTTATAATATTCAGCAGATACTGCCCATATTCATTCTTGCCAAATGTATCGGCCAACGCTTTTAACTGTCCATCATTGATATACTTCATGCGATGTGCAATCTCTTCTGGACAACCAATCTTGAGGCTTTGTCTTTCTTCCACAATTTGAATGAAGTTTGAAGCGGCGAGTAAAGAATCATGTGTGCCTGTATCTAACCAGGCAATGCCTCGTCCCATAATCTCAGCACTAAGCTCACCTCTTTCCATATAGATTTTGTTCACATCTGTGATTTCCAATTCACCTCTCTCGGAAGGTTGAATCTGTTTTGCGATATCAACAACTTTATTATCATAAAAATAGAGACCAGTAACTGCGTAATTACTTTTAGGTTGTTCTGGTTTTTCTACCAAGTCTACAACCTTGCCATCTACATCGAATGAGGCAACGCCATATCGTTCAGGATCTTTTACATAGTAGCCAAAGATTGTCGCACCTGTGTTCTTTTTAGCGATCTGTTGTAATGATTTTGCGAGCCCATGACCAAAGAAAATATTATCCCCTAAAATAAGACTGACGCTATCATCACCTATAAATTGTTCTCCAAGAATAAATGCCTGAGCAAGTCCATCAGGATTGGGCTGAACCGCATAACTTATCTCTATACCCCATTGATTTCCATCTCCCAATAATAATCTAAATGCGCTCTGATCATCCGGGGTTGTAATTATGAGGATCTCTCTTATCCCGGCCATCATGAGGATCGATAAGGGATAATAAATCATCGGCTTGTCGTACACCGGCATTAACTGCTTACTTACCGAAAGTGTAAGGGGATATAAGCGCGTGCCGGAGCCCCCGGCAAGAATAATTCCTTTCATTAATAAACGTTGCTCAACTATATGATTATTGTATGTAATATACACATATTATGCGTTTTTCATATTTTAGCTCACGTGTATAGGCTTAATTTATTTAGCTCTGGCTGATGTGACGCATTTCTCGCTTTAGCAACTACTAAATTCTGCAATATTAATAGCGTTTAACTTTAATGTTATTAAAGCTAAACGTTTTCTTTTTTGCCTAGTTCATTTTTATGAAATGCCGTTTGCAGCGAACTATCGCGTACGCATTCATAACCTTCCATTAATGCAATTAATTGCCCATTATCATCAATGAATTCAATTGAGGCATTTGCACGATGATCGGTATGCTCAATCACATCGGCGATCACTTTAGCGCCGGCTTTCGGATAGCTTCGATGATACTGCCGATAATGTGCTATTGCCGTTGGCAATGACCCTATCCCCTGTTGTTCAAAACTCCACAGGATCATCATCTGAAATGCTGAGTCGAGGATTAAGGGATCAGTTAACCAACTTGAACGTATCGGTTGCTTCATCCATGCCGTGGGAGGCGGTGCCGAATCAACATTAGCAACAATCCCTTTTTCACTGCAATGGGTTACTTCGCGTATACCATGTAGATGCTGTCCGTGAAATAGCTGCCCGTTTTGATAATACTCACCTTGTTGATACTGGTAAGCGCCTTTAACAGCTTGCAATTTTGGCAGGACATTTTTTTCATAAGCATCAACCAGGACCATCACCGCACTGGCATGCAATATTTCACCTGAGCGTAATTCAACCGGGACAAGTGATAAATTGCCTTGTTGAAACATAACGCCTGCCATTATTTTTAAATTTATATTTTCATTTTCCTTTAATGTAATTCCTTTTAGTACACGAAACTCATCAAAGCCATGAAACTGCATGCCTGGATTCAAATGTAGTGCGCCATGCGCAAACCATTCGATAATAACCGCGACCGGTAAGACTGCCTGTCCGTTCATGACGTGCGAATTGAGAAAGTCATTTGAGCTAACAGATAGGTCACGTTCAAATGCGATCGCCAAATCACCACGTTCAGCTAAGGGTAGAGCGTTAGTTAGCGGTACAGTTTTTAGTATGTTATCCGTTTCACCGAGAACAACTGTTTCAACAGGACCGTCTGATTCTATTTCTTCTATCAGATAATCTGCACCAACGCTTAAACCAATGACGCCGACTCCCTCTTCTGCAAAGAGCTTCTTCAGTCCAGGAGTCACCATACCGCCATCCCATGGTCCCCAGTTGACTGACAACACTTTGCACTCTGGTCTTTTTTGATTTTCTAATTCTGCAAATTTATTCAAAACTTCATTTGCAGCAGCATAATCCACTTGTCCTTTTCGACCTAGACGTGCTGTTGTTGATGAAAATAGAACCATTAGTTTCAAGTTATCATCACGCGTTGCTGACAATAAACTTTTTAGTCCGTCTACTTTGGTTGAATAAACAGCGCCGAATTGTTCTTCTGTCTTGTCTTCGATTATACGATCAGCTAATACACCTGCGGCATGGATGATTCCCGTCACATTACCTAACTCAATACGCGCCATATTGATTACATTGGCAACAGCATCGTTATCGTTTACATCGACTGAGGCATATTGTGCTTGTGTACCCGTTTCTTCGATTCGTTGTAAGGTTCTGCTTATCTCACGGTTGGCTAAAACAGATTGATAACGTTTTTCCAGTTCTGCGGGCTTAAGTTTTTCATTTGAATTATCGAGGATTGCTTTCTTAACCGTTGCAGGCTCAGCTAATGCCGTTAACCATTCTGGTTCAGCTTCCGGCTCCGGGCTACGACCTAACAATAAAAGATTGCACCGATATGTCTCTGCAAGTTTTATTGCCACCTCTGCCGTCACACCTCGTGCGCCTCCTGATATGACGATTAAATCTTCGTCATTGAGTAAGGTGGGTTGTGATTGAGGTTCATCTATCGCTTCTTCATTTAATGTTAATTGGAGAAGCTTTCCATCAACCAGTCCTGTTTCTAACGGCCCTTCAAGAAAGATCTCTTCATGGAGCAAGGAAGTAGACTGGGGACTCGAATCAATGTCGATTGATTTGCAGCTAACGTCGTCCCATTCCTTATCTGCTGTTTTTATCAACCCACACAGACCAGACTGCTCAACACTACCTTTAATATTGCCATCAAAACCAAAACGGCCACCTAGTGTCGTAATCGAAACCAGAAGTCCTTTTGATTTCTTAAGCGATGCGCTACCTGTTTGCATCAATGTAAAAGCATCCAACAGTCCTTGTTTATCTGTTTTATTCTCCGCTATAAGAATTAGAGCAGCCAGTTTGTCATTGGATTTTACATTCCTGGCTACAAGCCGTGTCTTATAACCATTGCTGTTTAATTCCTCTGCTAATTGCTTTGCCAACTCACCACCACTTTTGTTTAGCCAAATCTCTTTAGTTGGATTAAATGCAATCGCGTTTCTTTTATCTGCATCTTGAAGAGGAACCGCATGTACGACACTGCGGATCAATCTTGACTGTTCCTCATTACCGATCACGCTTTTTTCTAACTGTTGCTCTTGAACAGGCGTTGACGCTATCGCGCCCGTTTGCGCGTTCATATAGTCTATGATTTGTTGCAGGGTTTGTAAGGCGGCAAGATCATCCGCGGCAACAACAGGCCAGTCTGGTAACTTATCTTGTAACGCCGATAAAATTTCGACCCGTTTGATAGAATCGATACCCAGGTCACTATCCAGGTGCATTTCCAGATTTAACATCTCGGCTGGATAACCCGTTTTGTCGGCAACAACCTCAAGTAAGATTACTGAAAGGTCTGAGTCAGTTTGTCGCGGTGTGCTCGCTACGACAACGTCAGCGATATTAAATACATCAACGATAGATTGCAGTGTTTGCAAGGCCGCCATGTCATCCGGGCTTACAGCAGGTAGCTCAGGAATACGCTCCTGAATTGCAGACAATATTTCTACTCGCTTTATAGAATCAATACCCAGATCACTGTCCAAGTTCATATCGAGACTTAGCATCTCAGTTGGGTAGCCTGTTTTATCTGCGACTACTTCCAATAAAGTATCTGCAAAACCATTATCAGTATTGTTTACTTGGGTCACTGGAGGTATTGCTACTGCTGTTTTTTCAGTTTGTTCTGCTATAAACAATTCTGTTATTGAGCGCAGGGTTTGTAATTGCCCCAGCTCATCAGGACTGACCGTAGGTAATTCGGGCATGGCTTCTTGCAATGCCGACAAGATTTCAACACGTTTAATTGAATCAATTCCCAGATCACTGTCAAGGTTCATTTCCAGATCTAGCATCTCGATCGGATAACCGGTTTTTTCAGCGACAATGTTCAATAACACTTTTTCAAAGTTATTATCTGTTGCTGCACTCTGTTTAACTTCAGTTGCTACCGCTGTCGCAAGAGCAGGTCTACCTGCAACGATAAACTCAACAATGTGTTGCAAGAATTGAAAGGTACCTAATTCTTCTGGGTTAACTGCGGCAGACCAAGGTAACTTTTCTTGCAATGCAGAGAGGATCTCAACACGCTTAATCGAATCAATACCAAGGTCTGTATCCAAACTCATATCGAGACTTAGCATCTCTAATGGGTAACCGGTTTTTTCGGAAACGACATTTAATAACAGGTTATTGATATCAACATCAGACTGCGCATCATTTACCTCTACAGCGAGTTTGGTTTCTTCAATCTCTTTAACGACTGGTTTTTCTACTACTGCCGGTGTGATTGTATTTTCCTGTACAGGTACATTTAACTTGATTTTCTGTTGCGCAGGTTGTGACGCAATTTGTTGTGTTACTGGCGCTAATGCTTGTCCCGACATTAAGCGTTGCTGTTGTTCCAGTAAAGATTGAATCGATTTTTGTGCCGTTTCTTGTCCTTCAAGATATTGCTGGTGTAAGCGGGCTGTTTGTTCCTGCATTTTTTGTAGTGCGAGAATACTTTCCTGAGTCGCCTGCAATAAACCATTGGTTTGTTGTGGCGCAGCGGCTTCAGCCGTACGTGGTGATTGTTTTACTTCATCAGTCATATTGATAATGGTCTTCTTTGGTTTACTGGGTGGCCTGGGTTCACGCGGGAGCATGACATTGGCACCACTAATCGATACTGTCATAGCACGTTTCGTATTTTTGTCGTTCTCTGCCGGGGGTCTTTCAAGCTCTGAACAACGTGCATCCCATTTTTTTAGATCCACATTAACTCCCTTTGTTACAAGGCTGGCCAATGCTGATGCCAGATCATATTGCCCCTGTTTTTTGCCTACAGACGCGTCTACTGCAATGGCAGTAAACTCTTTATCATCCAGGATTGCACTAACGAGCCCAGTCAGGGTCTTGCCTGGTCCTACTTCGACAAAGGTATTAAATCCTTCTGCATATAGTTTTTCCACTTGTTCAACAAACCTAACCGGTGCCGCTAACTGGTTCGCCAATAATTGTTTCGCTGCTTCTGCCTCTGTTGGATAAGCGTCTGTTGTCGTATTTGAGAGCACTTGAAAACTATTCGCCGAAAATTCAAATGGCGCTAGTGCCTCATAGAACGGTTTTGCTGCATCAGCAACAAATGAACTATGGAACGCAGCCGCAACAGGTAACTTAACTGCTCGTATTTTTTCTGCCTTTGCCAGCTTGGCAAAACTATCGACTTGATCTGTCGCACCGGACAACACGACCTGGTTTGGTGAATTATGGTTTGCGATAATTAAATCTATATTATTTTCTTTGAGCAAGGATTCAACTTGTGTATAGGGTGCTACTACCGCCAGCATGGATCCTCGATCGCCCTCACCTGTGGCCATAAGTTCACCACGGACACGAGATAAACGCTGCAAGGTAGCCGTACTATAAACTCCCGCCGCAGAAAGCGCGGTAAGTTCTCCATAGCTATGTCCAATCGCCGCCGTTGGTTTAACTGCAAAATGATTTAATACATTTAAAGCACCAACACTCACCGCACCGATTGCGGGTTGTGCATTCTGTGTCTGACGTAATGTATTCTCCTGTTCTTTTTCATCTACCTTGGAAAAGACAGGAATGGGGTACAAGACATCTGCCAGACTTTGTTTCCCTGTCGCTTCAATAAATAGTTGGTTCGCTTCTTCGAGCGCAGTTGAAAACTGAGGGAACTGACATGCCAGGTCACGGCACATACCGACGTACTGAGAACCTTGTCCCGGAAAGACAAAAACAACTTTATTATCCTCTTTACCTGAACTATAGCTCACACCGTTTGGTCTTTGCCAGGATGTCTCCGCGGCATCATTAAGCTGTTGCTTAACGTCTGTCACTACTTTTTCTAGTTCTGTATTTGTTTTATCAACAACAATGGTTAAGCGATGCTCGGCATCTGCTTTAAAGGTCTGGCATGAGTCATAGGCAAAGAAGCGAAGCCGCTCTGCTGATGTTAATACGGCAGCATCCGGCAATTGATCTATTAAGCCTGATTTAGAATCGGCACTAAGTGCGATGATTAATACTTGCCCGTCCCATTCGATCGCTGTCTTCGTCGCTTCTGCTTCTTCGAGTACGCAATGAAAATTGCTACCACCAAAACCAAAGGCACTTAATGCAGCTCGTCTGGGCGTTGCTTGTGTTTTTAGCCACGGACGTTTAATTGAATTGAGATATATCGGTGCTGTGCCAGGGTTAATAATCTCTAACGGTTCATCTACCTTGATACTGGGTGGTAAAACTTTATGTTTTAATGCCATTGCCGTTTTAATAAGCCCGGCGATACCCGCTGCTGCTTTCGTATGCCCTATCATAGACTTGACTGAACCAACGGCACACCATGTCTCATCTTCATTATCTTGACTATAAACACCGGACAAGGCCTTCGCTTCAACAGCATCACCTACCGAAGTACCCGTGCCGTGCGCCTCGACTAACTCTATACTTCGTGGTGTGACATCCGCTTCTCGGTAGGCATTCCATAGCGCTTTGGTTTGACCAGCTGAACTAGGGGCATAGATAGCATTACCTTTGCCATCAGATGATGAGCCCATACCACGTAACACTGCATAAACCTTATCACCATCACGTTCAGCATCTTCAAGACGCTTTAATATAACAGCACCCAAGCCTTCGCCAAGTATCGTGCCATCACCTTCCTTTGCAAACGGACGACTATTCCCCGTAGGAGATAAAGCAGGTGTTTTACTAAAACACATATACATAAAGATATCGTTGAAGGTATCCATGCCACCCGTAATCGCCATATCAACCCGACCGGCACTAAGTTCTAATGCGGCAAGATGCACTGCGCTTAAAGAACTGGCACAAGCTGCATCAACGACGCAGTTAGTACCGCCAAGATCAAAACGGTTTGCGATACGGCCCGCAGCGACATTACCCAATAGGCCAGGAAATGAATTTTCTTGCCAAGGGACATAACCATCAGCAATACGTTGGACAACATCTTCTGTTGTTTCTGAATCAACACCGGCATCGGCAAGTGCCTTACGCCAAATGGGATGACCTAATCTTGCACCTAGCGGTATCACTAATTCTAATGTCCCGGTAACACCGAGGATCACGCTGGTACGATCACGATCGAATTCTCGCCCGTCACCCGCGTCTTTACCGGTTGAGTAACCGGCATCCAATAAGGCCTGTCGCGCCACCATCATGCCGAGCAGTTGAGTCGTGTCAGTTGCCTCGATATTGTTTGGACTCATTCCATACAACAATGGATTGAAATCAACCGCATTTATAAATCCACCACGCTTACCATAAGTCATATCCGGTTCGGATTTATCTTCGTTGAAATAATCAGATGGCTTCCAATGTGTCTCTGGAATATCCGTTATCGCATCAACACCTTCTCGAATATTAGCCCAATATTCTTCGGCGTTATTTGCTTTAGGGAAAAGGCAACCTATGCCAACTATGGCGAGTGGTTTCATTTGTTGTTTGTTTTCTTTTTTAGACATTGTTCACTTAATTTACGTTAGCACCTTGTGCTTTTAATATGTCATTCCCGTAAAGCGGGAATCTAGTCAATAATATAATCCCTGGACTCCCGTTTACACGGGAGTGACGCAGTGCTGGACTCCCGACTACCAGGAAGTGACGAATGCTTTTTGTTATTTATTCTCACTTTAT
>TARA_R110002074_G_scaffold38345_11_pt1 | contig 12325 bp, 15 predicted proteins | sample TARA_R110002074 | Tara Oceans TARA_R110002074 (sample SAMEA4397215) | marine metagenome | biome: Polar Biome; feature: [MIX] marine epipelagic wind mixed layer (ENVO:01000061); material: water (ENVO:00002006), including particulate matter (ENVO:01000060) such as... | depth 10-100 m
AACAAAGTCTTGACCTAATGGAGTGGGTTGTCTATCAGCATCGATAGTTTTAAAATCTTCATCAGCAAAATCTAAGGTATACTCTACAAACGTTTCTCTGTCTTCATGACTTGAAGTTAAGTCTGTATATGCGTCTTTAAATGCAGGATTAGAATCTGGTTTGGCAGGATCACCAACTGCTTCTTTAATAAAGTGAGCTAATTGGTTCAATGAAGTGTATTCATATTTTACAGTCGTTCCTTCGGAAATCAAAGACCTGACGATAGATCTAACGATATCTTCTTCTTTATTTCTTTTTTCTTGAACAATCTTAATTGCTCTACGGATATTTTCTCTTAGTAGTTGTTCCGCGACTAAATCATCTCTATTGATCATGAATATATTCTCCAGATTTATAAACTAATTAGTTGTTTATTTTTTCTTTTTTCCATTATAAATATTTATACCTTTTACTTTAGGCATCGGGCTATTGAAGTATCTAGGCTTCATTCCAAGTGGGAGTGAATATCCACCAGCAGCTCCAGCTCCAGATATTTCCTCAATCTCATCAAAGTCTTCTCCGGAATCGTCAGGACGATCATCTGTATCATCATCGGCCTTATAATCATCCTGAAGAGCTGGCTCTGAATACTTTCCTCTTTTCTTGTCAGGAGGATTTCCGTAAAAACCAGATATGTTAGTTCTTAATTCTTCCAGTTCTCCTCTTTTTTCCATAGAATAGGCGATTGCAGCGGCTTGCTTGGGATCTTTCTTTTCTTTATCTATTAAGTAAGAAATTTTCTTAGACACTCTATCTTTGGAGGCTTTTGATCTTTCTTCTAAAACCTCTTCAACAATTGATAAAATTGCTTCTGACAAGCTCGTGACGGTCTCATTAAATTTATTCTTTAACATCTCATAGATATCTTTATCAAACCAACCCATGGCCTCTTTAAAGCTCTCTGGTGTGAGGTTTCTCATTGCATCTCGGAGTGTAGATCCACTCATCTCTTCACCATTAGGGAGTTTAATCGATACATGTGGAGAAACAGCAACATACGCATGATTTTCAAAAGGTTCGAATGATCCTTTATTTTTTTCATATGATCTTAAATATGTCGGCTGGCCATCTTTCTTTACACCATCTAGATTGGAAAATCTTGGACTTTCTTCCATGTCTTTTTTTCCAACGGCATAGACGATTACATCTGACTCTGGATTAAACATATCCTCCAATTCACTAATTCTGTATGGTGATCTAGAATATAATATTTGAGATTCTGGTATCCCATGTTTCATTATAATTTCTTCTTTCTCTTCAAAATCCAAAGGAGATTTAGGCACAGAAACCCTGCCTGAAGTCACAATATACACATTTTCTGCTCCATGTTGTTTCTGTAAAGCCTTGAAAACTTCCGCATGGTGTCGCCCCATTGGTTGGAATCTTCCCGCATAAAGTATAATTTTTCTTTTTGCTTCCACATCCATCGCCTCCGTTATTTTTTCCATAGGAGGTATTCCTTTCCTTCCATATTTGAATAGACCTAGAATTTGATTGATTGGAGCAAAATTGCCTGTAAACTTATAAGACCAACCATCATAATCAAAAACAAAACCTTCAGCAGCAGTAGAAATGTTTTCGACACTTTTTAACTTATTCATTTGCTTTTGCAAGATCTCCAAGGCAGCTTCGTTCCCTGATTGTTTAATAGCTTTTATCGCCTTGGAAACCTCCTTTCGAAGTCTTTCTGTTTCTTTTTTATTATCGAGCACAAATAAACTTTCAAGACCTTTTAACATTTCTACAGAGAAATCATGTATGATCGACTCGATTGGCTCAATTGCTAATTTTAATATTTCTTTTGCATTTTTAATGATGTAGATTGTATTGTTTTTATCTTTATTAGTTGCACCCTTAATTATCTTTCTAGGGTCCAATTCCTTGGGCATCCTGTCATATCCGTAGGCCGATCGGTAAGAGGGGTTAGACAATAAAATCCTCTTTAATAAAAGCTTTTCTGTATCCTCATCGACATCCATGCCTCGTTCTCTAATCATCGATAAAATTCTTGCCATGATATATTCAATGACCATTTGGCTATCAGAGATCCCTTCATTGGATATCTCATCTTCTAATGTTGCTAGTGCTCTATTTAGAGCTTCTTTATCTTCCAGAGCCTTTAAATTAAATACGGCATCCATTTCAATTTTAAATTTATTATCTGCCATATCTTGCTGTATTTTATCAAGCTCGTCAGCAAGAGTATTGGCATGCTGTGAAACATCTTTCTGTCCAGTAATCAATTCTCCAGTTTCTGGATCCACTATCTCTACCTCGACGGCGGATCCTGTTTCTTTGTCAAATTCAGCACCTCCGCCTCTATGAATAGATACAAGTTTAGAATCATAATTGATTACATTAGCGGTTTCAGGATTGATAATTTCTGCATTATAATATATATTTGTATCCGAGCCGAAAATCTCTTCCTGTTTTGCTCTGGGCATCTGTTTAATAACACCTTCAAAATCTTTTAGAGCTTGTTTAAACGACTTTTGAAGTGGTTTATTAAAAGAAAATTTATCGGCCAACTGATTAGCATTCATACCACCAGATTTAATATTAGTTTTATTCCTTGCAGCTCTTGCACCATCTTCTGCAAAATCAAGCTCCTGCTTAGAGACGGAAAAAGAAATATAAAGGTTCTGTCCATCAGTCTTTTCAGTACCCTCCATGCTTCCTTCAGCCGCATCTTGTAATATGCTTTTTATTTGACTGAAAGTAAGGCGAGGATTGTCATAAAGATGACTCATGTGACCTGCTAGACCACCCATTTATTCTTCCTTACTCTCTTCTAGGAGATTTAATTTTTCGTTTAAAGAGGAATTCTCTTCCATGATAACCTTATTTTGCTCTTCTAGCTTCCTATATCCCCTTCTAACATGAGATAAATGTTCAAGAGCTACTTCAATTCTTTGTCTTTCTTTTATAGTTCTGGGCTTTAAGCTTTCAAATGCCTCGCGAATCGCTCTGGTGCGAGAAAGTATTGATACACCTTGTTTCCACTCTCCCATTAAAAATTTTCTTGTTAAATCGTTGAAATTCATTTGTTTATATTATACCTTTTTAATCTTTTTTCTAGAGGAAAATTTATTTGTTTGTTGTTCCGGTGAGGCCAGATCTTGTGAATGTACAACTTCTGGTTTTTTCTTCATATTTTCCCGCACAACGGACTGAGCCTCAGCTTGTGCTTTTGCCTCAGCTTGTGCTTTTGCCTCAGCTTGTGCTTTTGCCTCAGCTTGTGCTCTTGCCTCAACTTGTGCTCTTGCCTCAACTTGTGCTCTTGCCTCAACTTGTGCCTTGGCTTGAACACTGATATCTTTTTTTCTAGCTTCTTCTTCGGCCTTCAGGCGCGCCATAATAGCTAGTTTTCTTTTTCTATTACGCATTTTAAAAAACTCCTTTTAAAAAACAATATACTATAAATAGTTTTGTTTTTAACTTGAGCCCGTAAATTCTGTATTGGTACGATCTCTTAGACTTTGTTTGCCTTTAGTACCAAGTCTGAAAGGTACTTGATCTACTGTCCTTGCTCTCTGTACCGACAATAAATTATTGGAATAAGTATTGATGACATAACCAGCATCCCCAATTGCACTCACAAGCTTAACAGTGGGGTTAGATGCTGAAATTACAGGGGTTCCCGGCGAAGGCGACGAACCACTACCACTGTGTACTAATGTTCCCCACATATTAGAAGCAACAGCATAATTTGGCTCTGCACTATGTACAATGGATCCCCACATATTCGCTGCAACAGCATAATTCGGTGGCGAATTGTGGACAATCGAACCCCACATATTGGTCACAGAAGCTGTCTGGGGTGCCTCTCCTCCGTGAACCATTGATCCCCACATATTAGAGGCGACAGCATAATTAGGGGGTGCATCATGAACTAGCGATCCCCACATGTTTGATGCAACGGCATAATTAGGGGGTGCATCATGAACTATCGATCCCCACATATTAGAGGCGACAGCATAATTAGGATCCGCGCTGTGTACAAGAGATCCCCATATGTTGCTAACAGAGGCTGTGGCCATGAGCTTAACTCACCTGATACTTGAAAAATACTGAACTTGTAGCATTCCAGACTGCTGAATTTGATGGCTGATCCTCTGCAGTGCTGAAACAATATGTTGGATCACCGGTATCCGGGGTTATTGTAGACCCACTTTCATAATTTGTATCATTATCACTAATGGCAGTAAATCCATTCTGTCCGGATCCTGTAGCCCAAGTGTGAACGGTAATTCCATCAATACTTGCAGGAGTGATTCCTAATTGAGTCGCTAGATTTTGTGCTTGAACTCGACAGTTATCTCCAGCAGAAGATCCACTATTTTCAGTAAAGGTTGCAGAATTCCAAGATCCGCTCAATACTGCAAAGTCACTGGTTCCAACATTGGGAGTCCAAGTGCCTGTAGTGGCTGTGTCGACTGTGGGTTCAATTCTTGTGCAGTATCTTGGGGTCTGTCCTGAATCAGCTTTAGAATCATAAGTAATAATTTGAGCTAAAAAAGTTTCCTTATCGCCGTTGGCAAAACCGTGGAATTGGCAACTTGAGCCTGATTCGGCAGCCCGTGAAGCTGTATATTCAAGAGTCGCTGCAGTCCCATTGACATAAGCTCTGCCACTCCATGTTGATCCCGTCATACTATATTGCAAAGCAATGTACTGCCAGTCGTTGGGTGCCATAGTAAACGTGGCTTTTTCAGAATTATCTACATAAAGAGCAAAAGTGTTGGTCCCTCCATTTTTCATAAATATACCAGTAAATCTACCCGACGAATTACCAATAACTTTTATGGCATATTCACCTGTATGATATGATCCTGAAGCATAGGCAGCGATAGAAACCCACCCTTCTGGTGGGATACAACCCGGAGGCGCGGTTAATTCTGAAAAATTATCATCCATAGCCAAACTATATCTTTGAGGGCTCCCCGTATAAGTATAAGTATATTCAGTACTTGGTGCCATATAAAATCCGTCATCTTCTGCTGTCCACCCCATATCTTGATATAGTGTGCTTGCTTCTGGTCCAAATGCCCAGCTCCACTTAATAGCCATTATTTTAATCTCCTCATAAGTTTGTAATAAAGTCTTTCTTTTCTTTCAAGCATTGGGTTATTTTGCTTATAGCCGTCTTCCCAATCTCGAAAACACATATTTCCCTTTAAATAGGCTTGCTCTTCCATTTTTCTCAAATGTTTATCATTTTGTGCATAACCTTCGCCCATACCGTGATTGACATCAAACTGCCCATCACAATTTTGTGCATGATGAACTAATTCATGAGATAGCGATCGCATAATATCTTTCGGATGTCGATTATCAACATATACAGTTACAGACATTCTAGCTGGCTCATAATATGCAGTTTTACCAAGGGCCAGCTTTCCATTTTCCACGTCAGATTCAAATATAACTTGCGGGTCTTTTTTGAATCCTAATCTCTTCTTTGCGAAGGGAAAGAAATCTTCAAGCATGGTTTTAATTTCTGATATATCATAATTTGAATTATTGATTACTTTCATCTATTTCCTTTTTAAGGTTTCGCAAGACCAAGTTATTAATAGATTCATAAACTAAATCCTTATTAGAAAAATCAATATCTGATCTGAGAGTTTCCAATATCAGCCTCTTTTCTAAATTTTCCGTTATCTGTTCAATATTGTCTTTACCAAGCTTCTTAAGGTGTCTTGCAACGAATCTTCTAATGACTTTTTGAATATTTTTAACAAATTTGCGGCCCTTTAATCCTTGGGGAGAGTTCTTATCTAGGCTTATTCCCGCCGCCTTTAGTCTGGGAGCAATAATTTGTCGAGTATTAATTGTACCTGATGATGCATTCGGGTCTATGACCCTCTCTTTCTCTTGGGGCTCTTTCGCACCTCTTGCTGAGCGCATAGCCTTCACAGCACGATTACTGTCTGCTAGTCCGGCCTCTTTAAATATATTGATCATATTAGCTAGCCAGATTATAAATTCTTCTCCAGCGGCATGTTCATCTTCGCCAAACCTCTCATTTAAAGGTTCAACTTTATTTAGAAGATTTGCTGTATCGGGATCGATCGTCTTTTTTTCTATAGATTTTCTAGCGGCCTGCATCGCTTTGTAAAATTTGAATGCTCCCAAATAGGCTTGCTCATTTTGTTTGGCTGCCTCTCTTCCTTCAGAAGTATGAAGATCTAATCTCTTTAAAATTTCTTTGAATTTATTGAATATTTCATTTTCTAAATACTTTTCATCTCCATCATTATCTTCACTCGGCTCTTCTTCCGCTGGCCCCTCTAGGTACATATCTACCACTTTATTCCCTAGGTCGTATAGCTTTATATAACTCATCGCATGATTAGATAGATTTTCTGCTGTCTGTTTTTGACCATTTTCTTTTTGATGGCTTGTTTTTATTTTTCTTAGCTGATTTTCTGCTTTTTTAATCGCGATTAATCCCAACTTGGCAGCTTCTGAAAAATTCCGTTGTTTCAATAAATTTACGATTTGTTTTCTTCGGTTTCCTAATTTTTCATCTAATTTGCCGTAAGCATCAAGCCCAAGATCAATTGCATCCGATTCTTCAAATTCGGCATGCTCCTTAACATAATCTTTGAGAGCAACATAAGCATTTTTATTGCTCGACAAGTAAGTATCTAGCCTATCAACATCATCATCTTCAATAAACTCGTCTTCATCTCCAATTCTCCTAGATGGCTCATCTAATGGTTCTTCTTCAAATTCAGCATTAAATTCCATATCTGGGTTGCTTCTTTCTATTAAAGAATTTAGCCTCTTAGATAAGGCAGTCGAAGCCTCTTGGATTTCAATTTTATTGGCCTTCATCTGCTTAGATATATCCATCACAATTTGTCTTATCGCCTTCTGTAAAACTTTTCTATCAAAATCATTGCCATTTTTATTTATCCAGTTTTGCAATACTGCCTGTAGGCTTCTTCCACCCTCTTTGGCCCCGACTCTTTTCATTTTTCCAGTTTCCGGATCTTTTGTTCTCAAATCCTTAAAAATAGGTACGACGCCAGCGCCGCTTCCTGCTTTATCTTCTCCCGGAGTCTCATCTGGGATATCTGGTGTTTCTACTCCGCCAGAAGTACAATCAGACATCTTAACACCTTTTAATTTTTCTAAGAGCTTGTTTATTAATCTTTTATTGTGACCACTTAGCTTAATACCTCTGTCTACAATAACCGAGACTCGACCGGATATATCAGTCATATTTACATTGTCAGCTTTTGTTCTAAGGGACTTCGCGAAGACATCTGGATTTTTATACATGGGATGTCCGAGATCCCAATCTAACATTTTTACGTAAAAGCATATTATATTGCTGACTTTTTTATTGGTTTCCCCCATTAAATATGTATTTAAACTTTGATTAAATACATTATCGTTCGACGACGAGGCCTTCCAATTTTCATCATCCTCGTGGTATAAAGCCGCATAGTATAGTGCCAAAGCCTTTGCAAATCCTTCAGCCGTAAACTCTCCAGATTGCTTAAGTTTTTTTATCTCATCAGATGCTTTAGACAGGGACTCAATAAGTTTTTGAACAAAGTCATTTTCTTGATTTTGATCTTGATTTTGATCCTCACTTCCATCCGATGCGATGCTAGCCGGAATTTCCTCTTCTTCAAAGAACATGTCTGCACCATTTGAGATAGATTCTTTTATAATTTTTTTAAATTGTTTATTGTTCATTTTTTAAACTGCATCCTTTTCAAACTATAATTAGTTTGAAACTTTCGAAATAATGGTCAAATTTCCAAGTAATATAGTTTCAGTTTTATTTTCGCCCATAACATAAACATTTGCATGAGGAAATCTTCTTTCAGATAGGGGGACGGTATAAATGTCTAAAATTATTCCTCTTTTTATTTTTACCATATCTTCTGCACAGAATTCCACTAGATCTCCAATAGAATAATTATCTATCAGATCTTCGCCAATGATTGGTAATTCATCTTCTCTGTATCTCATTTTGAATGTTTGTCAGCAATAGAATTCGATGCCCAAGCATCTGGTTTTATTTTACATCTAAAGCCCGCCCCTTTAGCATATCCCATTAGCATATCTGCAAATCTCCCAGTAGGCTTATCTTTCCTTGAATTAGCATCAATATGTATTTCTATATCCGCTTCTGGATTCTGATCTAAGATTTTATAACCTATTTCGATAGAGAGTTCTACCTCTCGCAATAATCTAAGTACCATTGTTGGGTAAGCATTTCTATTCTTCTTTTCTCTTTTGAAAAAATAATATCCACCGTGTTGATCATCCGCACCATGCATACAAATAACAGTAGAATAAACACAAAGGTCTTTGGTTATCTGGCTATCACAACCAACAAAGATGGTTCCGTTTCTCATGCAGTGTTTGTGAACTTTATCAAATATCTTTTCAAGTTCCACTCTCTCACCAGATCCGGAAAACCACATTATTACTCCTCGTAACGACTAGTGGGGTATATCGGCCCTTTCTCACTAGCCTTGATACCCGGCCCCTTTAAAGCGATTAAAGATGCTTTCACATATTCTACAGCTTGCATTGCTCTCTCTAGCTGGTCATCTATCAGATAATCAATATCTGCATCATTTATGATGTCATTTTCATATTCACCTTTTGCTTTTTCTGTAATTTGATCCAGAAAATTCTTTGCTCCCGAAACGAAACTTTGATATCTTTCAAGGGTTTCTTTTCTAGCTCTCACCATCTCGTCAGCATCCGATGGGAAATACTCCTCAAGAGTTTCTTTGTTGGATTCTCTGACAATATTATAAATATCTTCTTTTGTTAAATCGTTCATATCAGTAAATAGTTATATCTTCGATTACAATTCAGTATTTTTTGAGATTAAACGAATATCATATTGAGAAACTATTATTTTTTTTTCTTGACTAACGACAAATATTTCACACGTAGTAAAGTTATCAACATTTGGATATCCTAAAAACATAGCGATCTGGGGTTCGGTTTTATGTTTTATAGTAGACATATTTCCAGATTCGTCATAACATGCGAACCCCTCTTTTGGGCTAAACATTATAAGATCTCCTGTATCAAACCATCTCTCATAAAACATTATTTGCTTACCTCGAAATTATCCAAATAATACCAATCAGATTTGAATTCATCCCATTCATCAATAATATAATTATTTTTATTATCTGCAAATCCGAACGAATACTGAGGATCCATATTCCAATCTGTCGACATTCTTCTCAAGGCCGTAGGGGGATTAATACTCGGACCAAATAGCCAATATATTTTTACCAAAGGACAATCAATGAACTTTGATTTATTGCTCCAAGATTTCCTCACATGATATCCTTTTCGATAATCTATAACAATAGCAGTATATTCTGTCTTATCCCATTCAGATGATCGGTCAATAAATTTTATTATCTTTCCCTTCATCGACTGCTATCTATTTCCAAAGCACAAGTTAAAGACTTAGTAAAAGACAATATTAGCATACATCCCGACAGAATACAAGTGGATTCATCATTATTATTATTTGAGATAACGAGAGTAACGACATTCACACACGATAGAAGAAACCAAAACCAAAATTCACTCTTTTTATTTTTAAACATTTATTGTCCTTATTCATCTCATAACAAAAATATTAATTTAAATACCCATTATATCATGCTGATTTTTAAAAAGCCGTGTTGCCTTATTTAAGGCACTCCTGTGTCCGAATCTAAGTTGTTCTTTATAACCGATTCCATTAATCCGGCATAAAAACCCCTGAAGCTTTCCACTAAAATCATATTTTCATCTATAACAAAGAAAGTTGGCCATGCTGTAAGAGGCCATCCCATACTAGTGTCTGAAGAAAGCAAGCTTCTACTTCCGCCTAAGACAGGGGCAGATTCTATTCCAAATGATTTGGCCCACTTTTTGAGGTCTAATTTGCTCGGAGAATTGTGATTTAAATTTTCAATTAATATGGTGACATAAACAACTTTGTCACCATATTTTTTTTGAATTTCTTCAACTTCAAGGGCAGCCAAAGCACATGGGCCACACCACATAGCACTAAAGTCTATAATTATAATCTTACCATGATTATCATATAAGTTAAACTCTTTTCCGTTCTGGTCGATCAATGTAAAATCACAAGGATGATCTCCGATTTTCTGAGAACAATCACCCCAATCCACTACAGGCTCCAGATCTTCTCCACATCCAGTAGCTGCCCCAAAAAGTAAAACAGCAAGGACAGATATAATTATAATTCTTATTACTAATTTCCAAGACATCAGAAATCCTCCTATAAGTAATTATCAAAAAAATGATCAAATGGATTTATTTTTTTCTTGACAACTGGTATATATCGAGTTATAATATATAAATGATTAGACTCGATCCCAAAATAAAGTTTCCAATGATCATAATAGGCATCATCGCTGCCGTAAGCTTATTTATCTATATTCAGCATACCACCGAAGTGGCCATGCATAGATTAATTAATACCATAGAAGAAAAGAAAAATTGTGATTGTGACTAAAATTTATTGTCTTTGGTGCTGTTCATCAAGTTTTTAACATTTTCTGCGCAAAAACCTTGAGAATCTCTTTCAATAAACTCATAGATGACACCAGTTGATTCCAAGGGCTTGGTGAATACCTGTGTCAATCCGGGACACTTTAGAGGTTTTTCTGATGCAAATTGTGCGAAACCCTTATCTGACCACTTATCCATTATTGCTTGCACTGACTTAACTTGGTATGCAATATGATGTATTCCACCAATTCCTCCCTTGTTTTGGACCCACTGGTCGACTATAGAGCCCGGTGATCCACTAGATACGAATATTTCTGGTGCCAAGTGGTGCTCGACTGTATTAAATACAGATCCAACATCCATTATTTTCCAAGGCATATCTGGAGTTGTCTTTTCAGGAGGCTCTAGTACAAGACATTTAGCCCATGTACCGTCTTCAAATTGTATATCAAAGCCCTCCTGCAGATCATCAGGCTTTTTATAGCCTAAAAAATCCATTAGAAACTGAGCGGTCTTTTCTTTATCTTTGACTCTATAAGCTATATGGTCGATTCTCATTACGAAGCCTCAATATATAAATGGTGGAGGTGACAGGGATCGAACCTGCGACCCTCGGCTTGCAAAGCCGATGCTCTCCCAACTGAGCTACACCCCCATTGATTTTAAGTAGTTTTTATTTATCTAAAACTTCCAATTCTTAAAATGATTTCTAACTTCTTCCATCTCTTTGTCTTCCGACATTAATCCCATGACATCATCAACTAATCGATCTGTGAGTGCTTCACTTTCCGCAGCATCGCTAGTTCCGGGTACATTACCATCTTTTTTTCTAAGCTTGAGGTCCATTCTTATTAGAGGATCGTCATCACCAGTTAATCCAGATTCTTTGATGAACTTTTCGACAAACTCAACAGAATTCCTGCTCGATCTTAACCATTCAACCATTTTATTAATCGCATCTACATCTTCCGGATCTCTTACATCTTTAGCAACAGTATAATTTCTATCATCTAGATCAAGCTGGAAGCCTTTTATTGAAAGTGTTTGTTGGTAAAAATCAACACCAAGAGGTGTTACCTCATCGAACCTGAGGCAATTTAACCTAACAGATGGCCCTTTTACTATTCCCGCATAATATGCTGGCAGCATATTATTGACTAAGGTTTCAATAAATCCACTTGATATTTTGTTGATAAGGATCGTGGTAGCACTCTTGGCTCTTCGTGCATGGACTCGTTCTCTATCTTGTGCATCCCAAGTCGCTTCCACTTCAGGGTTAGCATCTGGATTTAATTCTGTTGCTTGGATCATATTATATATCAAGATCTTTTTCAAATTGTTTTGATAAGAATTGTGACTGAAAATAATATCTCCTTTCTTTATTTCTTTTGCAAATTTAATACTTGCTACAGACTCTGGCTCGCCCTTAAGGGTGTTCATAAAGCCAACAAGATCTTTAATATATTCTCTTTTCTTAAATGTTGGATCCGCTGCAGCTTTTACGATGAAAGCATAATACTTTAAAGCTTTCGTCATCGACTCAAGAGTGGCATCTTCTTTGCCGGGATATCTGAACTCAATATAGTTCAATCTTGCTGTATAATTGACATTAAAGCCAATTCCTTTTGATCCCATTCTTTGAGCTTGCTGGGCAACCTGATTAGACAAAATGCCGCCAAGGTCGTCAAATTCACGAGAAAGATACTTCTTCATAAGACTTTTCTTTGTCAAAACATCTTCGTGAGAAGAATCGTCCGG
>TARA_R110002074_G_scaffold71128_2_pt1 | contig 12321 bp, 12 predicted proteins | sample TARA_R110002074 | Tara Oceans TARA_R110002074 (sample SAMEA4397215) | marine metagenome | biome: Polar Biome; feature: [MIX] marine epipelagic wind mixed layer (ENVO:01000061); material: water (ENVO:00002006), including particulate matter (ENVO:01000060) such as... | depth 10-100 m
TGCTAGTGGTACCAATGGTATAATGCCTTCGGTATTAGTCATGACAACTGATGGTAAAAAAGTTAGAACCAGTTATTTCGGTGGTCCTAAAAAAGGAGGAGCTGCTCCCAGTGCTACTGGCTTTATGAGAGCCAATTCCACATCACAAGCATTCCAACCATCTGCCCCTGCTCAAAGACCCAATTTTTTATTCAATTTTAGACAAAACTTTTCCAAGGGATATGCTGGAGCAGGAGGACCTTTACTATAAACAGGTAACACTGTATATATTTAATAAATAAGCAATTAAACATAAGCATTCTTATTATGGTATACTTATGTTCATAAAAATAGATTACAGAGAAGATGACTTGAAAACAAATATGAATTTATTGTTCAAAGAACATAGTCATGAAATAGAAACAGAAAACTTGCCCCTAGGGGATATTATTTTATTAAATGATAATCGTGAAGAAAAGGTGATTTTTGAGAGAAAATCTCTCTACGATTTGGCTTCTAGTATAAAGGACGGTAGGTATGCTGAACAATCGTTTAGATTGAATGAATGTCAACAACACAACCATAATATTGTTTATGTGATAGAAGGAGACTTGGAGAGATATAACCCGACAAAAGGACGCATGGACAAGAAAATCCTTTATTCGGCACTTATCACTCTGAATTATTTTAAAGGGTTTTCCGTTATACGAACCAAAAATATTAATGAGACTTGTGAATTAATCATCAATTTTGCGGATAAATTGGGAAGAGAATCGAAAAAGACGAGTTATTATGATGAAAACAAGGTGGAAAAGGAGGTTAATTATTGCGAAGTCATGAAAAAACAGAAGAAAAATAATATTACGCCAGAAAATATTGGTGAAATTATGTTGTCTACTATACCAGGAGTTAGTAATAAAAGCGCAATTTCGATTATGAGAGAATATAAAACAATCAAAAACTTGATTGAGAAAATGACAGAGGACGATAAATGTCTAGATACTTTCAAAATAATTTGTGAAAGTGGACAATCAAGAAAAATAAGTAAAACGTGTATTGAAAATATTAAGAAATTTGTTCTGTGTCAAGAATAATTCTATGACAATATTATATATATAACTAAAGAATGGAAGAATTATATACATGTTTAGGTTATATTTTGATAGCGATATTATTGTATTTAATTCTGAAAACAATAATTAATAAAAGACATGGAAATAAGGAAGGATTTATGGGTCTTTTTAAAGATACGAAAGAAGACAGTAAAACAGAAGTAGAAAATGAAACAGTCACTAAATTAGAAGAAAATATAAAGAATCTACAAGACGCTACTGATAAATCAAATAAGCAATTGGATTTAGGCAAAACACGAAAGCAGTGGGAAGAGATGATTGTCGCTATGGAAGATAGAATAAATTCGGTTTCACTTCAATCTGTTTCTTCGTTAGCTGATATGATAAAAGACGATCCTGACAATAGTAAATTGGTAACTATTATGGACAAGTTAAATACATTTACCAAATACCGTGATACATTGAAAGAAAATATGAAATATTTAGATGGTCTAAAATAATAGACCTGAAATCTTTATTACTAAAAATATTACTAGTAAAGATTTACTTGTTTTTGATATGGTTGATATGTAACACCTTTCTTATTTTATGCAGGTTTCATGTACACCTCATCACCTTTATAGTATCCAGCATCTACAGCATCTTTCGTATAATCGTGACCACCCCAATTGATGTCCATAGCATTTGTACTTAACTTTCCTTTTCCTTCTTGTTGATGTGTCATTTTATCTAGCGGTGTATATTCGCCTTGGTATAAATTAATCGGGTCATATCCTGGGTAAGAATTTTCATTATACAGTTCATCGTCTCGACTGGCATCAACTAATTTGGTTTGTGCCGGTTCTTGAACCGATAAAGGTATAGTATGAGCATCTGTTCCATGTGTTAACATGGGTGGGAGACCACCTTGAACATCGGTAGGGCTGGGACGGAATTTATAAACAGGATTGCCTTGCGTGTCGTAAGAATGTTGTAAAAACAGAACAGGACATTTGATATTCTGACTTCTCTGCCAATCTAAGAATTCCACATAATCTTCTAAATTATTAAACTTTATCGGATTTACTCCAGGTATTTTAGCCTTCTTTGAATTATGTAAATATAATTCCTTACCTTTTTGAATAAGTATATTAGGACAATTACTTTGACTAACGTCAAATCCTTCCATTACATCTTGAGAAGAATATTTGCAACTAAAATATAATCCTAATAGAAAAACAATAAGTATAACAATAAACTTTAACATATATATTATACTTTTAGAAAAAGTAAAATGAAATCATAATAATTCATATTTTGCGTATATCTTTGTGTATATCTTTGCGTATATCTTTGTAAAAGTATCAATAATAAATTTTGATATACTTTTTATAAAAGTATATTATATATGAAATTACTCTATGTAAACGGTCAAAATGCGAAGTATTTCGATAGTGAAAACAAAAAAAAGCATGTATTTGCCAAATATTTCAGTCCTACATGTCCTGCGTGTATATCTATGGAAAATGATTGGGATAAAATGTGTGACGAGGTCGAACAAAAATACAATACTGATTTAATGGTGGCTCAAATAGACCCACAAGGTATGAATGAATTGGAGAAATTGGATACATATAGCGACGTCCAATATGTCCCTGCGCTTATCATATTAAAAAACGGAAAAAAAGTGGACGAATACACTGGTCCTAAAGAGAAGGATAAATTAATAGAATTTTTGATGAATCGTGGTTTAATTAAACCCAAACACATAGGTGGCCGTTCTAAAAAAGGCAGAAAGGGTAAGTATGGTAAAAAAAGTAAGACCAGTAAGACAAGTAAGAAAAATCGTAAAATAGTCTCCTCAAAAAGAAGAAGTCTAATAAGAAAAAAGAAAAGGTCCAATAAGAAAAGAAAATAATAGAATAAATTAAAAATTGAAATATGCTTATTCACATGATATTAAATAAACATATTAACGAAGAATAGAAGAATAAAAGAATAAATTAAGAATGGTCGAATTTGGATTTGTTGAAAATTGTAGTTGGTTAAAGACCTTTGTTATAAGTTTAAAAGAACATTATACTAAATTATCGACTATTAATAGGTCGAATACCGAAGATATGACTTCATTAGAAGATACCATATTTACGGACACGATGTTAACATTTCAAGATGCTACCGATTTTGCCGTTCATAATTTAGACGCATTATTTAAAGAGGATTGCTTGGCAATATTTTATGATAAATACAATTGGACCGAATGTATTGAAAAAGGCAATCAATATAAACATGTAAGATGTAGACGGAGTAGTGGATTTGGTAATAGATATGTCCCTCGTACAAAAAAATTCAATCCCTTATTTCATGATAAAGAGTATAGTGAGGTACTATTGTTGGCGAAAAATAGCTATCAATATTTGTATTATCGTAATGAAATAGAAATTATCTTAAAAACTCCTTCAAGTGATTATACGAGATTTAGTATAGAATCCTATACAAATGTATTAAATAGGTTCTTCATGTTGAATTTGAGAAATATTCAAAAAAATGATGAACAAAAACTTGGTCCATTCGACCAGATATTAGAAACGTATAATTCAAAGGTGAATATAATGTGATTCACTATTACAACCTCGTTGTTTTACACACATTTTAAACATTTCAAACGCTGATTATTTTCATTAAAATATATGCGTCATCATAATAATTTTTGAATGTTCAAGAAGCTTTTTATTTACTCTTTCTATATTCGGTGTACCTACTATAAACGATTGTTTATATTTTATCAAGTTTATAATTGCTTGATTATCTTTCTTACTCTTAAAAATTTCATTAATTCCGCTTAAAAATCCTAATGGTTTGATATTTTCATCATAAATGATATCACCTGGATACATACAACAATATACTCCGCACATATCGTGACCCAAATATGAAGAAATATGTTTTGTAAGTGTTGTTTTACCGCTTCTACCAGGTCCAACCAAAATAATCATTTTATCGTTTGAAACGCCGTTTTTTATATTTTCTATATATTGAACCAAATATACATAATCTTCATTCGTTAAATATTTGTTCCAACTATTAATTTCGTCTGATACCATATAAGTATTATTATTATTTGTCTTTATGCTTATATATAAATAATATTCAGCGTTTGAAATGTTCATGCGTGTACAAGAAAAAATGTGATTTACTTAATTAAATTAAATTATAATTTCAAAATATCTATTATCTATTGCGTTCTTTGTTTCTTTGGTAGGATGGCTCCATTGTTTTTAAGAAGTTCAATCATTCCATTATCTCCCATGTCAATTGCCAGTTCAAGAGGAGTTTGTCCATGATAATTCGAAGAATTTGGTAGATTTACGTCAGCTCCCTTAGCAATTAGCATTTCCACAATTTTGACATTTCCGCGTTCAATTGTAGAGATGAGTGGAGTTGGCATGAATGAATCCGCAGCAATTAAATCCGTCGTATTAGCATCAACTCCCGTATCAAGTAGGATTGCCACGATGTCTTTGTTGTCAGTCCAAATAGCAAGCATAAGGTCAAAGGTATTCACAACGGTACCATAATTCAATAACAATTTTACGATTTCAATGTCTTCCATGTCAATTGCCACCTCAAGAGGACGTCGTTCAATATCATCCTGGTCCTCATAATACTTATCCAAATCAATTCCGGTATCAAGAAGAGACTTGATAGAATCGATATCTCTATTTTTTACAGCAAAATGAAGGGCTTCTGTATCATAATATTGATAGTCATCCGTATCAAGACCAGAGTCATCCGCAGAATCGGCGATAGCCTTATCTGTAAGCAAATTACGAATAAGTTTACCCGTATATTGACCTTCCATTCTGGCCATCATGATATTGGCAACTTGTTCTGCAAGCGGGTCGCCAAACTGAGGGGAGACTTCTTGGAGTAGAGTTTTCCAAGCAGTTTCGTCATGTTCCTCAAGCAATAGTGCAAATTTCTCGTCATATAACACGGTATCTGGACCATGTTCTGGTTGGTTCATATCTAGATTCATTGTCGTGGTCATGGTTGTTATTATTGTTGTATATCCTGTAATTTATTATCCAACTTCAACTTTTATTTTATGGTATACATTGACAATATTGTGAAATTTATCTAATCGTGTATCATGGTAATACACATAACATAACATAGCATAGCATACATCAATAGTTTTTAGCCGAGTTAAATAAAAAGTTGATAAGAAACTAAATAGAAAGTAACATATACAATTAAATAAAACATGTCCGTTAAAGAGCAACCTGTTAAATTACTCGACTTCAACATTTATGATGAAGTTAGGGAGTCTGCGAGTGATTCATCGTCGTCAAGCGATAGTGAAGTAAGCAGTGGATACAAATATAAACAAGATGAAAAACGATTCGTAATACAAATATTTGGAATCAATGAAACAGGTGAAACCTTTTGTATTTTCGTGAATGACTACAAACCATTCTTTTACGTGAAGGTAGATGATGATTGGAATCAGGACAAGAAGTTGGAATTCCTGAATCATATCAAGACAAAGGTAGGAAAGTATTATGAAAATTCCATATGTGAATGTAAATTAATTAAACGAAAAAAATTATACGGATTTGACGGAGGGAAAGAGCATAAATTCGTTTTGTTAAAGTTTAACAATACTATTGCTATGAATAAGGTAAAAAATTTATACTATTATTATGGAAAGAATGGTGGTGGTAGACGTCTTATGGATTATGGGTACAAATTCCAAGGTACATCCACTTATTTGTATGAGGCAAATATTCCCCCATTACTTAGGTACTTTCACATCAAGGAAATCAGCCCTTCGGGGTGGATAGGTATTCCATTAAAAAAAGCCAAGGTAGCCATTCAAAAAAAATCAACTTGTAAATTCGAATACGAACTCGGCAATAATGATATTATTCCTCTCAATGATAAGGAAACGGCAGTGCCTTATAAAATATGTAGTTTTGATATTGAGGCAAGTAGTAGTCATGGTGATTTCCCTGTTCCAATCAAGTCATATAAGAAGTTAGCAATTAGTATTATGGAACATTATGATGCCAGTAGTGACGAAATTTCAAAGGGAGATATTACAAAAATTATAAAAACCGCATTTGGCTACGATGATATAGTTAATATTGACAAGGTATATCCTAAAATAATGCCCAAACTACAAGCATTGAATAAATTAGTTGAACGTTTATATAATGAACACATTAAGGATTTATGTAAAGAGGACGAATCCAATGAAAATACTATTGAAGCGATGTTTGAAAAAATGAATTCTGAGGTAGTAGATGAAGAAGATAATGATGGTAAATGTAAATACGATAAAAATCGTCCTAAATTGGATTTGGATACCAATATCATCGATTTAATAAATAATACGTCTATTAAACGTGAAGAAAAGGTGGATAAATTAACTGATGCGTTTCGTGGTGCTGGATTTCCCAATTTAGAAGGTGATAAAGTGACCTTTATTGGTTCTACCTTTCTAAAATACGGAGAAGAAAAACCGTATTTAAACAATTGTCTAGCTCTAGATACGTGTAGTAATGTGGATGAAATAGAAAATAGCGAAATTGTAAGTTATAAAACTGAGCGTGAATTATTAATGGCTTGGAAAGAGTTGATTTTAAAGGAAGATCCTGACATTATTATCGGTTATAATATATTTGGGTTTGATTACCAATTCATTCATATTCGTGCTCGTGAAAATCATTGTGAGGAGGAATTCTTGAAATTGTCTAGAAATATAAATGAAATTTGTGGAGACAAGGAAGAGGATACTGGTAAAATCAAGATTGAAGAAAGCAAGATTGTATTGGCTAGTGGCGAACATGATTTGAAGTTCATTAAAATGAATGGTCGTCTTCAAGTAGATATGTATAATTATTTCCGTCGCGATTATAATTTGACGTCTTATAAATTAGATTATGTTTCAGGCTATTTCATTGGAGATGACGTGAAGAAATTGGAACATAGTCATGAGGTTGATAATGATAATGATATTGATAATGAATGTAGTAATGCCGTGACCAAGATTTTCAGCAAGAACTTGTCCGGTTTGGAAAACGGTAGCTATATTAATTTTGAGGAGACAAGTCATTCAACTGATTATTACAAAGATGGTCAAAAATTCAAGGTATCAAACGTCGACAAAGATGACGGTACCTTTGAAATTGAAGGTACTGAAACACCAGATATGACAAAGCATGTCAAATGGGGTTTGGCCAAGGATGATGTTACTCCTCAAGATATCTTTCGCATGACGAATGAAGGACCTGATGAACGAGCAATCATTGCGAAATACTGCATTCAGGATTGTAACCTGGTTCATCATTTGATGAATAAAATAGACGTTATCACTGGTTATACAGAGATGTCAAAGATTTGTAGTGTTCCTATTAATTTCTTGGTAATGCGTGGTCAAGGTATTAAACTGACCAGCTACATTGCCAAGAAATGTAGAGAAAAGAAGACCCTAATGCCTGTTTTAGAAAAACCCATGTTTGATGACGGATATGAGGGAGCTATTGTTTTGGAACCCAAATGTAATTTGTATCTGGATAATCCAGTTGCTTGTGTAGATTATAGTTCTCTATATCCATCATCTATGATTAGCGAAAATTTGTCTCACGATAGTAAGGTATGGACAAAGGAATACGATTTATATGGTAATCAAATTATGGAAACTGGTGAAAAGGATTGTAGTGGTAATTTCATGTATGATAATTTGCCAGGATATGAATACGTAAACGTAGAATATGACACATTTAAATGGATTCCTAATGCGAGAGGCAAGGTAGAGAAAACACATAGTGGAACCAAGGTGTGTCGATTTGCACAATTTCCAGAAGGGCGAGCAATTATGCCTTCAATTCTAGAAGAATTATTGGCTTCACGAAAAGCAACTAGAAAGTTGATCCCACTACAAACGGATGAATTTATGAAGAATATTTTGGACAAAAGACAGACGAGTTATAAGTTGACGGCAAACTCATTATATGGGCAATGTGGTGCGAAAACGAGTACATTTTATGAAAAGGATGTTGCTGCGTCTTGTACAGCAATTGGTCGTAAACTATTAACTTATGGTAAGCGAGTCATTGAAGAAACATATGGAAATATTATAGTAGATACCAAATTTGGTAAGGTTCATTCAAATGCGGAGTACGTATATGGTGACACGGATAGTGTGTTCTTTACGTTTAATTTAAAAACACTTGAGGGCGAAGAAATCCGTGGTCAAAAGGCATTAGAAATCACGATTGAATTAGCAAAGGAAGCTGGTGCGATGGCGACAAAATTCTTGAAGAAGCCTCACGATTTGGAATATGAAAAAACATTTATGCCATTTTGTTTGCTATCGAAGAAGCGATATGTTGGAATGTTATATGAAAATGATCCAAATAAAGGAAGTCGTAAAAGTATGGGAATTGTATTGAAACGACGTGATAATGCACCAATTGTAAAAGATGTATATGGCGGTATTATTGATATCCTGATGAAAGAAAAGAATATTCAAAAGGCTGTGGAGTTTCTACAAACCAGTTTACAAAACATAATTGAAGAGAAATATCCAATGGACAAGCTTATTATCACCAAATCATTACGTTCAAATTATAAAAATCCAAAGCAAATAGCTCATAAGGTATTGGCAGATAGAATGGGTAAACGTGACCCAGGCAACAAACCGAGTAGTGGTGATAGAATACCCTTTGTATATATTGAGACGAAAAACAAGGCAGCCCTACAGGGTGAAAAGATTGAGCACCCTGAATATATTGTAAAGAACAAAATACGACCGAATTATTCGTTCTATATTACAAATCAAATAATGAAACCAGTTCAGCAAGTATTTGCATTGGTTCTAGAAGATATAGATGCGTTTAAGCGACAGAAACGAAACTTTCAAATGAAAGTTGACACGTTCAAAAATACCATGGAAGATGGGGAAAAGTTAAACGCGAAAATAAGCGATTTGCGTAATAAAGAAGTCAAGGTATTATTGTTTGACAAATATTTAAGAGAAACAAACAACTTGAAGAATAATATGAAGAGTATTACGTCATTCTTTAAATAACTGAAGGTCTAAATATGATGTAATTATACACGTTTATCTAGTAAATAAAATATTTTTTTAATTAATTATATATTTTATTTTGTGTTATTATTGTCGTCGTAACAATTATATATTGTAATTATATAATGGGATTATTTGGATTTTCTCTCTCTAATCTATTTGGCAAGACTGTCAAACATAGTTCACATAAACACCACAGTCCGGCAACCAAGACACACCGCAGAAAACCTTCAAACAAACGAGCATCAAAAAAAAATGGTCGCCGTTCTCGCAAATATAAAATGCGTGGTGGATGAGGTGGAACAACCAAATCATCTATCATTCCTACTATAATGAAGGGTGGATGATGTTCCACCGGTGTATAAACTAGTAGATAAATATAATTACATGTATAAATGAACAAAATTCAGGACTGACGATATTGAAAAGTATTTGAAAATATAAATTTCAAGATTTGACATTGAATTTACTAGATAAATTGTTTATATAGTAGTCATATTATCATTTATCCAGACAGAATGTGTAAGAATATAATATTTTTCAAAAATAAATATTATATTTTAACTATCAATGGTATATATACCTTATTGTTTTAACGTTAAAACGTTGGCAATTGTCCATGAACCGATTGCTATCCACATAGCATATAATACATTACCAGTTTCATATATTACCCAACGAAAAGCACTACAGTGTGGTGTCATAACTAGAAACGGTGAAGCAATTAACCCATACAATGTAAACGGTGCACAAAAATGAATATATAATTGTGAACATAAATAATGAATAAAAATCCAACTTACATAAAATAAAATAAAATATCTTACTTTCATCAAAATATCAATAATATAATTTAAACATGTTACCATCATTACGTGATATTATTATGGTAACTTTAAACCATTTTGTTATTAGACAGAAGTTTCGTCTTCCCAATCCTCATCGACATCATTGATTCCATCAACAATCCCATCTTCCTCAATATTTTCACTATTATTTGCTGACATATTATTAAAAAACAAATTGTTTAAATTAGAAGAAGAGGGTGTGTTTGATGGTAGAGTTGATGACGTAGTAAATGTATTTGTAGGTGTTTGAATTACATATTCAAAATTAATAACTCCACCATCATCATTACTACTATTAATGACATTATTTGTAACATATTCTCGTAAGGTATTCGTCACTTGTTCGGTGAATGTATTTACCAAATTTTCAATATTGGGTTCATTATCATTATCATTATCATTATCATTATCATTATCATTATCAACATTACTATTATCTATATTATTGACTGGAGTGTTTACATTATTAGATACAGGTGGTTGACTATTGTTACCTATACCTATATTACCATTATTTCTTTGTTCCGTACTAATATTTGACGTTTGTTCTGGTACAATATAGTCACGAATATCATATCTACATACTGGACATAGTACACTTCTCTCAAACCAGGAGTGTAAACTATTCTCTATAAAACAATGACCACAGTGATGTATTCGCAATATTCTATCTGCTTCTTGAAATGGTGATTGAGTAATAGGACATATATTACCAGATGCTTCTTCCATCGTAATATTTTCAGTAGCATTTTCTATTTGTATTAGTGTAGGTCTTACAGTAACTGGTGTTAAATTATCCATATTAAAAGCATTTGAAAATACTCTAGTGAATAATTCAGCAGTAGGACCAGGTTGTCTACGCGGTGGCCGTATAGAAGTTGATGGTCTAGGTATATTACTACTTAGTGGTGTCGTATTTCTAGAGTGTCTAGTAGTATTTGGTGGAGTGGGATATAATGAATTACTATTAAACGAACGAGTATTTCTAGTATTATATGTATTATCATTGTTAAATAATGGACCCCGGATATTTGTATTGTTGACATTATTCTCAGCTCTCCACATTTCCCTAAGTCCGCCTTCAATTTGTTGTATAGTATTATTGGTTTGTCTAAAATTTGTGTAAGATGAACTAATTAATTCACTATACATATCTAATATCCTATTTTTAATTCTATTATCAGTATGTTCCATAGCAATGGTATATACTGTTCATAAATTAATATATTTAAATGTTAATCTAATTGGTTTAAACATTTTTTGTTTATATTAATAAATAGTATGTCAGGTAATGGATTAACAGGGTTAGCTAACTTAGGGAACACATGTTTTATTAATTCGTGTATGCAAGTATTAAGTCACACACGTGAACTGAATCATTTTTTAGATAAAGATAATGGAACTTACAAGGATAGAATGTCAGTTTATCATAACAAAGACTATTTATTAGATTCTAAATTATTAGTTGAGTGGGACAATTTAAGAAAACTAATGTGGCAAAAAGATCAGTTAATTTCACCAGGTGGTTTTGTAAAAGCGGTCCAATGCGTAGCCAAAGCAAAGAAGCGTGACATATTTACAGGGTATGCGCAAAACGATTTACCCGAATTCTTATTATTTATATTAGATACGTTTCATAATGGAATGAGACGAGAGGTTGATATGGTTATAAGTGGTCAAATAAAATCAAAAAGGGATGAATTGGCTAAATCCTGTTTTGAAATGATGAAAACTATGTATAGCAAGGAATACTCGGAAATACTGGATATTTTTTATGGTATTCATGTATCTCAAATAATTCAACATGATACGGTGGTTAGTGTAAAACCGGAACCGTATTTTATCGTAGATTTACCAATGTGCGAAAAGAGTGGTTCAACTATTTATAAATGTTTTGAGAAATATTGCGAAGGAGAAAAGCTAGAAGGAGAGAATGGATGGTTTAATGAAAAATCAAAAAAAATAGAAAATGCTGAGAAAAGGATCATGTTTTGGAGTTTACCCAAAGTATTGGTCATTGATTTAAAGCGATTCAGACCGGATGGTAGAAAAATCCAAGTACCTATTGATATTGAAGTAGACGAATTGGATTTGAGTGATTTTGTAGAGGGATATGAAAATAAGGAATGTAAATATGAGCTATATGGTGTTTGTAATCACAGTGGAGGAACCCTAGGGGGTCATTATACAGCAACAGTTCGTACGAAAACTATCAGTAAGAATGAATGGCATTTATTCAATGATACAAATGTGTCAAAAGTGAATTTTGATGGGAAAAATAATACATCTGGATATTGTCTATTCTATCGCAAAAAAAATTAAATAATGAATAAATATATATATA
>TARA_R110002074_G_scaffold257480_1_pt1 | contig 12300 bp, 8 predicted proteins | sample TARA_R110002074 | Tara Oceans TARA_R110002074 (sample SAMEA4397215) | marine metagenome | biome: Polar Biome; feature: [MIX] marine epipelagic wind mixed layer (ENVO:01000061); material: water (ENVO:00002006), including particulate matter (ENVO:01000060) such as... | depth 10-100 m
AGTAGTAAATATATTTTTTGAAGGTAGATTGGTTAAGACAGGAACTCATACTCAAACTGATTCATTTATAATGAGCGAACAAAATTATCATATAGGAGCAAACGGTACTGGTGCTACTGGGGCTAATTCAGCAACAACCAATAATCAATTTATGGGAGAGTTACATGAGTTGAGTATTATGAATATTAAAAAGAATCAATTTGGTGCTATCAATAACTTAATGCCTAATTATAATAATACTGTTCTTTACTTAAGATTTGAGGAGGTGGATGAATGAGTCTAAATATTACAGGAGATGATTTTAATGCACCTACTAATCCTCAATTAACTTCTGGTTCTAGTGATTTTTCTGATGGAGATAGAGTATATACTGCTATTGTTTCTCATGGTGCTGTTTCTGTTGCTATTACAGGTTTTGGTGGAACTGTTACAGAAAATTCTAACTTAAGTACCACTAAAGGATTTAGAATTAAATGTTATGATTCTTTAACTACAACAGGAGTTAGATTTAATCCTGCCGATTGGAATGCTACAACAGGTAAATTTACTACAAATGACTACTTTGTTCTTTTGTATTCTGATAATCCACTTCAACACCATTTAGCAAAAATAACAGAAGTAAAAACAGAAGATTTACAAGGCGATGCTTTTGAATTTGAACCGAAATTAGGTAATGAAATACCAAAAGATACTAAGTTTATTATATTCCAAGTTACTCAAAATACTGACATTGTAGCAATTTCTTTGGGTATGAAGCAAGATAGCAGTTTAGGAGATTCCACTCACTTTCAGGGGCAATTAGCAAGAAGAATGGTGGTTGCTAGACCATTGTTTTACTTTTATGATGGATTAGATAAAGAAGGAGAGTTAGACCACAATACTAAATATTTTGCTATGAGAGAATGTGGAACTGCTAATAGTTATACATTAGCCAAAACCGACCCTTCAAGAGCGTTTGTTACAGTTCAAGACTTTGGTAAGACTGTTATTGATTATAGTAAATATTCTCATAGTATTAAATTAACTGATAAACTAAGAGATTTGGATGCAGTTACAAGCACCGCTACAAATGAAGGTGTAGGTTATAGTCAAAATACCGTTGATTATGATTTATGTTATAAAAACGCTAGAAGAATAGCAGATGATGAAATTAATTCACCTGTTTATACTGGAATAACAAGATATTTAAACTATGATTTTTCTCCTACAAAATCAAATGTTATGTATAATGTATATGACCATGTTAATACAGAATCCATAGAGGGTAAAGGTGGTTTTGCAGAAACATCTATACTTGATAATGGTAGGGTTGTTCCTAAGAAAATAAAAGAATTTAATTCTTATAGAGTAAGACATAATATACATAGGGCAGACTTCAATGCTTTTTTCCCAGTAAAGGCTACCTACTCATCTTCTACTTCTGCATTTGTATTTTCTTTTAATACTGAGTATGATTTAGAAACGGTTTTAAATGTAGGAGATGAAGTCAAATTAGGCGATAAAATTTTAATTGTCAATGCTTTCGGAACTCATTCAGGAACAACGCATACGATTACCTTTCAGAATGATACCTCAAACCCATATGCAAGGGGTGAAAATGACGGTGTTTTCACCGCACAGTCCATTACTCCATCGAGCAACGAAGTCCTTCACAGGCGAGCATATAACGCAACTGACGGCACACTTATGCTCGACACACATCTATTAAATGGCAGGTTTAGTAAGATGTATGTTGCATTTACATCATTAAACCATAAAGAAAGATTTGCTACTATTACTGCTTGTGATGCTATAAAAAATATCATTACTTTATCTTTTACTGGAGATTCCTATAATAGCAATCCTTTAAGTTTTACAAAGGGACAATATCAATTATTTATTGAAAGATTCAATGGGGAAATTGAGAATATTGAGACTAAAAAAGAAGAAGGACAATCTATTGTAGAAATAAAAGGAAGAGATAATTTCAGTAAATTATTGTCTCCTATTGTAAATACTAATACTTTATTTAGTGAAGATATTATTTATTCTAGCAACAGTCCATATAACAAATTAGGAAATATTCATACTGGTTCAACTTATTCTTTTGATTTAGCAACCACTACTTTACAAACAGGTCGGCCTTTTGCTGATGCTGCTTTTACTAATGCTCCAAATGTAGGAGACAAATTGTTTAGTATTAATGGTTATATTGGAGAAATTACTGCAATTGGTAGTTATATACAGGGTGGTGTCGCTATGAGAAGTTTAACATTTACTCCTTCTATGACAGAATTAAACTCTGAAGCCGTTTATGTTGATGTTGAGAAAAACTATGTTTTAATGAAGGCTTTAGGTAGCAATTCTTTAGCAACTAATAAACCAAGTTCATTGACTGGTTCAGCGAATAAGGGTTTAATATTTACATCAGGTAATAAAATTAAAAAAGTTACATTGTCAGCAACAACTAATAGCAATACTACTGTTAATATTAATGCTTCTGGAGAAGATACTTCTGATTTAGAAGTAGGTATGATAATTAGTGGACATACTGGCATACCTTCTTTAGCCACCATTGTTTCTATTGACAGTTCTTCTGCAATTACAATAAGTGCATCGGCAACTAATAGCGCAACAGAATCTAGTATTGTTTTCTTTGGTGGTGAAAGCACTACCTTAGTGTCTACAAGTGCAAATACTAATGAAGGAGCCATCGGCTATGCTATCAATTCTCCTTCTTCTATTTCTAATGATTTCGCTTTTCAGTCCAAACTAAAAGATGAACATGGAAGTGCGGGTGAATCATCCTTTGATACGGTAAATACATTAATTGACTTTGAAGTAGTTTCTACTAATAAAAAAGATAATAGTACAGAATTAGAATTAGCCCCTTATATTCCAATAACATTGGGGAGAAAATCAGACTATTATTTTGATACTACTGATTTTACATTTACTTCGGCAGGAAACGTAGTAGCCGTTTCTTCATTTAGTACCGATTCTGATGGGTTTGTTACTAGCGATTCTTCTTCTTATACTCTAAAAAGAGATAATATTATTTTTGTTGGGGATTCATCTTCCACAACAACAGAAGGAACAAAGACATTTGTAGGAAAAATAAAAGGTTTAGTTATTAGTAGTTTAGCCGCTTCTGATGGAAGCGTTACTCATCGTCAATTTATATACTTAGATAGGTCAGTTCATGCCTTTTCTATAAATGAAAAACTATATGTTGCTCAAAGAAAAACTAATGATTTGGTTTTAATAAATGGTCAGCATTTGTGGGGAGGAAAAATAAATACTTTACCTCATCCCACCATTAGTTCCGATTTAGGAGTAGTACCGTTAAATTTAGAAAGTATAAATGGAAGTACGGATTACAATGCAAAACACGGTCAGATGTACTATAAATCAAAAGATTTTGCTATTGGTTCTTTTAGTGCTGATAGTGGGCAGTTAAACGAAATAAACACTAATGCTTTAATGCCCAGATTTTATAATACTGCAACGAAGTTAAATTACTATACATCTAATTATCAATTTAAACCGAATGTAGGTAGTGATAATTTAATTGAATATGATAAAACTGATAGTTCTTATAGGACTATGCCTTTAGATATTAGAGGAAATACTACTCCTTTTGGTTCAAAGTCAAATCACACAAGAATACATACTAACCAAATAAGTAATTTACCAAAAAGCCAATTTGCTAGTGTAGTAGAAGAAACCTTTGGAAATCAAGACGAATCTGCCTCAAGATTGTTTTTATATGCAGTTAGTGATTTAATGCCTTATTCTTCATTAAGGCGAGATAGTATATTTAACAAAAATGCTAATTTTAATACATTAAAATATAATTTATTTTTACTTGAAAATAATAAACAAAAAGATAATTCTTTGACACAAACAAATCGTCTTTCTTTAACGGATAACAACTATCAAACTATTAACTTTCAAGCAGACATACAACTTAAAAATCTAAAAAGATTTGGTTTGATGAGATTAACTGAAGTCTGTTTTGATTTTATGTTTAATAAAGTTAATCCTGAAAAGAAGATAGATACAAAGGACACTAATAAACAACAAGCCCCTCCTTGTAACGTATATGATATTACTGAATTAGCAGGTAGTGATAAAGGAAGTATTGATACTATTACTTGGTCTGGTAGTTCTCCTATTATTACTTTTGATGATAACCAAACTTTAGCCGATGCTGACCAATTATGGGATGCTTCGACGGGTCATATTATAGGAACTGTTGCTACTGGTCAAGGAGGAACAAAAAAAGTATTTACTTTAAATTCAATTATTAAAAGTAACAATGGTGCTTTTGCTACAAACGCAATTAAAGTAAGTAAAGATTCTATTGCTTTTGCTGGCAGAAAAGGAAAGGATTCGTTTCTTGAACTTCAATCTCTGCATCCCCTTAAATGTTGTATTATACCACAATTAAGCATTTATGGTAGTGATTCAGGAGATGCTGCTTATGAGAGTAGTTCATCTAATAGAATACAATTAATAACAGATGCTGAAATATACTTACCTTTAGTTATTCAACAGGCTGGGAGTGAACAAACTTTACAGGCTGCGGCTGATGCTACTGATTTATTAGGAATTACTAATTCTTATTCACATATTAATGCAGGGGTTTATTATGGTATGTTAGGAGTTTCTTTAGATAGATTTTCAATAGAAGATGGAGGAAAAACCAGTATTGAAAAAGGTGCTACTACTGGTGCATTAAAAGAAACTAAAAGAAACACTTGGACAGGAGGAAATGAACAAAGGTTTTTACTGGTTGCTTCTGATTCACATTTTAAACAAAAAGTAAATTCTGAAGATAGTTCAGACAGTTATGTTAGTAGTCGGCCTTATAATGTAGATGGAAGTTATATGGTTTTTAAACCCCGATTGTGTATTGCTTCTCAAAGTGCAAGTGATATTAAATCTTCAAATGGGTTAGTTAAAAAATATACTATTACCCCTTCAGCAACAGATGGTAATGGATTTTTGAAAATGGTTGATTTAACTGGTTGTTATCTAGTTCCAGAAGAAGGAACTACTCTAAGCGGAACTACTTTTACAGATGGAACTAATATTTCATCCAAAAGAATGAATAATGTTAGACCGACTTTAGGTAAATTAATCTATGTTATTTCGCATGAAGTGTCATCTTCTGATGCAGATAATCATATTATAGTTACCGATATTGCTTTAGATGCAAATACTGAATATAGAATAATGGAACCTAATGAAACCTGTCTTTACGATTTCTTTCCTGATAAAATTCATCTAAATACATTAAGTTCTTCTTACACTAAAATACATGACGAGGATAAAGTTTATGATACTAAACATGATTATACTTCACAAGAAGGTAAGAGTTTAGAAGGGGGAGGAACTGAGGCTAATGAGGCAATTTTATCTATGTTTGTAATAGTTGATACTGATAAACAATCAACAAATACTGGTCTAGTAATAAAGGATTGCAGAAATTTTATGGCAACTAATTTTCCTAATGGGGATTATAATATGTTATTTTCAGATGGAGATAATAAAAAGAAAATACAATTTACTTCAGTTGATGCTAGTGATTTTTCGGCTTTAATTTTATCTGAAGGATTTAACGGTAAGGGAATAGTATCTGTTTCTGATACTTTTACTGTTTCATCAAAACAAGAATTAAAAATTAATCCTAATAGAGCCTGTATCGGAACAACAGTTAGTGTAGGTCTGGAAGGAGAAGATTTAATTAATGAACTTTTGGAAGAAGAAGGTATTGTGTTTCAAACCACTCCAACACAATCTCCTATGTATTTAGCACCTAATTATCAAGGGGTTGATTTATATTCTGCTATTCGATATATAACAGAAAAGAAAGGTATGAAATTGACAGAAGAAAATGGAGTTTTTAAGATTACACCAGAGGGGGATGATTCAAGAAATACTAACATAACAATAAATGATAGTGGAGATTATTTAATCTCAGAGTTTGATAAAGTTACTACTCTGTTTGATTTTTATAATGAAGTTATAGTTTACGGTGCATCGCATAAATCTAGTAGAAGAGACATTCGTTCAATACAAAAAAGAGGAAGAAAAACATTTGAAAAGGTTGATGCTTCTTTATTAACACAAGAGGAAACAGATAAAGAAGCACAGAAACTACTAAATAGGTATTCTAGAGTTAATGAAAAACTGTCTTTTACTATGCAAAATAAAGGAATAAATCAACTTCGTGTGGGTGATGTAGTTAATGTAGAAATCCCTAGAGAAAATATAGGGATGTCTACTTATGTTGTATTGGAATTAGAACATCAATTGTCTGGATTTATTAAATTACAATTAGGTAGATTCAGTAAGGATTTATCTGATATGTTTTCTGAACTAATCATTTCTAGTAAAACTACTAATGCAGCATTAAGAAGTAATATTAGTACAGGTAACGATGTTTCTTTTAGTTTAATAGATACTCTAAACACCAAAGAACTTAAATTACTGATACGCAAGAGAGATGCGTCGGGCGCAAGTAGGACACTAGGCTTCTCAACACAATTAGGTTTTAGTACAAATAGCCAATTAGGTTTTTCAGGCGGAGCAATCACTATTACTGATTTATTGGAGGAAGATTTAACATGATTACAGATGAACTTAAAACATTAGTAGCGACTTATATCAAAGACAATTTATTTGATAGTGCTAAAATAGGACTAGGTGGTAATAGTACGAATCCTATTGCTGATGATTTAGATGTACCTTTAAGTGCTATTAGTCTTACAGTAGCAAATGGAGGTTTAGTTTTGACTAAATCCGATTTAAATGTTTTAGAAATAAAAGTATCAGTAGCAGGAAATACAATTCAAGGCCAAGTTATTCGTGAAGTCGGTTTATTCGATGGAAGCACTATGGTATATAGAGCCAATTTTGATGGAGTTGGCCCATTTTCCACAACAGATACATTAGAACTGTTTATATTGTTGGAGGTTGAATAATATGGTAAGTAACCCGCATTTTTACGGACAAAGCACGACAGGAACACCTAATCAAATTGAAGATGGCGTAGATTTTCCACATACAGGTATAATTAAAGCCTTATCTGATGGTTTAGGTCAAAACTATGGTATTAGTGGTTTTGATATTACTATTGATAGTGCTACGCAAATTGATGTAGGTGCAGGTGTTATCTTTAGAGATGGTAAAAGAGAAGGTATTGATGCAGTAACTAATTTGGCTTTGGGTCGAACTACTGCAAGTCAAAACTCTTATCATTTAGTTGTTGTAGATAAAAATGATGCTATTGTAATAAGAAGCCCTTCTGCTCAAGATAAAGTCGCTTCTTATACAAAAAGAGTTAGTAGTGAAGCACAGGGAGATACAATTATCGCTATGGTTACTCATACTGGAACTAGCCCTATGCCTATTCAATATTTAACAGTAGATAAAGCAGAAAATTCTCTTTCTATTGGATATAGTAATAGTGGAACATATACGGAAGCGATGGATATTCAGGCTACTGCTGATAGAACTACTTTTAAAAATAAAGTAACGAATGCTGATATTAGATTTATTTTGGCCGATAATACGGCTGATGAAAAGTTTGAAATTTTATCAGATGATGATTCGGATGGAGATGAGGGAGATACTGAAATATTTTCAGTAGATGGGTTAGGTGTAACTAGCGTTAAATCTCTTAAGTTAGGAACTGCTGGTGAATTAACCATTACTGAATCTTCTGATGACATTACTATCAAAAATACTGTATCTAATAAAGATATTACATTTAAAGTAAATGATGGAGGGGTTGATACTGAGGTTCTTAGATTAGATGGTTCTACTGGTAATGTAGGTATAGGGTTATCTCAGAATGTTACTGCTGATGAAAAATTAGATGTAGAAGATGGTAATATTTCTTTAACTACTACTGCAAGACAAACTGAAAGAGTAATTAAACTGCGTAATAGCGGAAGCACTACTTCTTTATCTGAAATAGCGTTTGCAGGTGCTAATACTAATAATTTTGAAGGTTATATTGCATTTAAAACTAAGGGGCCAGCAGACACTTATACCCAATCATTAAATGAAATAATGAGAATAGATGGAGATGGTGATGTAGGGATAGGGACTACTGACCCTGATGCTAAATTTCATGTTGTTGGAGAGGCTATCATAACTGGAGGATTGACGATAGGTGCAGGGGCTAATGAATTTACAATAACTGAAAGTAGTGATGATATTACTTTAGCCAACACTATTAATGATAAAGATATAGATATAGCCGTTAAAAATGGAGATGGTGTTTCTAAGCGAGCCAAGTTTACTGCTGATACGCATTCAGGGGAAGTAATTATAGCAGGAGTAGAAGAAGTAATTATAGTTGCATTATCTGATGAAACTACTAATTTAGCGGCTGGAACTGCAAAGGCTTCTTTTCATATGCCTTATGCTATGCTTCTATCTAAAGTTAAAGCAAGCGTAAATACTGCACCAACTGGTTCTGTACTTACAGTTGATATTAATGAAGCAGGTTCTTCTATTCTAGGTACTAAATTAACAATTGATGCAGGTGAGTTTACTTCTGATACTGCTGCTACTTCATTTGCTTTTAGTGGAACTGACGGAGCAGATGCCGCTTTAGCGGATAATGCTCTAATTACTTTTGATATAGATGGAGTAGGGTCATCTGCAACAGGTAAAGGATTAAAAGTAACATTATATGGAAAAAGACCGTGATTACTATGGGAGTAATTATAATTAATTCTTATGTCTTTGGTGGAGTTGCGCCAATATCTGATATTTATAGTAAAGATGATGCAGGTAATGGTGCTAGTGGTGGTGGAAATAGCCGCTTTAGTAAAACAATAGGCGGAAGTCCTCAACATGACCAACCTCTTGCCAATCCAATGACAGTTGGCGCAGGACAAGCAATAACAGTTGGATTAAATGGTAATTGGACTTCTACTGAAACTTCTATCGCATGGAGCGTTATTACAGTAGATAATGGAATGGGAGTTGTTACAGGAGTAAGCCCTACTTCTGGTACTTCTGCTGGCTTTGACCCTGTTTTTACAATAAGCGGCGGTGTTAGTAATGGGCAACAGGCGATATTTACACTAAGATTAGCAGTAACTAACTCTAATGGAACCGTTACTAGGGATTATAATTTTGTAATTATTGTTCCGTGATTAAAATGAAATTATTTATATTAGTGTTTATAGCCTTTATATGTGGCTTTCTTGCTACATGGTTAGCCACAATAGATGAATTTTAACCAACTTTCGCAGTAGGAAAATTTTCATATGAAAATCCGCCTCATTGAGATGCAGTTCTTCCAATAGATGTAAATGTGCTCATTTACGTCTATTAAAAATTAACAGTCTGAAAAAATCCAAAAAAAAAGGAGGGAGGCCGAAGCCCCCCTCAATTAGTTTTATCCGACCAAATAGCATTACAGGCTCTACATTCCCACAATTTTACTTGCTCGGTAGAACCTACGTAAAAACCTAATAGTCGTCTTGCTACTGTTTTTTGTTTACAGTAGAAGCATTCCTGCTTTAATCCCATACAATCACTTTTGTTGTTTATCTTCGCCCATTAGACGCTTCATATATTCTTCAACGCTTTCATCGGTGATATTAGTTCCACCAAATGCAGCAAAGAAGAGAAGCATCAAAATGATTGCGAAGGCAAACAAACCAAACCATTCCCAGCCTGTCATTACCATTTCACCTCCAAATCTTTATGTTCTCCGCTATCAATAGAAAAGCCTTTAACAATCCCATTATCTTGACCATACTTCCAAAGGTCATAAACTAATTGAGTATCTTTCATACAATACTCAACTACTTCATCATATTGACCCATCTTCCATAATTTAGGAGCATCTGCACTATCCATGAGTTTGAAATCATTCATAGTACATTTGACTAAATTACTCAAAGGGAATCTTTCACCATGTTCCTTAAACAGAATTTTAGAAGTATCAATAAATTGTTCTTCTTTAATATATTTATTAATACAATAAATATCCATAGAGTCTCTAAGAATAGGTAAATCAAACGCTTTGATATTATGACCTAATAATAAGCCACCCTTTTGAAAATGATTATCTAAATCGTATTTGAGTTCAGATAATGATTTAACAATGTGTCCAGACTTAGCAAATGATTCTACTGGTTCATCAACATAAACGGTTCCATTGTTACCATCCCATGTAGCAACAGTAGAAACCTGAAACATATGAGTATTACCGAATCCGCCTATATCATAGGACATATTCTTTGTTTCAATGTCAATTGCTAGAACTGACATATTACTCATTCTCCAGTAGACCAAAGTTTACTAATCTTTTCTTCTTCTTTATTGACCTTTGGTTTCTCATCTATATCAGTTCGCCTCTTTAAGAAACAAACAATCTGAGAACCAGCGACAATCAATTGAGAACAACATTCCCAACCATCATCACCATAAGTATTTAATGTATCTATAATTACTTTTGGCCCTTTTGTTACTTCAAAAACTAAATATGTGTTTTCCCACTTCATTCTTCATCGCTCCTAATTAATTTAACATATGTTCGATTGTTTGCGCCTTTTAGTTCTTCAAACTTGTGTCTAACTATATCAAAGTGCCTGTATATCTGCGCTCTTGATTTTTTCGCTTTCTTTCGTACATCTGTTAATAGTGTTGTTTTATTGACAAAACCCTCATCATCTTTCTTCATCTTGTTATAAGTATCAATAAAGACTGATTCTAACGAATTTTCGGCAATACTCTTCCGCTTCTTCGTGAGGCTATCAGTTAGCCAGTCGAGCAGGGACGTATAACACTTACGGACAATCTGACCCGCTTGGCGCACATTGTACCCTGTAACTATGAATCTTTCCTCTTTATTCTTAATAGATGGTGCAGAAGCAACACTACAAAGAACAGACATTTTAATCAGGATTTTGAGTAAACGGGTAGTAAAATTACCTGCAATTTTAGCAACATGAGGGGGATAAGTTTGTATTTCCCTACGCATAGTTTCATATTCTAATCTAAGAATGTCGCTAAAATCTTTCCCATATTTCATAGTTTTGAGAGGGTCGCCATTAACTTCTATAAATCTTTCTTGTGTTGTTTGATATATTTTATACATAGCATTTGAATATTTATCAATAGGGGCAGTAACTTCTTCAACTGTTCCTGCCTTTTCAATTTGTTCAATTCTCATCTTGTGTTGTAGAAACTCAGGAACATCCCATACAAACAATAACATTCTTTGTAATACTCCCTTCTCGGCTATAATATCATTAAGATTACTAGGAGGATAAGTCATGGCTAATACAGAACGCTCACAAAAGCATTCCATAACCATTCCACCAAAAGAAGTTAATGCTTTTGATATAATCCAAGATTCACCCGCTAATGAATTCATTAGTGTATTTAAATATACAATAGAATTTTCTTTGTGTTGTGTTTGTTTGAAGATACCTGAGTATTCAAACTCATCCCAATGAGCAAGCCCATTTCCTTCTAAAACTCCTGGCCTTCTTTCATATTCAATTTCTCCGTCATCATCAACGTTTTTATCATAGCCACCAATTAGAACTGAATCAGTATAATCAGTTACACCAAAGGTATTAAAAATACGATTCATAGGTAGATTATCTCTAAGTAGGGGAGGATGTTTATTTGCTTCATTAATTAATTTAAATGTTCTATTAGCAATTGGCCCGATAAAGTTCCATAAAGTAGATTTACCTGTTCCTGAAGTTTGAATCCAACAAAAATGTATTCTGGTATCTTCATGGTTTCTTCCGTTTGGAATGGTAATAAAATCTTTTGTTACTTGTCCAAGTAAATTAAAGAAACAAATGCTGGCAGGAATACCATTTCTATGTGATACTTCTTCGGCTGATTTAGTAAATTCTTTAACTATTTTAGGTAGTGATTCGTCGTATGCTTTTGCACTATCTAATAGTTTTTGTTCATATTGTTCTTCTGTTAATTCATCTGTATTCATATTTTCACCTTCTCTTCTGAGTTTAATGTGGTAAGTATTCTTTTGGCTAGGGTTTCACCAATACCCTCAATTGCTTGTAATTGATAATCACTACATTCACCAATTTCCATAATGGAGCCAAACTCTTTTATTAGTTCTTTTGCCTTTTTAATAGATACTCCTTTAATGCTACTGAGTAAGTCTAATCTTAGGTCGTCTGTTGTTAGCCTTTTGAATACCTGTGGAGCGATAGTATCTCTAGTTATAGGTTTCATTTTACTAACTGCTGTTATTATTAGTGCTGCCTCTTCTTCTGTTTCAACCCATATTGGTTTAAC
>TARA_R110002074_G_scaffold167867_1_pt1 | contig 12290 bp, 13 predicted proteins | sample TARA_R110002074 | Tara Oceans TARA_R110002074 (sample SAMEA4397215) | marine metagenome | biome: Polar Biome; feature: [MIX] marine epipelagic wind mixed layer (ENVO:01000061); material: water (ENVO:00002006), including particulate matter (ENVO:01000060) such as... | depth 10-100 m
ACTTTGCAGCAGAAAGTCATGTTGACAACTCAATTGCAGATCCTGATGCTTTTATAGATAGCAACATCGTTGGTACTTTTAATCTACTCAAGGCTGCTAGACAGCACAAAGTTAAAAAGTTTCACCATGTCTCCACAGATGAGGTTTATGGTGACCTTGGAGATGATGGAAAGTTTAGTGAAACTACCCCGTATAACCCACACAATCCCTATTCAGCATCTAAAGCCGCCTCAGACTTTCTTGTTAGTTCTTATTTTCATACGTATAAATTGCCAATAACAATTTCCAATTGTTCAAACAATTATGGTCCAAGACAGCATGCAGAAAAGTTCATTCCCACAGTAATAAGATCGATTCTAAATGGGAAAAAAATTCCTCTTTACGGAGAAGGGACAAACGTTAGAGATTGGATTTATGTAATGGATCACTGTGAGGGAGTTTGGAGTGTGTTTGAGAGTGGCGAACTAGGGGAAACATATTGTATAGGATCAAATTGCGAAAAAAAGAACATAGAGATTATAGAGACGATATGCGATATACTAGAAGTCATACCATCAGAGAGTATAGAGTATGTTAAAGATAGAGCAGGACATGATTATAGATATGCGATTGATAACACCAAAATTACTGAAAATTTGAATTGGGTACCAAAAGTATCCTTTTTAGAGGGAATGAAGGATACAATAGAGTGGTACAATGAAAGACATTAAAGGTATAATTTTAGCTGGCGGCATGGGCACAAGACTTTATCCGCTTACCAAAGTAACAAATAAGCATTTATTGCCAATTGGCGGCGAACCGATGATTTATTATCCGTTGCGTAAGCTGATAGAAAGCGGCATTAAGGATATAATGATTGTAACAGGAGTAGAGCATAGTAGCGCTATGACCTCTCTCTTGGGAAGCGGCGCTGATTATGATTGTTCTTTCACTTATAGAGTCCAAGACAGACCTGATGGAATAGCAGGGGCTCTCAAGCTGTGTGAGGACTTTGTTGGCAACTCTGCTTGTGTTGTTTTATTGGGAGATAATATCTTTAAGGAGGATTTATCTTCTCATGTCACGTCATTTTGCAATGAATCAGAGGACTGTAAGTTATTTTTCAAACGAGTCCCGGATCCACGTAGGTATGGAGTAGGCGTCTTCAAAGATGATAAATTGATAGAAGTAGAAGAAAAACCAGAAGAGCCAAAAACGAATTTAGCTTGTGTGGGGATTTATTTCTATACTAGCAAAGTGTTTGACATCATTAAAACCCTCCAGCCGTCCGAGAGAGGAGAATACGAGATAACTAATGTTAATAATGTCTTCATAAAGAAGTATAACTGTGGGCATGCAAAATTGAAAGAAAGATGGTCTGATGCTGGAACTATGGACTCTTATCATGCTACTAATTGGGCAGTCTATAAGGATATGTAATTGAAATTATTGATAACCACTAGAGCAGATCAAACTTGTATTGATTGGGCTGAACTCACTCATTCCATGCTTCGTAAGTATGCTGAACGAGTAGGAGCAGATTTTTTGGTACTGGACGAATCCGTAGATTGCCACGCAGCCGTGGGCGGCATTGGCAATGGCGTTTATCAATATAGAATAATGAAACATTATGATTTACACGCTTATTACGATAGAATACTTCACTTAGATAGTGATATGGTGCTCGCTCCGAATTGCCCAGATTTGTTTGAAATAGTGCCCTATGATTCCATTGGGACAATATATGAAGATGTAGGCTCCAGAAAACCACAAAGATTGGAATGCATGATGAATGCGCAAAAAAAGTTTGGTGATATTGGCTGGACTGAGGGCTATATCAATACTGGCGTTATTGTAACGTCCGAGTGTCATCGTGACATATACCGAAAGATAAATGGAGAATATTTTGTTGATTGGGGTACTGACGACATTCATATGGGTTATTTGATAAACAAACTAGGCTATAAAGTCAAGGTTTTACCTTATCAGTACAATCACATGACGATGTTCTCTGAACAGTGGAATGGAAATCCGGATCGATTTGACTCGCATATTATTCACTATGCCGGTCGCGGAGTTTTTGATAATGGCGTAGAGAATAAGTTAGCGCAGGCAGAATTAGATTATAAAAGGTTATACGGATGAAAAGAATAATTGCTGGACCATGGGTTGGTGAATTCGGCTGGGAACTGTTTGCCTGGCATGCATATGTACGCTCTTTGGCTAAGAACTTTGATAGAGTGGTGATAATCTCTAGGGAGAATTCAAAATCATTATATGATGATTTTGCTGATGAGTTTATCTCCTATAGTCCAGTTGGCGGCTTATCTGATTCGTTTTTCATGCACAAAGTTGATGCTCAAATGTGTCTTAGAGAGGTTGTAAAGGCTAACAATATCAGATTAGATAAAGACACCACAATATTGCTCCCACGAAGAATAGGGTTGCCTCCTCACACTCACTACACGCAGCCTGTAATCTTTGGAGAGTATGTTATAAAGCCGGAATACATTTGTTTTGGTGAAACTGGTGAGAAGAAGTATGATTATATTTTCCACATTAGAGATAGAAAATTGAGGCAAGAAGACAATTGGAGTAAAGAAAATTGGATTAAGCTTAAAAATAATCTAAAAAGTGATAAAATAGCATGTATTGGCACCAAAGCTGAATCCGGATGGATCGAGGGTACTGATGATTTGCGAGATATAGACTTAGGAGAGTTATTCTCTATTATGAGAAATTCTGATTATGCTTTTGGCTCCTCTTCAGGACCAATGCATTTGGCTAGTTTGTGTGGCACTCCACATATAGTTTGGTCTATTCCTCAAAACAAGACAAGATATGAGGAAAATTGGAACCCATTGGAAACACCGGTGTTGTTCATGAGCGAAAACAATTGGCACCCGTCTCCTGAAGAAGTTTATGAGCGCTTTACACAGTGGAAAAAGGATTGAAACTATGAAAGAAATATCATATGAAATAAAGAACAATACTATAGCGATAGACTTTGATGGGGTTATCCATAAATACTCTAAAGGATGGCAAGGTTTGCAGAATGCCTATGACCCTCCTAATGATGGCGCAGTAGAATCAATAAAGAGACTAAAGGAACTAGGATTCAGATTGGTAATCTTCTCAAGCAGAAGCGTACCGGTTATAAATGAATGGTTAAAAAAATATGAATTAGAAGAGTATTTTGATGAAGTAACCAATACAAAAATACCTGCTAGAATTTACATCGATGACAGAGCTTATCATTTCGAAAGTTGGGAAAAGACACTAAAGGATCTTTTTTAGTGATTGACTCTACAAAGAGAAGCGTAAGTAAAGCTACAACATGGAAAGTATTGGGATTTATTATTCTTTCTTTGGTGACTTATGCCGCAACTGGTTCAATTAAACAAACCTCTTTGGTTGCAGTTTTGTATCACTTTATAATGCTTTTAATTTATATTTTTCACGAGAAGCTCTGGAACAAGGTGCAGTGGGGAAAGACTAGCGGATTATTCATACAGATGACTGGTATGAGCGGAGCTGGCAAAACCACATTAGCTACAGCAGTCGGCGTTAGTTTAAAGCAGAAAGGCATCAAGCTAGAGATAATCGATGGGGATGAATATAGAGAGAACCTTTGTAAAGATTTAGGGTTCCGTCGCGAAGACCGTGAAGAAAACATCAAGCGGCTGTCTTTTGTGGGAAAGGTTTTAGGGCGAAACAATGTAGTTTGCATAATGTCAGCTATAAATCCATATAGCACGACAAGAAATCACATCAGAAAGCACATTTTAAATTCTAAATTAGTATATATAAAATGTAATTTAGAGGAATTAAAGAAAAGAGATACAAAAGGGTTATATAAAAGAGCGTTGCTTCCAGATGGAGATCCGGATAAGGTTTTGAACTTTACCGGCATATCTGACCCTTTTGATACTCCATTGAAGCCGGATTTAGTTATTGAGACTGATGCGCTATCAATTGAGAACAGTGTAGCTAAAATAGAAAAATTTATTTTAAAAGAAATTGGACACTAAAAAACATGTATACAATAGGAATCATCGGTAATGGATTTGTTGGATCTGCAATTGCAAGCGGTTTTGCTTTACATGCAAAGGTGTGCGTATATGATGTAGATCCTAAAAAAACGATTAATACTTTTGATGAGGTTATGGATTGTGAGTTTGTTTTTATCGCTGTTCCAACCCCAATGAATATTATAAATGCTAATAAAATAGATCTTTCCATCGTTAGAGACGTTTTTAGAAGAATAAGCAATCATAAGAAAAGCAAAGAGAACATACTTATCCTGAAGTCCACTGTTTTACCGGGCAGCACAGATATACTAGCAGAAGAATACCCTAATTTACAAATTGTTTTCAATCCAGAGTTTCTAACAGAAAGAAGCGCGCGCCTGGATTTTATAAATGCCTCTCGTATAGTATTAGGAGGCACCGAATGGGCATGTGAGAGAGTCTCTGCTTTGTACCGCGATAGATTTCCGCATACTCACATAATTTCTACAGACCCAACATCGGCAGAATTTATAAAATACATGTGCAATTGCTTTTTTGCAACAAAGATATCATACATGAACGAGATGAGACAAGCATCTGATAAGCTTGGATTAGATTGGAATAGTATCATCCGAGGTTTCCTCACAGATGGTCGAATAGGTAATTCACATGTTGATGTACCAGGACATGATGGTCACATGGGTTTTGGAGGCAAGTGTTTTCCAAAAGATATCAACGCGTTCATAAACTTTTTTATGGATAACAAAGTCAATCCAACTGTTCTCTCCGCTGCTTGGGAAAAGAATGTCGAAGTAAGAGAAGAGAATGATTGGGAAAAAATAGAGGGAGCAACCTCAAAGGGAGAAAAAAATGACAGAAGTGCAACACACTAATTTATCAAAGCAAGCAGTAGGAGCGCTCATGATGGCTCTTCAAAAGTCTTTATTGGAGCAAAGTGATATTGTTCCTGTGCTGGAGGGATTCAAGATGGTCAATTCACCAGAAGGACTAGTAGTGCTAAACCCACCACTAGTAAAATTCAATGAAGAGACGCAAGCTCAATTTGAACTCGATCCATCAGTGGCTCCGAAAGAGTTGACTGATTAATGCCAATTTATATATATCAGTGTCAGGATTGCCTTGGTGAATGGAAAGAGAATCACGGAATGACCGAAGAAATAGAAGATTGTTTCTGGTGTGATTCTCACAATATTCATCGCAAGCCAACTGATTTTACAAATTTATCCAAAAAAACTGAGCAAAAACAAAAAGTTGGGAATTTAACGAATGAGTTTATAGAGAACTCAAAAGAAGATTTACAACGACAGAAAGAGGAGTTAGATAAAGATCGATGATAGAAACATTATTTACACTATCCGCCATTGTTAACATATTCTTAGTTTGGTATATTGTCCAACTTTTGCGTCGATTTCTTGCTTTTCAAGAAGATCTGGACAACTTTGCGATAAAGTTAGAAGAATACGAGGGACATGTAAAAATAGTCAATAATTTAGAAAGATTTTATGGAGATCCAACACTTAGTGATCTTCTAAAGCATTCTAAGACTATGGCTGAAGAATGCAGACAATTTACATCAATCTTATTAGAAGAAGAACAAGAAGAGGAAGAATATGCCGAGGAAGCGTAGTAAGAAAAACCATTATTTCACAAAAGTACACGAACAAGCGATAATCGATTACTGTGGGAGTGAATGCTCTAAACAGCGTAATGAGCTTTATAAAGAACTTATTGGACCAGTATTTGACGAAATGGTTGATAAGATAGTTTATACCTATAAGTTTACAACGCTTCCTAATATTGATACTCTTCGCGAAGATTGTAAAAATTGGCTTATCACAGTATTGAATAAGTTTGATGCATCTAAAGGCTCCAAAGCTTTTACTTATTTTAGCGTTGTATCTAAAAACTGGTTTATTGCCGAGGTTAAAAAGACATCCAAAAGAGCAAAGCGCGAGGTGCATCTAGAAGATTATTACTTCTCTTCTGAATCCAGTGCAAAGGGCAAGCAAGTCACAAACAACATGCAACAGCTTATTGTACATAACACCTACATCAATGATCGTGCAAGATTTGAGTTCTTTCGACACTTACAGCGAGAAGTTGATGGGTGGAAGCAATTGCCACTTCGTGCAAATGAGAAAAAGACAATTCAGGCAATAGAAATTCTTTTTAAGGAATCCGAAAATATCGAAATTTTTAATAAAAAAGCTATTTACTTATACATTAGAGAAATCACTGGTTTGAATACCAAACAAGTTGTAAGTTCTCTTAATAAAATAAGAAAGAGATACGCGGAGTTCAAAAAAGAATGGGACGATCAATAAAAGACCTAGATACTTTCATAGAAGAATCGATTAAAAACATCCGAGACGATAGAGATATCACCTCTACTCTTCTAACTAAATTATTCACAGAAATCAACAAAGCAAATGACGCAGATTCACATAAAGATCTGGGTCTTATTGCAGCCAAGTATGTTGAAACACTTCAACGCTCAAACGAACAATTAGTCAAGCTAACAGCTATACTGGCTAAAAAACAAGACACTTCAAACAGCCTATCAGAAGACGACAAAAAGGAACTTTTTGATGTTATTCAGGGAGAAAAAAGATAAATGGCTGATCCGCCGACAGGGGACAATGCTAGTGCAACTCCACCAAGTACTGAAAATGCAGGTGGCGCATCAGAGCCTTTATCCACAACTATGCCTCCAGGAGATTTAGTCTTAAAGAATACTTTGGATGTACCCGATGATTCTTTGGTATATGATCGTCTTTACTCTTCGCCAATGAGATTTATCTCCGAAGTGGTTCAAGCTAGATCAACCCCAAATGGACTACGTAATAAGCAGAGATTTTATGGACGCTTTATAATGCGCTTGTTTGATCCAGCTACATCTGGCGGGGGACCACCACCAGGAGATGTCATGTGGGATCCCGTTTTATCTGGTCTTAAGAAGTCCAACCCGGACGCACTCACAGCCATGCAGTTATTCGTTGGCGTTGTGCATATTGCTGAACTGCAATCGATGCCCTTTCCCAGAGAGGATGATTGGGACTCTATCAATAAAATAGCTATGAATGGTGGCATCTTCAAGTCTTATGTATATACCGGTGAACAACCCAAATACGGTGATAATGTATTGGTTACTTTCGCAGATTTAGGAACGCGAACTGAGGGCATATTCTTACACCCAATGGTTGGTGGACAAGCCGCAGGCGCAATTGGCGCAGACGGAAATCCAATCACCGGTGGTGGAACCGGAGCAGTGAGAGGTTCGGGTCCATCTAGTCTATATGGAAGCTGTCGCGAACGTCCAAGAAATAGCGCTCGCCGCCCTGCTACCTCACAGACAACACCTCCAGCCAGCCAGACGCCAGGCGATGCAGCGCCAGCTACTCCTCCAGCGCCCCCAGCCCCTTCTGAGTCAACTACAGAAAATAACACTCCTAGACCCAGGGGACCAAATTCCTATGGAACAGCATCTCGCTGTGATAGATATGGCAAACCTATTCACTGGAAAAGATCAGGGCAGAAGAATGAAGATTTGCCACAATTGGGTCCAGATAGAGTATTTGGCATAGATGTATCTAAATGGAATGCAGAGCGATATCTAAAATGGGATAAACTTAAGAACATCGAAGGGTGTGAATATTGTATAATCAAACTATCAGAGGGAAACAGCGCCGCCAATCCTGCGGCACAAGACCAATATAACGGTGCCAAGGGTGCAGGTATGTTTGTTTCGCCCTATCATTTCTGTCGTTCTGAGCGCCAGGGAGATCCGATTCGAAATGCAAAAAGAGAATTTGAAAACTTTAAGTCCTTATGGAAATCTATTGGTGCTTGGGACATAACCCCCGCACTCGACTTTGAGAGTGGAAGATCAAGAAAGAGGGGCTTTAGTCAACCCGCTGCATCGATTCATAATATGAAATTTTATTTAGAATTTTCTCGCCTCATTAAAGCAGAAACTGGGAACTATCCCTTGTTGTATACAGCGCCCTTTGCAAGATCAGCTTTTATGAATGGAGCAAAAAGTGCTGCAGAATATACCGAAATAGGTCTAAAGTACTGGTTATGGTGGGCAGAATATGATAGAACTTCGGGAAGAACAAAGGCTGATGCTCAAGGAGGAAGAAGGTATCCTACATGGAAACCATGGAGTGGATATGATATATGGCAATTTTCTGGCTGGGGGCGCTTTGAATCTTTGGGTGGTCAAGGCAGATTCGACTTTAATTCAATGAAGAAATCTTCACTACCTAAGATCAAATGGGGAGCATCTGCTACACCTTCTGGGTTCAGCGGTACGACATAAGGAACTGCACTATGGCTAATATAAACAATTTACAAGTCGCACCAAAGTTTAGCGCAAAAAAGCCTAACTTGGAAGGACCAAAAGAAGCGTGGGATACCAGCGGATATAATCTAGCAGAACCCGCTTCCTTAACCTATTCTGCAGAGACAAATATTGGCATTGCAGATCAAAATAATTCAATGGCAGCAGCCACGTGGGGAGTCCAAGGCGATAATTTATTAGAACCGGTACCTAATTTCATACGAAGAAAGAGTGATAATATTGTAAAAGGCTCTAATAATACATGGATTGTCTTAGGAAGAGATCGTCCAGGCGAACTTGGAAGTGGTCACGGAGCAGAAACTGGGGCTGGAACAATTGATATTGTCGTTGGTCGCATGTCCAGCGACATCAGAACAGTTCAACGTTCGGCAAACGGGCTTAGTCTCAATGAGAACCTAAGTATTGATAACAATATAGCATTAGATGCCTCTAGAATATATATAAGTCAGAAAACTGACGTTGATGAGAATTTCAATTTAGCGGCAGGAACTGTTGGAATGACAACCGCAAAAGCTGCTATTGCTGTAAAATCTGATGCTATACGTCTTATAGCGCGTGAAGGAATTAAAATAGTTACCGGCGTGGATGAGCGAAACTCCATGGGAAGGGAAATTGTATCTATTCCGTCAATTGATCTTATTGCTGGAAATTCGGATACTGAGTTACAACCAGTTGTAAAAGGCGATGATTTGAAAGAGTTTCTCACTGATACTCTTATAGGAAGAATTGATGAATTAAACTCAATTTTAGATACTTTTATAACAGCGCAAATGGAATTTAATGCTCAGATTGCTTCCCACGAGCACCCAGATTTTTTTGCAATTATGTGCGGTTTCACTCCCAATCAAGGAAACTGCCCTCCAAGTCTCTCTTTGATGCAAGCTGGTGTAAAAGCGGCAGGAGATCTTGGAAACGCTAAAAAAGATGCAATGATGAACAAGCTTAAAATCACTATGGGGGACGTCGGAGGTCTTACGCCTTTCGGCTCCAATGGTTTCACTAGTAAGCATGTCAACGTAACATAGATAAATGAAAATGGAAAACCAATTATGTCAATAAATCGATGGTATACGAAAGATCAGATCACGCTAGTGGAGCGCAATGCATTTTTTAGAAAGCTTATGCGAGAGGATGAAGCGTTCTCCGCTGATGTCCAAGCGGCAGACAGCACTGGTTCGACTTTCTATCAAATAATCGTTAATGAGAAGCTACAACCAGATGAGCGCGCAACACATCTTTTTAGTTTGAGTGAGTTTGATAATTCAGAATTTATTGAGGATATCAAACTATCTGCAGTTAGGCTCTTCTTGAGAAATAAAGGGGTTGCCTTAGAAGCCGACCAAGCTTCACTTATTGCTCCGCTCAAGGCAACAACCGTAGTTACTCGCCAATTCCATATTGGCACTGGTAGTCCATCAACCGGGGCTATGATTAGCTTTCAAGTATATATTAATATATCATCTGACATGGTAAATGCTATAGCAAACAAAGCGCGCCCACGTGCAGGTGCATCACCCGATCTTGACATCTTTTCGTCTACATTTGGCGAAACTCCACCGGCTGCTGAGACTGACGAGTTGGAGTGGACCGAGATGCCTGAATTTGTGTTCAATTCGGCAGTTAGTCATCTACCAAGTGTGCCAAAATTGCCACAATTAGGCTTTTCTGATTTATCTTATGTATATACAGCTCTCAAGTCGGCTAAAACGAAAAATGATGCGTTAGAAGAGAAGTATAATATCGATTTTGACGCACTAGCAGTCGATATTAGAGCCTTCCAGACCATTTTAGAACAATCTTTTTATTCAAATTTAGAAAGGCAATTGTGGAACAATTGGAAAGAAATAACTCAATCCACCTTCCTGCCGGCAGGCATCGCTGATCATATTGGATTAAACTCGGACGTGCCTATGGAAGCAGCGGTTTCGCGGTCGACCTCCTCACCAGAGGATAAAATCCAAAATATACGTCGCGCAACATTGAGATATAAGTTTGTCTTTTCAAAAGAAGGAGACCAGCCTTCCGGAGAAAAAATACAGTTTGCTAGTGTAGTTTCTTATTTGGCTCCAAGAGATGCAGCGCAGCAGCAGAAGGAAATCGAAGAAGGTTATATTTGGGAAGATAATGGTTTAGTGGTGACAAGTGCTGAGTCTCTTAATGAGACTTTAAGTAGTGAAGCTATATTGTTGATATATCTTTCAAGAGCGATAGCGGGACTAGTTAGAGCGCGCGGGAATGCATGGGATATCCAAGTATTTGTAGAAAACTTTTTTCATCCAATACCTGATAAGAGTCCTGCATCTGGAGCGTCAACCGCTACTGATACTGTTTACAAATCTGAAGATGACATAAGAAGAGAAGTGCTAACTCCTGAACAAAAAGCTGCAATTCATAATCATGTTTTACAAAGCTATAACCAAGTTGGTGATCCAAATTTTTTAAATATGTTACAAAATGCGACTAATATTAGCTCTATAGAGGATGTATATAGTTATGTTTTGGATGTGATACCAATCAAAACACTCATGCAATTGACATCTAGATGTATGCAAAAGTATATACCGGATATAGATTTGAAGTCAAGAGTTTGTGATACAATAATAAGTAATTTACACATAGAAGAAGTAGACAAGTTGTTAAGCTACATGGGAACTAGTACTAACACAGAAGTTAGAAGTTTATATAATGACCTTATCGCGGAAATACCGTCACCAATAAGCGAGGATAAGCAAGGAGACACAAAATTTAGCGGCTTTGCAAAAGACGAAGCAAGAAAGATTATTAGAGAAAAATTTACAAATAATTTGAGAGACAGAGATACAATATGTTTAGCAGTCTTCGCCGCGATTCCCGCCGCCCTAACATTGCTAAGTATTATGGATCCAGCAGCAGCGGAAGAATTTGCTGCTGATAAATTTGATGCAGCCTATGATGCAGTTTCCGAAGCCGTCGAGTCTAATATAATCAATCCAGCTAAAGACATAATAGACAGCTTAAGGAGTGGATTGGATATATATCAAATAACTTCTCACACCAAAGACTGGTCTCAAAAGCTTACAAACCATGTGTGGAATTTTGTAGATGGCATAATAGCTCAATCCACACAAACGATAGTAGAAGAAATTTCTTATTTGTGTGAAGGCTCTAGCAAGAGTGACATGTCAAACTTGGGATCACTTATTGATTGGGATGGTCCAGTAGATGTGGTACCAACTTTTCCATTTGTCCCAACTATGGTTAGAGATGTAGTCAGTGACCCTACTGTGTTAGATGATTTATCTGATTTTGCCGGTCCTAAAGTCACTCTACAATTGATAAGGGACTTTTTAGATGACTTGGGCAAGCTTCTAACTATCTCAGAAATATGCAACTTGTTAGACGAAAATGGTAGCCCTTATGTTAAAAAGATACTATATGACAAGATTTGGTTTGGTCTCCTTAGTATGGAAAAATATCTTCCACTAAAAGAGGCTTTAGGAAGCATTGGTAGTCTAAAACAGTTTTTCTTTATTTTAGGAAAAAAGGTCAGCAAAAAACAATGTATCAATAGACTTAAGTCTTTAGATAACACTAAAAAAATACTATCTGACATGTGCGAAACGTCAAATGGTGCCTTGATAGAGGATTTGAAAAAGAAAGCTGCTGATGATGCAATTGCTGCACTATTAGAGCAAGAAAATAGTATTCTAGACAACCTTCTTGACTCAATGAAGGACATGATCAAGCCAGACGTTCCTCCTCTTTTTTGTGGACCAGATAGTGATAAATCTGGACTACCTCCTGTGTTTGAATCACACGAACACCCTAGTCAAAAATATCTGAATGACGTAATGATGAGGCAGATGTTTAAGCCCATTACAAGCATGTTTGAAAAAAATATAGGCTTTTATAAATCATTTTTATTGTTGGATGGAGGC
>TARA_R110002074_G_scaffold348154_1_pt1 | contig 12287 bp, 7 predicted proteins | sample TARA_R110002074 | Tara Oceans TARA_R110002074 (sample SAMEA4397215) | marine metagenome | biome: Polar Biome; feature: [MIX] marine epipelagic wind mixed layer (ENVO:01000061); material: water (ENVO:00002006), including particulate matter (ENVO:01000060) such as... | depth 10-100 m
TTCCGAATCTACCCCATTTAAATTTAGTCACCTTTGAGCAAGTGGCCGTCTGAAACCCATAAAACGAGCCCTCAAAGCAAAGGCTTGACAGAGATTTCTCCCGCTAGTCCAGAACAACTCTCAAAAATAGTTACGTTTAGCTCTACATCTTCGAATTATAGGGTCCGAAAGTTAACTTTTTCAGCCCTCTCATCAAATGAGAAAAGGCAGCCAACTGGTATTGCGACGATCGTTTGAGCGCTTTGGCGAAACCATGGTGTCACAGGTCAACAGAATCGGCCGCGCTTGATAAAAGCGGACCTTTCGGACTGTGTATTTCTGGTAGGTGAGGTGCGCTGCGGTCGCAAAGCGAACGTTCAGGCGGATAGACCAACACTTTCCTTGGCGGAAAGTCAGTACACAGGACAGGAGTGTCTAGAGGTCCGGGAGAGAACCCATGAGATTCGACACCGTGAAGCTGCCATCGGACTTGATCGAGACCGCGTCGTCCATCGTGCCCTTTACATCGATCACAGCACCAGACAGGCTGATGCCCGAGGACACGTCGACCAACTGACTAGCATGCACCGCTTTCTCTGGATCAAGCAGCACATTAATTGAAGAAAAGAGATTCAGGGCGCCAACCGAAAGCGAGGTGGCGAAATATTTCTCGCCCCAAAGCCCATCCGCATTCTGATTTGTGTATAGATAAGCGACCGTGTGCCTTAGCTGATAGCAGATATTGTACGTGTATAGGTAGACCTTCATGACGGTAAATGCTTTATATTGCGCAGCAGTGGCCTTGACGCCAGGGTCCACATTAACCTATACACAAAGGGGAATCGGGGTATGTGCGCCTGATTTGCAGCAGCCTGCCAGACTGGCATTCAGGTTAATTCGTAACAACTCGGCTTACCTCCATAATAAGGAACATTATGTGCCCAACCAGTTCTCGTAAAATGGCCAATCTGCGAGCTCAGTACATCGATCGCCTGGGTCGGTACGCACAAAAACTGGAGGCACTTTGGACGGCCGCGGCTGATGACCAAAGCAATCTGTCGAACATCCAGTCAATGGCGCATCGTCTGGCCGGTTCGGGCAAGGCCTATGGATTCAGGGAATTGTCGCAGGTGGCGAGAGAGCTTGAGCAGGCATTGGAGCAAACGGAACAGTTTTCACGGCAGGAACGAGCATCGGCAGCATCCGAACCGTTCAGTGCATTGTTGCGGGCATTAAGACAGATCTTAAAAGATGAATCGAATGAGGTGGGCCATAATTACGCCCAAAATGCTGCAGTAACGAAAAGCCAGTCTGTAGGTGACGTCCGTGTCCTGATTGTGGACGACGATAAAGATTTCGCGCTCAAACTCTCGGAGACCCTCGACTCTTACGGTTATATTGCACACGTCGAGAAGGATATCGCCCAACTGGAACAGGCGATTGCCGACTATGATCCGCTTGCCGTGATCGTCGACATGGATTTTTTCGGCGATCGTTATGCAGGCGCCAGGCAGGTGGCTTACTGGCGACATAATGATGGCGCCCCCCTTCCAGTCACTTTCATTTCTGAACATGATTCTTTCGACCTTCGCCTTGCATCGGTCAGGGCAGGAGGCAATCATTTTCTTCACAAACCATTGGATATTCCTAGGCTGATAGCCCTACTGCACGCTGAACTGAGTCTGGCACCTGCCGAGCCATACCGGGTCATGATTGTCGACGATGATCAGGACCTGTTGGACTTGTATGATTCCATTCTCGGTGGTGCTGGTTATTCAGTCAGAACGGCGGATAACGCGCAAAATGCCCTCTCTCTTCTGGATCAGTTTCAACCTGAACTGGTGTTGATTGATGTCAGCATGCCTGTCTGCAATGGCATTGAACTGGGTCGTATTATTCGCCAGCACGAAGAGTTCTCTACCATACCTCTTTTGTTTATGTCGGCGGTTGCTGATACGGAAACGCAGTTGGCCTGTGCCCGCCTGGCAAATGACGAGTTCATCACCAAACCGATAGAGCCCTGGCGGCTGTTGATGATGGTAAAGTCACGGGTCGTAAAAGGTCGCCAGTTGCGGAGCCTGAATCGTACCTTGACTGGGCCCGAGGCGGACATGATCCAAGACCCACTAACTGCACTGCCTAAACTGGCGGAAGTCCGGCGTGCCCTCAACGGAATATTGCCGCAACAGGTTCGAGATGTTCTGGCATTGATAAAAATGGATCTTCAGGGTTTTCACACCATCAATAATCTCCATGGCCAGTACTTTGGTGATGAGATCCTGCAACGTGTTGCATGGAGGCTGAGTCAACACCTGGGAGAAACCGGCATGTTGAGCCGTGAGGCCGGTGATGAATTTCTGATTCTAAGCAAGGGTCATTCTTCCCAAGAGGCGCTTGATGAGTACGTGAGGAAACTGATTGAGGCTGTCAATCAAACGAATATGGTTTCCGAACAGGGGGCTGCCCTATTATCGGTAGATGTCGGTGTTGCGATCTGCACGGAAGACATTACGAGTGCAGATGAGCTTATAGATCGCGCGGACATGGCTTTGTTTAAAGCGAAAGCGGCCCAGGGTGCTGAACTGGTCTACTTTGATGAAGAGCTCCAGGCTGAGCAGAGATACCGCTTTACCCTGGAACAATCGATCAGGCAGGGCCTGGATAATCAAGAGTTTGTTGCGGTTTACCAGCCAATATTCTCAGTGGAAGGGGAGTGCATTGTCGGGTTCGAGGCTCTGGCCCGTTGGCAGCATCCGGAGCATGGCCTGCTGGGGCCGGGGGAGTTTATTCCATTGATGGAAGAGCGGGGGCTGATTTCCCGGTTAACGGAGCAGATAATCAGCTGTGTGGTGCCTCAACTCGCCCATTGGCACAATATCAACCCGGATTGGTTTATGTCGCTGAACCTCTCCGCGAGAGATATTCAGAAACCCTCATTTATAGACAATCTGACTTCGTTGATTTACGCCCATAAGCTGGTGCCAGAAAAAGTCGTTCTGGAAATTACCGAGAGCCTGCTGTTGGCTGACTGGCAAAAAGCCAGCCAGGTACTTGAGTCACTCAAGTCGCTTGGTGTCCGCTTGGCGCTGGATGATTTCGGCACCGGTTACAGTTCTTTGAGTTATCTCCATCGCATCAACGCTGATAAGTTGAAAATTGATCGCAGCTTTATCGAACATTGGTCGCAAACCGCGGATGCACGTTTGTTGCGCACAATGGTGCATTTGGGTCACAGCATGAACATGACGGTCATTGCCGAGGGTGTGGAAAACAGGGAAGAGTTGGTCTTCCTGGGGGAAATCGGTTGCCATCAGTATCAGGGATTTTTGAGTGCCCGCCCCATGCTGCCCGAAGACCTGGAGGCGGGTGGCTGGTTGCTTTGAATACGTTCCCGGATCACGTTGATGAGTTGTTCGGATGTAAGCCGGTTTTTCAGCAGCACACCTTCCACAGCGGAGTGTTCTTCTTTGCTGATGTCCTCACCGGACAAGATGACAATGGCCGCATTGGGTTGCTTGTTCTCAATGTCCGGAATCAGGTCCCACCCTGAGCCGTCGGGCAGACCGATATCAAGCAAAACGGCATCATAGGCCTGTTGCTTCAGTAGTCTTTTGGCATCGGCCATCGTTCCTGCCCATTCCAGATTCAAATGATCACGGACCATAGCCGAAATGACATCGTGCAAATCCGCATCATCCTCGATGTGCAAGATTTTCGGGCGATAGCCCTCTGATAACTCATGCTGCACCAAATCAATCAGTCTCTGATGCTGAATCGGTTTTGCCAGCCACGCAATATTGTCAGCCTCGCCATTAAGTTCTAGCTGACCCTGGCGCGCTATGGCGGACACTACCACAATGGGAATGTTGGCGGTGTCCGCCTGTTTTTTCAGCCGTCGTATAATGTCCAGCCCGCTTACATCCGGTAGCATCAGGTCGAGGCTTATCAGGTCGTAGCCCCCCGTCTTCACGGATTCCAGAGCCCCTGTGCCAGTGAGGCAAACATCGACCTGATACCCTGCCCCTTTCAGCAAAAGTCTTAGAAGTTCGGCGACATCTGGATCATCCTCCACGACCAGTATTCTGGGTGACTCATTGGATGAGCCATCCGTGTTTTTTGGAGAACGGGCAGAGGGTGCTTTTTCAGCCGGTGTTATCAACGGCAGAGAGAAGAAAAAGCGCGTTCCTTCGCCGGCGGTTGTCTCGAAGTCAATCGTGCCCCCCATGCGGGTAAGCAGCTCCTGGGTAATGGCCAGACCGAGCCCCGTGCCCCCTTTTTGACGCGTGTCTGAGCTGTCGGCCTGAGCAAATCGCTGAAATATCTTGTGGTGAAAATCCTCTGGAATACCAGAGCCATGGTCGGTCACGCGAACGGTGATATCGGTATTCGTACTGGATGCCTCGACAGTGACTGTACCGCCGTCGGGAGAAAACTTGATGGCATTGGACAGCAGGTTGGCCAGCACCTGCTTCAGCCGCTGCTTATCAACCTTGACGTTTTGCCGGGATATCTCGCTGTCCAGCGCCAGTTTGATATGGCGCTCGGCACCGTAGGTCCTGTTTTCCTCCACGGCCTGCTCAAGTATGGGTTGAAGCGGTTGAACCTGCATGTCCAGATTCACTTTTCCCGCCGCGATCCTTTCGATATCCAGCAAATCGTTGATCAGGTGTGCCAATCGCTCACTGTTTCGGTGGGCGGTCTCTAACAGCTTTGTGGCCTTTTCGGGTATATCCCCCAGCTTACCGCTCAGAGCAAGCCCCAGGGCACCGCTAACGGAGGTCAGCGGCGTGCGCAGTTCGTGGCTGACGGTGGAAATGAATTCGCTTTTCATTTGCTCAATGCGCTTGCGCTCGGTGATGTCCTCGGCAACGCCTAGAAAGCCGGTCAGCTTATCGGCATCATCCAGGATGGGGGTGACGGTCAGCGTCACAGGAATTGAGTCACCCTGTTTACTCAGGTAGGTCCACTCCCGCGTCTCGGCGCCCTGACGCATAGCGTTTTTCACGAAGACATCAAAGCCTGAGACGGCTTCGCTGAATGTCTCAGAAAGCTCCCGGGACCGTTCCTCAATCTCAGATGAAAGATGAAACAGTGCAGGGCTTTGCACGCCAATTACTTCACTTGAGTCGTATCCGAGCAGATTTTCAGCACCGGTATTGAACAGGGTGATGGTCCCCTCGGTATCGGTGGCGATAATGGCAAACTCGGTTGACGCTTCCAGAACATTGCTCAGCATGGCGGAGGTGCTGGCCAGCTCCCGGGTGCGGGCCTGAACTTGCTGTTCCAAAGTGGTCCGTGCGTCGTCCAGTTCGGAAAAAGTCCTGGCCAGCGCAGTGCCCATGGTACGGAGTGAAGCCGACAACATGCCATACTCACGAATTCGGCTATCGGGCAACTCTGGTGGATTGTTGCCGCGAATTTTCTCAGGCAGGTGCTTGCTGGCTTTGTCGAGTTTCACCAACGGACGTGTCAGAAGACGACTGAGTAAAAAGCTGACCACAATGCTCAGCAGGGCCATCACCGCCAAAAAAGCGAAGCTCTCATTGTGTTTACGTTCCAGGGTCTGAATCAGCGGCCCGGCCGACTTATCCGCTATCAATTTGGCGCCGACCGCCAGGTCGTCGATCGGCCGGTGGTATTGGTAGTGTCCCTGCTGCCAGCGATTCACCAGGCTTTCATCGGAATCCGGCAGCCAGATGTCCAGATTCTCCAGGCCGGTGAACTGTCGGCTCATTCCTGATGACGGCAAGGTGAATTCTCCGGCGTCGGCAATAACCTTTCCCTCAGCGTTGAGCAGCGCTATGCCGTCAATGGCATCGGTGTATTCAAAGCGACGCAGCTCGGATTCAAGAACCTCGGAGACATCGGGGTTCTGCCGCAGGCGATCCGCTGTGGTGGTTAAGGCGCGAGCCATGACAGTGGCCAAGCCCTTTTCCAGTTCCGTTTCGTCCTCATGGCTGCCGATGATCACAGGGGTGGTTCCGATGATTAGCGCCAGAGTCAGAAGGACATGGAAAAGCAATTCGTTTAGCCGGATATAGGGTGGCAGCCAGCGAACGGTCCCGTTCTGAAACCGCCACACTAGTACCTTGACCAACAGCCCTGCAATAAGGGCGTTGAACAGACCATTCAGCGACTGCTTGAGGGCAATCATGGTGGCGGGCGTAGTATCTATGCCCACCAAGCCCATATATAACGCTGGAACCAGGGTGGTGCCGGCCACGAGCCAGAAAGCCAGATCGGCCAGTACCAGATTGTTCAGGCCGCGCCGGTACAAAAGGCCGACAACAACCGCCTCCAGCGTAAAGACAGGGATGGCGTAGGGATGGCCCCAAAGTACCCAGGTGTAGGCACTACCGGCCAGCGCCACCCAGACGGCAGGCCAAAAACCCACCAACCTTATGGCCAACATCACGGCGACAGAGCCGAAAATGAAATGCACACCAAAGAACAGGGGTAGGTTGATTATATTGCCCAAAACCGCGAGCAGAGCCAGACCGAATGTGGCGATGGCTTTAGTTGCAAAGGTCATGATTCAATCACCGGTAACTGAATGTAGAATTCGGCACCGCCGCCGTCGGCATCGCGATAGCCAACCTGGCCCCCGAGCTGCTGGCAGAGTTTACGGGTAATGGCCAGACCCAGCCCGGTGCCGGGGAGCTTGCGGCTGTCGGTGGCGTCGGCCTGGCTGAACCGCTCAAACAGTCGTTCCTGAAACTCCGGCGACACCCCGGGACCATGATCCCGGATGCGGATTTCAGTGGTCTCGTCGTGCTCGATGACCGAGACTTCCACAGGGTGATTTTCCGGGGAAAACTTTATAGCATTCGACAGCAGGTTCGTCAGCGCTTGAACAAGCCGCGGGCTGTCGACATTGACCGTGATCGCCGGCCACGCCTGGGGGGTGTCAATGCTGACACTGTGGGCGCCCCCCCGGTATTCCCGAACAGACTCAATCGCCTCATCCAGAATGGGCGCCAATGCTTGCTGCTGCGGCTCCATGTGCATCTTGCCCGCCACCAGTTTTTCCATATCCAGCAGGTCGTTGATCAGAAGCATCAGGCGGCTGGTATTGCGCTCGGCAGTTTTCAGCAGTTTTTGTGCCTTATCCGGCAGTTCACCGGCCGCGCCGCCGGCCAACAGGCCGAGACTGCCCTTGATGGATGTCAGCGGTGTGCGCAGTTCATGACTGACGATCGAGATAAGCTGGTCTTTCATTCTTTCGAGCTTCTTGCGCTCACTGATGTCCTCAACAAGCGACCAAATGACTTTCCGGCCATCCATTTCCTCACTTAACATGCCCTGCAAGCGCACGGGGTAACGGCTGCCGTCTTTTCGTATGTACTCTTTCTCAAAAGGACCATAACGCCCGGTTTTGCTGAGGTCCGCGAGAGCTTTCTCTTCTTCGGGCAGGTACTCTTTGGGCGTGACATCCCAGTAACTGAGCTCGACAAACTCTTCTGCCGTATAGCCGCTAGGGGCAACCAGTGCGTGGTTGAGGTCCATAAAGCGGCCAGTCTCAAAGTCATTCAGCGCGATGCCAATGGGAGAAAACTCAAACAGGCCGCGCAGGCGCGCTTCACTCTGTTCCAGCGCAAGGCGTGCCTGTTGCTGTTCGTGGATATCCTGAATATACCCATGCCACTGGATGCTGCCATCCAGTAAGCGTTCCGGTTTGGCGTGACCCGAGACCCAGCGATATCCATTGCGTGGGTGCGCCACGCGATAATTCATCGCCCAGTTCTCCAGGGTCCAGGCTGAGTGTTCGATCGATGCGCTCACGGCGGCCAGATCATCCGGATGGATGCGCTCAAAAGCCGGCGCCGCATCCTCCGCGGCCTGCTCCGGGGTTATTCCATATAGATTCTCGACCTGGGGTGAGCTGAAGGGGAAGACCATTGTTCCATCGGGGAAACGGCGAAACTGGTACACGGTGCCCGGCAACTGTGCCATCAGCTTGGTCAGACGGTCATGACCGAGGCTGTTGGTCAACATCTCGGACAACCAGTTGGCCAGCAACCGGAGAAACAGCTTTTCGCTTTCGTCATAGTCCTCCTGCCTGGCACGGACAGAAGAAAAGTTCAGGGTTCCCCAGGGGTGGCCGTCCACCTCCACAACAATGCCTGCATAGCTACCCAGCGGGTTGGCTTTGTAACAAGGGTGAGCGTGATACTCAGGCCGATCCGTGTCCGGTATAAAGTACTCGCGGGTCGGCCCCTCATTGGCACTGGACACCAACACGTCGCACCAGGTGTCGCCCAGTGGGAACTGTTGACCGGCGGCCACCGGAATACCGTCACTGGCGTCTACCCAGGCAACGGTGTAAGTGTCTCTCTCGATCTGGCTGAGAATCGCCAGATCTGAGCCAAGGTAGCGTCTGCCCTCCTGCAGGGCGTGGCCAATCTTGTCATCCAGTGAGCGGTGAGTGGAGAAGGCAATATCATTCAGCAGCATCAATGCCCTTTGATTGTGCTCCAGTTGCTGCAGCGCATCGTGCTCGCGGGTGATATCCACAATAAACCCTTCAAGCACAGCCGGATACTGTGGATCGTCCCGTATGCATCGGCCGCGCTCTTCCACCCAGCGCCATCCCTTGGTGCGGTGGCAAATCCGGTATTCGATGTGCCACTCCGTATTATTCGTCATCGCCTTTGCGACGGCCTCGTCACACTTTGCCGCATCGTCGCTGTGAATCAGTTCGGCGTAACTGATGCGTTTATTCCCGATCAGATCGTCTGCTGTGTAGCCACTGACGTTATCCACTTGCCTGCTCATATAGAGCATGGTCCATTGGTCATCCGGCAGGCAGCGGTAGGTCACACCGGGCATATTGTTCAGTAGTGCAGCCATTTCATCATGGCTTGCCTGTAGCTTCTCCTCCATTTCCGTGCTCTGTCTGCGCTGTCGGGCATCCGCCCGGATCAGATCCTCCACCATGCCCGCCAGTTCCCGGAGTAGACCAATCTGAGTGTCGTCAAACGATCGCGGTTGGCGGTCGATCAGGCAAAGGGTACCCAGGCGATGCCCGGTTTCGGTATGCAGGGGGGCACCGGCATAGAAACGGATGTCAGGGGCGCTGGTCACCAGCGGATTATCGAAGAAGCGCTCGTCCTCAAGCGTGTCCTCAACAACCAGAGGCTCGCTGTGATGAATCGCATGACCGCAGAAAGAGATATCTCGGGGTGTTTCTGTTGCGTCGAGCCCCTGCCGGGATTTGAACCATTGCCGATCCCGGTCGATCAAAGACACCAGGGCGATGGGCACAGAGAAGGTATGGCAAGCCAGACGGGTGATGCGATCAAAGCGTTCCTCCGATCCTTCGGCCAGCAGGCCACTGTCATCCAGCGCCTGCTGACGCTCGGTTTCATTATCCGGAGTCTTAGGGGCTTTCATGGGTTACCTCGATCAAGACGAGCCCTGCGCTTGTTGGTCTGACGCGCGAACCACCCGGTTTCGCCCGTTGCGCTTGGCACGGTAAAGTGCCTGATCAGCCTTTTCCAGCAATGCTTCGGCCGTATCTTTCGGAAACTGATGGTTATCTGCCACGCCTGCTGAGAGTGTGCAGGTAAAGGGGGCGCCATCGCTTGTAAATTTGATATCCGCGAAATCTTCCCGCAAACGGTTCACCAGTTTGCGGGCCTGATCGGCATCACAATCTGGCAACACCAGTGTGAACTCCTCGCCACCATAGCGGCCCAGTGTGTCAGTTATTCGAAAATGCTGGCGAAGCAGCGTGCCCACGGCGGCGATCACCGTGTCACCCACCGAGTGACCGTAGGTATCGTTGATTGCCTTGAAATGGTCGATATCCAGCATCGCGACACTGAATGTTTGCGGACGCCGTTGAGCCAACTGCCATTGCATCTGCAATGCTTCTTTGATGCTGGCATGCTTCAGCAAACCGGTCAGGCCATCCCGATTGCGGGTTCGTTCCAGTTCGCGCAGGCGCTGGATTCTGGCTGCGCATAATCGGACCAAAAGGTCCCTGTCGACGGGTTTTTCCAGAAACGCGTCCCCACCCCTGAGGAGGGCCTGGTTGCGCAGCTCCGAGTTGGACTCCGCCGAGAGGTAGATGATGGGTAAATGTGCCCAACGATCCGTTTGCGAGAGCAGTGCCGCAAGTTCCGCACCGGTCACATGGGGCAGCCACAGATCCATCAGGACTAGCTCGGGGTCAAACTCGCTGACGGTTTCAAACAACTGGTCGGCTTGCTGGAGTATCGTCACCTGCATGCCCGCGTTTTCAAGAATGGACTGACAGTGACTCGCAAGTTCCCGATCATCCTCTATGATGAGGACCCGCCCGGGTTCGGAGTGCTCAGTCCGAATAACCTGGGAGATATGTGCAGCAAGCCTGACCATATCCAGTGGTTTGACAAAGTAACCCTGCGCGCCTGCGCGCAAGGCTTCCAGCCTCGCACTGAAACTCTCCTCAGCACCGGTGAAAAATATCGGGCATTGAAAATCGTCTAGCAGGGCTTGCCAAACATCTTGCGGCTCGTGGCCTTCGCACTGAACGGCATGGTGATCGATCAGCAATAGGTCGGGTTCCGGGTTGTCGGTTGTTTTAAGAACACCGGCATCGTCCAGATGAAAAACACGAAAGCCAAAACTTGTCAGCTGCGACTGGGTATAACTGGCAAGCAGATGATCGCGTTCTATCAGCCATAGGCAGGGAGAGCCTGAAGCAATGGCCTGAGGGCTGGCTTCAATCGCTTTTTCGCTCTGCCCATGGCTGTCGGCCGCACGCGCATCTATCAGTTCAGACAACCACTTGGCGGGAAGGTCTGCTTCTTTGGAAGGTTCCGGCAGGTTTTTTGCGACTATTGTTTCAAGCTCGCGGGCTTTCTCGCCGAGCGAGTGAAAACCGAAGGTGCCTGCAGCGCCCGCCAGCTTATGCAATGCCGAATGCAATTCACTCAGTGCGTTTTCACAAGAGGGATGCGTTTCCAAACGGGAAGACAGACTTTCAAGCCGCCTGAATTCGGACTCCAGACGTTTGGCGTAGGCCGCTTTCAGCTTTTCAATTTGGTTGAGAGAACGGCCGGCAGGGGACGACTCAACCATCGAACTGCTCCCAAATCGCTCGTATATCATCCGCCAGAGTCATCGGGTCGAAGGGTTTTGAAATCACCTCTGCAACGCCCATTTTTTTATAACGTTCCAATTCCTCCGGGTGAACTTTGGCTGTCATGAACACGACCAGGGTGGCTTCCGTTATGGCCCCCTGTTTTCTGAGCGCGGTCAGAGTCTCCGTGCCATCCATGCCGGGCATCATGACATCCAGCAGAATCAGTTGAGGCTCAAATGCCGGTATCTCCCGCAGTGCGACTTCGCCGGACTCACAGGTTTTCAGTGTAAAACCACCTACGTCTTCCAGGGCGAGGGAGGCAATCTCACGGATGTCTGGGTCGTCCTCTACGTAAGCGACCTTTTGCAATGTGCTCATTTTTCGGGATCCAAAGTGGCTGTTTTCTTGTCTACATTCATGTAAGGCAGTTTCAAGCAATGAACTCCAGAGCCTTTTTTACCTACAGTGTAGATCCTTCGGCCTCTTCTGTTTTGCCGATTATTCGTTTTTGATGACTGACTACGGATCTTCAAAGCCAAGCATAGACTCAATTTCTGATCGTGGAGGACAGTTCGCCAGAGGGCATGGTGCCATGAACGTTAGGAACGGTAGTATTGATGCTGTGGATAATTCTCGCCGCATCAGGTCGTTTTTCTACAGCTACTTGTTCACTTCTCTGAACAGCATCATAGACCTAAATGCTAAGAATCCGGATGTTCGCTTTTGTTTATGAGGAGGTAGCCACAGCTCGTTAATAAGCCCAGGTCAACAGCAGTTTTTGCCTAACCCTATTCCTGCGCAAACGCCTTGGCGTGTCGGCCATTTTTTTCAGCTATGAACAGCACAGCCAAACGGGGCTTCGAATCAGCTGCATGCGCCAAAGGTCACCGTGAAACCAGGAAGGACGAGAGCACAAAAATTGTAATTTTTCGAACCATCCATATGTCTCCAGAGAAGCAAACGAGGTGGCACGGTATACAGGATTAATTGGTTTGCTCTACTCCGAACATCCAGTGGCCCTGGTTAAGAGCGACATGTATTCAAAAAGTCACGGAGCCAGGCAGCTTCGGACGGTGTGGGCTGCAGCCCATACTGTTTCACGATCCGAGAGAAACGGGCGACATACTGACACTGACCCGACGGAGGCAACCACTCGTCCGGACCCTTGGCGCCCTTACTCCGATTCAGGCTCGCTTATACGAATATGAAATATGCGATTTTCGTTGCTGAGTGAGTG
>TARA_R110002074_G_scaffold166416_4_pt1 | contig 12274 bp, 9 predicted proteins | sample TARA_R110002074 | Tara Oceans TARA_R110002074 (sample SAMEA4397215) | marine metagenome | biome: Polar Biome; feature: [MIX] marine epipelagic wind mixed layer (ENVO:01000061); material: water (ENVO:00002006), including particulate matter (ENVO:01000060) such as... | depth 10-100 m
TGCGAATAAATAAAGAGTGGAATTATACTACTCAATATGAATACTCAGCTTGGATAAGTAGTATAAAAAAAGAGCAATACTTTTTACAAAAAAAAACTATAAAAAAAGAAGTGAAAATTAATACTAACAAAATAACCTGAAAATATGGACTTTAACGAAATTAGTAACGAAGACTTACACAGAGTTCTAATTATTATAGAAAAGCAACGTAACCATAACATAGAATTAATTAATAAATTAGAAGATATGTTAAAAAACAAGGGCTACGATTTACAAGAAATAGATTTTCTAATTCTTAATAAAGATTCTAGTGTATCTGAAGAAGACGTTTTATTATATGATTTAGTAAATGCGTTAAGGTTTAATAATACTTTATTATATGGTTCAGAACCTTTACTTGAAAAATTATCAATGTTAAACGAAGAAGATTTTAAAAATAAAATTAACAAAGAATTAGGACTAGACTTAAACTAAAAAAAATGTACGATATAAAACCAAAATTATCAGAAAACGGTAAGAAATTAATATTCCCTGAAGAGTTTTGTTATTCAGAAGAGCTTTGTGCTATGAGTAAAGAACTATTTGAAACACCACTTGCTAAAAGTTATTTGAGCCAATTTAGGAATGGTAAAAAGAAAAACATACACACAACAAATGTTTTAAAAATGTGCGTTCTTCTTGGTTGTTCTCCTAACGACTTATTTGATTGGGAGAATTGGGATAAAAAAGTAAATGAACTTTACATAGATGGTGGTAAGGTCAGTAACAAAGATATAAGCAACATACTATGATAAATTTAAAAGAACTAGGAAATATAGCAACAGATTATGCTAATTATTTTTTTACTGTAAAAACAACACTAAAACAAGAACCTATGTCTTTTGAAGAATGGTATGAAAATTTTAAAGCTAATTCTTCACTAGAAACAGAAAAAATTGTAAGTAGAGTTATAGTCGAACTAAATAACACATTAAAAATGTTCGGAAAAAACGGATATAAAAATTGGGGTAAAACAACACGAAGCCCTATAAGACAAAGAATCAAAGAGGGCTTTACTGAACTTGACTTTATTAAAGTAATTAAAGTAAAAAGTGAATGGTTAGCAGATAGCTCTATGCACAAATATTTTAGACCTAAAACTTTATTTGGAACTAAGTTTGAAAGCTATTTAAACGAAGATGTAAAGCCAATAGAAATAACTAAACAAAACGAATATACTGATGCTATCCGAATCGCAGCTACCGACAATTATTAATTCAATATCTAAAACAGATAATGAAGTTTTATATTACACACTAAACAAACCGAAAGTATTTAAAGAATATGAGCAAGAGGATAAAAGAACTTTAGCAACTTATCTTATTGGTATATGCTCGATATTAGGTATAAAAGAAGTTCCAACACAAGACCATATAAAGTATCTTACAAACTTACTTGTAGAAGAAATGCCAAACTTTACAGTACAGGAACTAAACAAAGCATTAAGAATGGCTATGGTTGGAAAACTAAGTGTAGACAACAACCACTATCAATCTCTTACACCTATGTATCTTTCTAGTATAGTAAATGCCTATAAAAAACATAAATTAGTTGTGTATAAAAGATATAAGCAAGAACTAGATAAAGTTAGAAGAGAAAAAACAAGTATAAAACCTACTGACAAAGAGGTTATAGATACAAGTATAAATTTAATTAATTTAGAGTATGAAGATTACTTGGTAGACCCTGATGAATACAGGGATTCTGACTTTCGTTATACTCAGTACAAATACATATACCAATTCTTATTAAAATATGGTTTGGTAGACCAACTTTACAAGTATAACGATAGGGATTTAAAAACACTTGTTGTTAATGTGTTTTTTGAGATAAAAAAATCTAATTCAGAAGTTAAACAATGGTTAAGAGATAATTATATGAGAAAATCAAAAAAATCGTAGTTTATTTTAGATTAAACCTTATAGAAACAATAGTGTAACAATAAATAAAAGCTCCTCATACCAAAGGAGTTTTTTTTATATTTGCTTCAGTTTATAAATAAAATGTTACAATTATGGTAAGTGGTAAAAACCAAGCAATATTATTCTCAGTATCTCTTCTTTTAGGTATTGTACTATCTATTAGAAGTTTGACTAGAACAAAAGAAGAAGAAGAAAATATTGAAGTTAAGTTAGCTAGACTTGAAGAAAGAGTAAGCGACTTAGAAGAAGCATAATATGAAAAATAAAGGTGGTTTAACTAAAGGAGATTCACACGCAAAAGGTGGTATTAAGATGACTGTAAAAAGCACAGGTCAACAAATAGAAGTTGAAGGTGGTGAAGGTATAATTAATAAACACGTTATGAGTTCAGGTAAAAAGGTTTCTTACAAAGGTAAGAAGGCTACTCCCTGTGAAATAGCTTCTGATTTAAACCAAACTACAGGTAATGGAGTTGCATTTGATTGCGAGGAAACAAAAAATACTGATATGACACCTACAGACCCAAACACAGGGTTTGCTACAGGTGGAGAAATAAATAACAGATACGCTAGGTTTTCAGACTTTAAACCTGAATATGATTACGCTAAGGGTGGAAACATTAATTGGTTTAAATCTGTTGAAGGTAAGGGAGACCCAACCATTACTAAAAGAAATTTTAGCAATAAAAATGCTGCAATAGATTACGGAAAAGGTAAAATATCTTACGATGAATATTTGAGAATATCAGAAAAAGAGTCTCCTGTAGAAGAAATAGAAACATTTTACGAACCTGCTACAGAACAAGAAATTTTTAAAGCTCTTTCAGAACAAAATCAAAAAATTAAAACAAACGAAGGTGAAAGAGTACCTAAAGAGTCTGTTATTAATGCAGATATAAATAAAGGAGAAGCAATAGGTGTTCGTTTAGATATTCCTTCATACACAAAAAATAATACTTGGGTAGTTTCAGTACACAGAGGTCATAGTGCAGGTGGTAGACCTATATCTTATCAAGCTGATATTAGATTAACAGACGTTACTTTTGGTAGTAACCCTGCTGCTGCTTTTAAAATAGCAGTAGGTGATATGTCAAAACAAACTATTGGTAGAATGTACGGTTATTATGACCCAATAGAAGGTAATACACCTGAAGAAAGGTCTAACAATACTAAAGCCTTAGTTGAAAGAATAAAAGACTCTAAAAATTGGAAACAAGTAGGTATGAATCCTTTTAGACACTCTTATTTTTATTTAAGAGAGAATGGTATGCCTATTACTTACTCAGAAGAAGTTGTTCAGATAGGTGGTTTAGTTTACGCTAAAAATCCTATTGTTGGTACTCCATACGATGAAGAATATGAGATTAAACTTCCTTCAGTATTAAAAGACTATCCAAATGCTACAAAATTTTCAACAGGTGGAAATGTTGAAGGAAACGACTTAATGAAGATTGATGCAAAGTTTAGGAAGGTTACAATGCCTAAGCCAATAATAGCAATAAGCCCAAGTTTTCGATACTCTACCAACAATGAAGAGTTTATGAATACCCTAGCTCCAATAGCATCAACTGATGACCTTAGACCTGCTATGACAGGTGTTTATTTTGATAGTGAAAAAGAACAAATAGCTGTTACTAATGCTCATATACTTATGAGAATGGAATATGGTGGGTTTGCTAAAGCAAGTGGTATTTATGCTACAGATAAAGTATTAAAAAAAGAATATAAAAAATTATCTAAAAATATATCAAGAGAATCATTCTTAACTTTTGATGAGTGGAAGAAAAAGTTTCCTAGCTATTTAACTATAGACGCTAAATACCCAAATGTTGATGCAGTAATACCTGATAGTTATGCTATTAGTTTAGGTGCAGACGTAGATATAAGAAAGTTATATTGGTACTGCTCTGTTTTGTTAAAAGCTAAAAGTAAAGGCGACTCAATATTAAAAGAAACTAAAGGTATTTATCTTCAGGTTACAGATGCTAACAATCAGAAGGAGTTGTGCGAGTTTAATGCCACTCTTTTACAGAAATTAACTAAAGCATTAATACAACTTAATAATTATTGGAAAATTAATAATAACAACACCTCTTCGAGTGATAAATTTAGTTTTCCCTACTCGTTCATTGACAGGAACAAACCGTTTTGTTTATTTCCTAGTATAAATAAAGAAACATTAGGAGATAGCAAAAATGTAGGTCTTATTATGCCTATTATGATGGAAGATAGAAGTAGAGGTACTGATATTCTCCTGAATAATAGTCTTGAAGACTTGCCAATGAATTTAATTTACGATTGTGATACTAATACTATATTATCAAATGGTAAATACTATGAAATAGATGCTAGTGTAGGTTATGGAAAAGCAATAAAAACTAATTCAGCTCCAAAAAAGGAAGCTGAAATAAAACTAACAAGAGCTGATATAAAAGAGCAGATAGATGCTTTATGTATTGCTTTAGAATATTTAGAAGAATAAATATGCAAAACACATTAAATTTATATAATGAAAATGAAGGTAATTCATTTTTAGGTTCTCTTAAAGATAAATATAATAAGGGTGGTATTATTACACAAACTACATTAGCTAAAATTGTTCCTAGACAGCAGTTTCAGGTTATGCTAGAATCAAAAGAGGAATATCCTTATATGATTGAAAACATAAAGGAAGCCTATGAAAACATACCACCTATATATGGACAAGACGGTAAGGGTAAAAATGCTGTAGTATGGATGCACTATTTTGCAGGTGGGTCTGATTGGTATATAACTGAATTAGATAAAAAAGAAAATCGTGCTTTTGGTTATGTGATACTAAACGGTGATGTTGAAATGAGTGAATTAGGTTACATTAGTATAGATGAGTTAACTTCTTATGATGTTGTAAACTTAGATTTGTATTGGAGTGTGCAAACTCTTAATCAGGTCTTTCAAAGTAAATATCCAATGTTGGTTTCAGAGCCTGTTGAAGTTTACGAAGCAGTAGAAGAAGTTGAAGTTGTTGAAGATAGTTTTATGCTATCTATGAGTTTTGCTAATGACTTTGAAAAGAATTTAGCTATACGAAAGTTAATAGATGAAAAAGGAGATAATTCTAATAACTATACAATAAAAGAAAAAGAGTTTATATCTACTTATAGTGGTATGGGTGGTCTTGAAAAATTTGGTGCTACAGGAAAAGGTTTACTATATGAATACTATACACCTGATAACATTATAGAGAAAATGTGGGGATTAGCCTATAAACATAAAAAAATACAAATTAAAACTGTTTTAGAGCCTAGTTGTGCAACAGGTCGCTTCATAGGTGAAGCACCAAATGGTTTAATGATAGATGGATTTGATATTGATAAATATTCTCTTTCAGTATGTAAAGTATTATATCCTGATGAAAATTACAACTTTAAATTAGAGTCTTTTGAAAAAATGTTTTTTACTAACAGAAATAAATCAATCAAAGACAAAGTTGATGGTATGGAATTGTATGACCTAATAATTGGAAATCCACCATACGGTGAATATGCAGGTCTTTACGCAGGTATGGGTGAAAAATCATACACAGGAGCTTCTAATTACATTGAATATTTTATTGATAGAGGATTAGATGTACTTAAAAAAGATGGACTTCTTATATTTATTATTGGTACTGTAACTCAAGCAGGTGGAATACCTTTTTTAGATAAAAAACCTAATAAGTCAATAAAAAGAATACATAAAAAAGCAGATTTAGTTGATGCTTATAGGTTAGGGATTGGTGCTTTTGATACTACTGATGTAGATAGTGATATTATTGTTTTAAGAAAAAAATAAGATTATGGTTACAATTAAAGAAAAGAAATTACTGTTTAAAGAAATGAAGTCAGTAATTGCAAAATACTTACAAGAGTGTGATTCAAGTATTACTCCATACGTTTGCGAAATGCAAAGTACACAAAAAGGTTATAATGAAATAGAACAATTTGTTCTTAACTTAATGGTTATTGAGAATTACACAATAGGAAGAGCTATAATGATTAAGGAGCGTCAGTTAGACCCAACCTTACTTAACGATACATTTTAAAAATATAATATGTCAGAAGTTTTAAATAAGTGGGGAAATTTCTTTAAAGAAAATCCTGAGAAAATTTTAGGTGAGGTAAAAGAAGTTAAAGGTCGTTTCGGTATGGTAACAATTACCGAAGGAGACCCATCTAAAATTAAAAATATTGATGTACCACAATATAAAGTTGTTCTTGCTGAAAACCCTACTCAAACTACAGAAGTTTTAAATACAACAGTAAACAACATTACTGATGAGCAGGTATTAAAAGTAAAAAAGACTTTAAGAAAATCTAAAAAAAGATTACCTGAAATTAAAATAGATAAAGCTAATCCTGAAACTATACTTTGGGATTTTGACGATATTGATGAGATGTACAATGTTGGTATAAGTGATAATGATAAAAGAGCATATGTTTTTTATATTGAACAACTGACAGGTAAAAGTATTGAAGGTGGTTTTAAAAAATACTCAGGTTTTTCTGCATTAGAATTAATGGAATTAGGTGTTTTATTTTACGATATTAAAGCACCAAGAAATAGAATGTACCAACCAAAATTTTTATACCAAAGTGGTAATATATACAGAAAAAGACAATCGTTAATATCTGACAAGGAATCCTATTTGTCAATGGTAAGTCAATCAATATATGAAAAGCATTTAGAAGCTCTTAATAGTGCTTATGAAGAGGTTAATGCAAGAAAATTAACTTTAGACAATCCTATTGAAAGTTTAAGACTAAAAATACTTCCTACAAGTAATATTGCTAAAAACTTTAAAATTGATAAGATTCTTACACCTTCAAAAGAAACTAAGAAATCATTTTCTGTTTATGTTAGTAACAAGAAAGGAGGTCAGGAATTTGATATGACTAAAAGAGCCACTCGTGGTAATAATAGTGAGCTTATTGATGACTATAATCTAAAAGATGCTTTTATTCTTTGGTTAAAAGAAGGAGGAGACCCTGTAAGGTCAAGAAATTATGGTATTATTTATCGTAATGGTATGGACTTTAACCAAATATATAGTATATATATAAAGGGTAAAAATTTAGGTAAGGGTGCAAAAACTGATGATGAAAAAAACACTTGGCTTAGAACTCAAGCTAATGCTAAAAAAAATGGTGATAGGTTATTTGCTCAGTTTTTAGCAGAAGGTTTAGTAACAAGTGATAGAATTAGATTAGAATTTGAATGGAATTTAACATTTAACGCAACTCTTAACTATGATGTTAATAAAGTTCCTATTGGTTTTCAATTTGCTAAATATTTTGGTGTAGACTTAAATGATATTAGACCTGAAAAAAGAGAAGCAGTTGGTTTTTCTTTAGTTAGAGGTAGCTCTTGTTTAGCTTATGGTGTTGGTATTGGTAAAACTTGGTGTGGTATTTTTACACTTGCACAAAATTTAGAAATGGGATTAGCTAAAAGACCTTTAGTTGTTGTACCAAATCAAGTATATCCTCAGTTTTTAAAAGAAATAAGAAATATTTTACCTCAATATGACATAAATGGGTTATATAATATGAGGGGTTATTATGAAGAATTAGCTTATCAAGTAAAAGACCTTTCAATTTCTATTTGTACGTATGAAGGCTTAGAAGGATTAGGTTTTTCTTCAAATTTAGATATTGAATTTACTAATAGAATATCCTCTATGCTTGAAAGTACAGATGATAAAATTAGTGAAAGACAAAAAGCTAAACAACAAGAGAAATATGAAACTATGCTTGGTAAAGGTAAGCAAGGTAGCTCTGTTGAAATAGACGATGAAAATGTAAATTTTGATTATATAGTATGTGATGAAGCACATAACTTCAAAAAACTTTTTACTTCTGTTAAAGGAGAAACAAAAAACCTTGATGATAAAGCTAAAGCCAACGATTTAGCGTCAGAAAAAGTCCTTAATGTTTCAAGAGAAAAAACTCCTTATTCTATTAATAGTGGAGTATCAAGTACAAGAGCTGTAAAGTTGTTTTTCCTAACTCAGTATATTCAAATGAAAAGCCCTAATGGAAATTGTCTTTTACTTACAGCAACTCCATTTACAAATAGTCCTTTAGAGGTTTACTCAATTTTGGCTATGATTAATTATAATTATTTATCTGAGCTAGGATTTAAAGAAATGAGAAATTTCTTTGACACATTTGCTGATATAAGTACAGAGCTTGTTATAAACACTTTATTAAAGCCTGTTAGAAAACAAGTATTTAAGGGTTGGAATAATGTTATAGGCTTACAAGATTTAGTTTTCAATTTTATAGATAAAAAAGGAAGAGAAGATGAAGACAAATTAGTAACAAGACCTAATAAAATTATTTTACCATTAAATAATAAAATGATTGACGGAATTGTAATACCTATTTCTGAAAAAAATAGAATATCAACAACATTAAAATTATCTGATTTACAATCTGAATTAATGGAAACATTACAGTCTTACGCTCAAGGTGAGATAGACTTTGCTCCTGAAGATGGTGAAGATGGAGAATTTTTATGTGATGCGAGTAAATTAAACACTACATCTTTTGGGAAACTTTTTCAAAAAGAGTCGAAAGCAGAAGAAGCAGAGGGTGAAGGTAATGTTAAAATTGATTCAAGTGCTGACGATGAAAGTAAATTTGAGTCAGCAGGTGTTCGTGCTTTACAATGCCTTGCATACTCAAGACAATTAGCTTTATCTCCCTATTTATATAGTTGTTCAGGTCTTAAAGAAGAACCAACTCCTGAAATGTTTGTAGAAAGTTCTCCAAAACTTATGTATGTTGTAGAATGTATAAGGTCAGTAAAAAATTACCACGATAAAACTTCATCTCCTATGAGTGGGCAAGTTATTTATATGGATATTGGTACTAAAGCATTTCCTTTAATTTCAAAATATATAGTTGACGAAATAGGTTTAAGTTCAAATGAAGTTGGATTTATAACAGGTGGTGATTGTAAAATTGGTAACAAAAAATTTAGTAAAAGCCAAGTACAAGACGCTTTTTTAGGTAGGTTTTTTAATGAAGAAATAAAAGATTTTGAAACTATATCGGACGATAAAAGATTAAAAGTTTTGATAGGTAGTAGTTCTATTAGAGAAGGTATGAATTTACAAAACTATGGTACTGTTTTATATAACTGCTATTTAGATTTTAACCCTACTGATAATATACAACTAGAAGGTCGTATATGGAGACAAGGTAATAATTTTAAAAATGTTCGTATTGTAATGCCTATGATGGAAAACAGTATGGATATTTTTATGTTTCAAAAACTAGAAGAAAAAACAGAACGTATTAATCAGCTTTGGGTAAGAGATGGTATGACTAATGAAATTAATACTGCAAGTTTCGACCCTAGCGAATTGAAGTATGAACTTATTACTGACCCTGTAACTTTAGCAGAATTAAGAGTAGAAGACGATTCAAATAAATTAGACGATGCTATAGACGATATAAATTATCAATTTTCTGCATTAAATAACTTTGCAGTAATTTATAAGAAAGCAGATTCTTATTTGGAAGGAGATTACTCATTAGACTATCCGTTTGAAGATTGGAAAATTGTACAATTATATTATTTTATAAAAGCATTTAGACCTGATTTAATTACAAAAAACCTATTTGTAGATAGTTTTTACGAAGATAACACCTCTACTTATAATTCCCTTACATATAATAGATTTGAACGAGATGTTAAATCTACTAGATTAGTAAAACTTGAAGACTTAAATTATTCACCTGAACAGCTTATTGAATTTATGGTTGTTTTTAATAAAGATAAAAAAATAGCTTATCCTGATGGATATACTAAAGATTGGAGAGATATTAAAGGTTTAAATGAAGAAGAGGTAACATATGAAATAGGTGATGTTGTTACTTGGACTACAAAAAGAGGTGAAAAGCAAGGTAAAATTATAGAGAAATTTAGTTACGATGATTTTGATATTGAATTAGATAATGGTCTTATTTTGGAAAATGTAGACTATGAGAAATTAGAGAACTTTAAGAAATTAGTAGAAGAGGTAGAAAAAGAATTAGCAACAGAAGTTCTTGAGCCTTTTAATTGGGGAACTAAAAAAGCAGGTGAAGAAATATTAGACATAAGTTTGTATCAACAAGAATTTCAGACAAAAAGTGAAACTGTATTAACAGCTCAAAATAATGATGTTTTACCTAAAACTATTCTGAATTATTTATCTTATACTCGTAACAGTTATAAATATTTCTTATTAGACGATGATGAATTTGAGGGTTCTACATATACATTTACTCCCAATTATCAAAGTATTATAAAATGGACAGCTTTTATTGATGTTTTAAATTCATTAGCTGAAAGACATAGTGATTATGGTTATGGTTACAAAACAGGTAAAACTTTTTATTCATCAGAAGACGCAAGAGTTTTTGCTAAAATTAAAAAAGGAGAAGAAGACTTTTTAAAGCCTAGAGGAATAAAGAATCAGCAAGAGTTAAATGAAAAAATAGAAATGTTTAAGTCTGAAATTAAAGCTATTGAAGAACAGAAAAAAGCGTTATCAGGAAAAGAAGAAATTGAAAAAATGGCTGAAGAAATAGCAAAGGATATTATACTTAAAAAAACACAGGGTATAAGAAAACCTTCTACTTTTATGTCAAGAGCTGCTGAATTTGCTTCTTCTAATGCTGATTACAAGGGTAATGAATATCTTAGTATGTTAGTACCAACTAAAAAGAAGAAAGATAAAAAGGTTGAAGTAGTTGAAGAAGTTGCAGAGCCTATAAATACCTTTGTAGTTCGAACTAGAGAACAGCTTAAAGCTGATGAAGATAGATTGGTTACCTATAATATGAATAAGACCGATAAGAAAATATGGTCTCAAGACTTTGAAATTATAGATAATAGAGACGGTTTAAACCTTGGTGAAGACGCTGAAAAGTGGGCTGTATCAAATAGAGTTACAGGCTATATTTTAGGAGCTACATCTAAAGCAGATGCAAAAGATATAATTGCAAATGCACCTGCTTACGGTGATGATATTTGGGGTATTGGTACTAAAGTAGAGCCTGAATATATTATTCAGTATAAAATACCTAAAAAGAAAAAGAGTAAGTATAGCGAACTTACACCGATTATTAAAGAATTAAAAGAACAGCTTTCAAAAAATAAGGAAGTAGAAGAAGTAGAAGCAGAGTTAACTGCTAACGATATAAATGAATTGATAGAAGGACTAGAATTGGGTCTTGAGTATCTTGACGGTGAAGACTTAGAAGATGCGAAAGAGCAAATTGAAGGTTTAAAAATAACACTAGATTATATATAAAATGAGTAAAACTAAAAGTCAATTACAAGCAGATATAGCTAAGTTTGAAACTTTAATAAATAAAGACACAACTAGCGAAGGTCAAAAGAAAGTATTCAGAGCTATTAAGTCTAAGGCTGAAGCTAAACTTAGTTCTATGGATAAAGAAGCTCCTAAAAAAGAAGAGCCAAAAAAGGAAGTTCCTAAGCCAAAAGCTGTAGCTAAAAAAGCAGAGCCAAAGAAAGCACCTGCAAAGAAAAAATCCACAGCTAAGAAAAAAACAGTAGCTAAAAAGAAAACTGCAAAGAAGAAAACAGTAAAGAAGGCTACAGCTAATAAAAGTGGTAACACAGGTTCATTTTCTAAACTAAGAGCTGAAATAGCTAAAAGAGAAGGTATAACGTATAAAGAAGCCTTGCCAATAGCTAAAAAAGAATATGCAGATTTAAAATCTAAAATTAAAGAAAGTAAAAGCTCTAAAGCAAATGGTAGACTAAATGCGTTTAAAAAGAAGTATAAAGGTAGAGGTTTAGAATCTGTACAAGGAAAACCACTTGATATAGAAAAAGATGCTAAACTACAAGCACTTCCTAAAGGTAAACGTATATCTAAAGGTACAGGAGCTAATCAATATGGTAAAGCTAAGAAAGGTAAAGTTTATTACGAGTACAGAAGTAATAGAACAGATGTAAGACAACCTAAAAAAGGCTCTACATTAAAGCCACCACGTTTATCATATGGGGGTAAAATAACAAGGACATACGATGTAAACATAAATAGTGGAGTTGGTACTTACGCAGATGGTGGTCGAATAAACATTGTAAACGAAGGTGAGAAGTTTAATAAGAAAAAGTATAGAGGTGCTTTAGGCGATTTTGATAAGGACGGTGTTGCTAATATTGACGATGCAAGACCCTTAATCAACACAGGTAAAAAAGAAACTGTTGAGCAGGTTGAATTAGCTAAAACTTTTGATAAGCTATTAAAGTTAAAGTCTCAGTTAGATT
>TARA_R110002074_G_scaffold348495_2_pt1 | contig 12267 bp, 6 predicted proteins | sample TARA_R110002074 | Tara Oceans TARA_R110002074 (sample SAMEA4397215) | marine metagenome | biome: Polar Biome; feature: [MIX] marine epipelagic wind mixed layer (ENVO:01000061); material: water (ENVO:00002006), including particulate matter (ENVO:01000060) such as... | depth 10-100 m
GAGGATACTAAGATGGCACAAGACGTAATTAGAAGTTATAAAACTAAAGGTGTAAAAGAATTACAAACTTTTATTAAACCTGGAACATCACATTATATATTACAATGGAGTGATGGTGGACAGTTACCTGCTGAGTTATCTGGTATGTATACGTCTGTAAATACAGTAGATACGGCTGTCTTTAACTATATTAATACACAGAAAGAAGCTAAAGTAGAACAAACAGCTAAAGAGAAGTATTACGCTAAGCAAGAAAAAAAGTCTCAGGAAATCTAAATGGCTCAAAAGGGTGAAAAAGCTTTTAGGTCTTTTGTTAAGGGACTCATAACTGAAGCTAATCAATTAACATTTCCAGAGAATGCTTCTGTAGATGAAGCTAACTTTGTACTTAATCGTGATGGTTCAAGATATAGACGCTTGGGTGTTGATTATGAAACTGGCTATGCACTAACAGCTACTGGTCTAACTACTGCTCAAATAGCAGAAGGTAAGCAATCTTTTCATATATGGGAATCTCCAGCAGGAGATACTACTGTATCATTAGGAATTGTACGTGTATATAATAAACTTTGGTTTATGAATATGCTTGCTTCTAACCCTTCAGGAAATTTAAAAAATAGTGGTGCTGCTCTTACTATAGGTGGGTTAAGTAATAATGATATAGAAGTTTCTATTATTAATAATAGTTGTATTATTGTAAGTAAAGATTTAGATAATCCTGTATTATTAACCTATGATAAGTCTTCTGGTAATGTTTCACAAAGTACAATTTCTCTTAATATTAGAGATATATATGGAGTAAATGATGGGTTAGCTCTTGATAATAGACCTGCTACTTTATCAGCAACACATAAATATAATTTAAGAAATCAAGGTTGGAACGAAAATATTGTTACTGCTAGTGCTACTTTTCCGGATGCACTAGACTATACTTTTGATGAGATAGCTAAATACCCAAGTAATTCTGATAATTGGACATTAGGTAAAATATCTAATAGTGCTGATGCTGACTATGAGAAGTATGACCCTGATACATTAGTTAAGAATTCTCAGTCTAATTTTCAGATAGCTAAGGGTTCATTTATTATTGATGCCTTTAATAGAGGTAACTCTAGAATGGCTAAGTCTGATGTTACATCAGGTTTACCATCAGATGCAGAACTAGGTAATATATCTACTATAACATCTTATGCACAACGTGTATTTTATTCTGGTATAGAATCAAATGTATCAGGTGGAGATAGTAGAAGTCCTAACTATTCAGGATATATATTCTTTTCTAAAGTTATTAGAAGTAATGCAGACTTAGGTATCTGTTATCAAGAAGCTGACCCAACTGACCCAGAGATTAATGATTTAATAGATTCAGATGGTGGCTCTATACAGATACCTGACATCACCAAGGTAGTTAAAATTGTAGCTTCCCAGACCTCTATCATAGTCTTTGCAGAAAATGGCGTGTGGGAGATCTATGGAGATACTGGAGGGTTTATTGCGACATCCTTCCAAGCAAATAAGATATCTACTAATGGAGTATTTAATCCTAATGCAGTTGTTAATGTAAATGGTAATTTTATATATTGGTCTAGAGCTGGTATATATACACTTAAACCAGATGCAGCAAGTGGTCGTTTTGTTTCTACATCTCTATCACTACAATCTATTCAGACATTATATTTAGAAATTCCTGAACTAGGTAAGAATAATGCTAAAGGTTTTTATGATGAAAGAGAAAATAGAGTAAGATTCTTATATAATGATGAGGATAGTTATTCAGAAACAAACTATATTAATAGATATACTAAAGAATTAATATTTGATTTAACATTACAAGCTTGGTATAAGAATACGATTTCTGAACTTGCAAGTGCTTCTCCTTTTATAGCAGACCATGTAAGTATTCCAGGATACTCTATATCAACTACTGAAGAGACAGTTGTAGCAGGAACAGATAGTGTTATAGTAACAGCTGGTACAGGTGTTGTTGTAGACGATGATATACCAGTTAATAGAAATGCACAATTTAGTTTACTAACTATGGTGGGTACTTCCTTTACTTTATCTAAGTATAATGGTAGTGATTTTATGGATTGGAAAACTAAAGATGCTACAGGAGTTACATATTTAAGCTATCTAATTACAGGCTATGAGTTATTTGGTGATATTATGAGAGAAAAACAGATACCTTATTTATTTATGTATCTACAACAAACAGAAGATGGATTTGCAGCTAGTGGTTCAAGTTTTATATTTACTAATCAATCTTCTTGTTTAGTACAAGCTCAATGGAATTGGGCAGATTCTGCTGCTAATGGTAAATGGGGACCTGAATTTCAAGCATATAAACTACTAAGAAACTATACTCCCTCTGGAGTAGCCTCTACATGGGATAGTGGAGACAGTATGGTAGTAACTAAGAATAAGCTCAGAGGCTCAGGTAAATGTTTAAGTTTATATATTAAATCAGAGACAGGAAAGGATATGAGATTATTAGGGTGGGGGCATCCAGTCACTATGTTAACAACTCAGTAAGTCTATGGAAATACTGTATGAAGAAGGTGATAATGGTTTTATAGGAATAGTATTTGATGAAGTAATGAATGTATGGACTATGCATATAGAATGTCATTCATGGAGTCATAATAAATTTAAAAGATACTTGAAAGCATTAGAAGTAGTAAAAGAAAAGCTTAGAGAAAGAGGTATTAAGAAGGTCTATGGACTATGTAGATCAAAGAAAGAAAGAAAGTTTAATATAGTATTTGGAGCAAAAGCAGTACCAGATGGTATATTATTAACAGAAGATGGAATACTAAATTATATAACAGTCTTGGAGACATAAGATGGCAGCAGCACCATATATCGCAGTAGCAATGTCAGTAGTAGGTGGAATGCAACAAGCTAAAGCAGCTAAGAAGCAGGCTAGTGCTCAACGACAACAAACAGAAATGATGAATAAAGCTGAAGCAGCTAAAAACAGGTATAACCAATTACTTGCTAAGAGACGTAAGATTACTACAATGCGTCAAGCTAGGATACGTGCAGGTAAAATAGTAGCAGCAACAGGTGGATCAGGTATAGCGGGGGGAGGAACTTCTAGCTTTACAGGTTCTGTTGGATCAATCTTTACTCAAGCTAGTGCTAATGTAGGTAATCAAACTGTAGCTACTGATACAGGTAATCAAATCTCTAACTTTAATCAACAAGCTGCTAATTATGGTTCCGATGCTAATACTCAAGCAGCTCGTGGTATGAGATGGCAAGCTGTAACTACACTTGGCTCCTCACTATTTAGTGCTTCTGGTGGATTTAATTCAAGTCCTCCAACTGGATAATTAGATGATAAACGTAGACCTTAATCCTGTAGAAACTAACTTAACTAATGGGGCTCCTTATGTAGAGCCTGAAGCTAAGAGAGTTGTTACTAGTAATGATGCTTATTATGCAACAGCATTATCAGATACTGAAAACCCTCTTGATACTTATATGGAAATTCTTAATGAGTCTCAAGTAGAAGGTGAGTCAGCATTTATGGAATCTTTACGTACTAAATTTGAAGAAGAAGATAACATAGAAAATCAACAAACTCTTGAAAATATACTTGTTGATCCAGAACTACAATCAGAAGAAAAACAATTAATATTAAAAGACTATCTCTATAAGGATGAGCTTCCTAAGAGTTTTCAGAATAGATATATATCAAAAATGAGTAATGAGAATGCCTATGATACTAATCAAGAGGTTTCTGATGAATTAGTTAATGACCAACAAGATAAAGAAAATACTACAGTAGTAGAATCCTCTTGGTCAGATGCTTATGATTCAATGGTAGAGAGAGGTAAAGATACTGCATCTACTAAATCTAATGAAGAGATTGTTACAGAACTAGCCAAGTCTGAGGCAGAGTGGGGACCAATAGGAAGTTTTCTTTTCCAAGGTGGTAAAGAAGATTACTGGATGAAAGATAGTGCTCTTGATAACTTTATTTCTCCTCCTATAGAAAATGTATCCTACTGGGCTAATATGATTCTAGGTGAAGGTTTCCAATGGGTAGGCAATGCATTTGATGCTTTTGATATGTATTTTAAAAATGAAGTATCATTAGTAAGTAAAAATAATGGTATGAGTATTCCTACAGTTACAGCTGCTAGACTACTTATTGACTATTATAAAACAGGTACTAAATCATTAGACCCTAAAAAAGTAAAGAAGGCTAGAGAACAACTAGCTAAAGATGAAAGTGAGTATGGTAAAGGTTTAAGAAACTTAACAAACATGCTTGACTATATACAACAAAGAAATGCAGGTGTATATAATGATGATGATAAAACAGTAGGACATGAAATAAGTCTCTTTGTTAAAGATTTTCTTCATGGTGCATTGGCTGTTTCTGAAGAAGATTTACAAGATACTATAAGTAATACTGCAATGATGAAGTTTGATGAAAAATTACAAGCTTTCTCAGAAAAGTTTTCTCCTGATGATCCTATGTTACTTAGATTACCTCTTGAACTATTAATTGGTTTCTTAGGTCCTAAAGGAATTAAGTACTCCTATAAGGGAGCTAAGTATGCTAAAAATGTAGCAGTCGTAGGACGACCTGGCGCTAAACTAATAAGTAATATTGAGAAGACTAATCTTAATAAAACCTATTCTCCTACTCCTAAGTATGTTACTCCAACCTCTAAAGAAGTAATTATAGATGCAAACTCTCCTTTAGGTGCAACAATGCGTGTTAATCCTGCAAAGGGCGCTGAACTTATTATATCTGCTTTAAAAGATACAAGTGGTAAATTAGCTGAGGTTATATTAAACAAGGAAAAGAATCCACAGTGGATTAATAGGACTTTGCTATTTCATCTTAGTGATGGTAGTAAACATATGTTTAAAACAGACAACTTTGGTTGGATAGTAGATAATTCTGTTTTAAAAGAACTACAAATAATTAGTGAAATAAATGCAACAGAGAAGTTTTTACCACCAGGAGCTCGTGATATTAGACAACGTACAGGAGAAGTTTCTAGTGTTGTTAGTACTTTAAATAATGTAGACCCTAATATACGGATGATTCCAAGTAAAACCTTTTCTGTATTTGAATCTATAGAAACTGGATTTGAGATGCATCTTGTCTTTAGAAAAGATTCTAAGTCAGATTATGGCAGTCTAGCAGAAACATTAGACTCTTATATTGAACTTAAAAGAGCACTAAAAGAAACACAAGATATGGCTGATGGTGATATTCATAAAGAACTTTCCATAGTTGAAAGGAATAGTGATGGTAATATAATAAGAACTCTTAATGAAGAAGCCGGCTCTATAAACAGAATAAGAGAGGGTGACGCAGGTTCTACATATAGAATAGAATGGAAAAGAGATAAAGATTTATATGGAGCTTACTTTGGTGAAATGAGACTAACTCCTGCAGATAGATTTCCAGGTGTAAAAGGATTTATACTACGAACCCTCTTTGGATTAAGTAGTAGTAAAGAAAAAGGAGCTATTAGTAGTTTCTTTACACCTTATGGTAAATTCCACAAGAAGGTAGAAGATGCTCTATTTGGTCAAAACTTAGCTAAGGAAGCTTTCTTTAAAGGAACTTTAGAAAGACTAGAGGTACTCTTTAAAAAAGATATGAATCTTAAAGAACAAAAACAGTTCTTAAAATTACTAGTAGAGTTAGAGAAAACGGGAATAGAAAGACCTAATGGTGGAGAGGTTAGTAAAATACTAGGAGATGGTAATCTTACTGGTGAACAAATTAATAAGTTTCAAACTGCTGTTTCTTCCTATAGATTAGTTACAAATGAGTTGCATCAGTCTAGACAATTAGTAGTTAGAAGAGTATTACAAGAAGATGGCTATAATAATTCTTTTTATGCTAACAATGAAGTTATTCCAGTTAAGTCTGACTTTCAATTTAAATGGCAAGATGACTTTATAGGTATAGTAGAGTCTGAAACAAATAGAATTACAGAAAACTTTTCTTATGAAGTATGGGATTTTAAACAAGGTAAAGCTATACTACATAATCCTAAGAATCAAAGTAAAGCAGGTACTCACTATTTACAAGATGGTACTGGTATGCCTCAACAACAAATCTATGCTCTAGCACATAAGCATATAGCACCAGATGGTAATCAGTATAACTATGCTATCTTTGGTACAGATAAACCAAATGGACTACCCAGAATAATTAGTAAGCCACGAGCTGCTTATTTACCTAAAATGCATCCAGAGGGTATAGTTGTTAAACGTTATAAACTACAATTTAAAAACAATGGTCAAGCTATTAACTATAAAAATAAACGAGACCTTGCTATAAAAGATCTTGAAGCCTTTAGTGAATCTATAGCGTTATTTCAGTCTAAAAAAGATGCAGATGCTTATGTAAGAAGACAAAATAATGAAGACTATGTATATAATGTTGATACTGTATCTGAATTAAAAAGAAGAGGTAAAAATTTTAGTGATGAACAAATAAGAAGACATGAATTAAACTCTAATAAACAAAGAACTGGTATACAATATGAGTTAGACAGTGATCCTTATTCAACATTAATAAGAACAGTAGAGAGTACTGGTGCTGCTATCCTAGATTCTGTCAACCTTAAACAATTAAAAGCTGAGTTTGTAAAAGCTATTGAAGATAATCCTTTTATAGGTATTAATAAAAAAGACTCTAATGGTAATATGGTTCCTCAAGCTGGGTTAGGCAATAGAATCTCAGATAGATTTCCAAATAGAGACCAGATAATACAAGTGGGTAATGATAAAGCTACCTATAATCATTTTTTAAGTCTCTGGGATCAACTTTATATATATGAAATGGGTAAGGCAAGAGGTAGTGTAGCTAATACTATAGCATTACTTGGTGAGTTTATGGCTGAAGGTTCCGACTTTGTAGCAGGACAAACTAATGTAGGTAAAAAGTTTATTAAAGGTGGTAGATGGTTACAACGTAATCCTCAAGCTGCTGCGGGAATGCCACTAAAGCCTGTTACAACTCTATGGATTATTATGAGACCTGTTAAACAGTTTATCCTACAGTCTATGGCTTCTGCAGGACCTATAGCAGTAGTTTCTAACTTTAATCCAGCTCAGATGTTTAGAATCTATTCTAATGCTGCTCGTTTAACGATGACTAGAATGAGTAATCAAAGAAACTTAAGAAAAGGTAAAAGTGATTTAAGTAAAGTTATAGATAACTACTGGGAACAATCTAATCAAGTTGCTAAAGAGCTTGGTGTTCTTGATGGTGAAAATACAACTAAGTTTAGTAAAGTATCTAATAAAGACTTAGACTATATAGATTTCTATGCACGAAGAACCGGTGCTAGTAATGTTAAAGATCATGTTTATAATCAAGGTATAGGTACAAATACTTTACCTAGTTTAGGTAATGTATCAGGTACTCACTTAAAAGGTATGGATAAGTTACACTATGCAAATCCTTTAACCTTGTTAAATAAATCAGCTGAGAAGATGGGTGAATGGGGATTTGAGTTTGGTGAATCTATTAACAGAGACTTATTTATAATGGTAGCTATAGAGAATTTTAAAGCTAAAAATAAGGGAGTTAATTGGAAATCAGATAAGTATATGGCTGAAATAATGTTAGATGCTAATAGGTTAGCTGGTGGTATGAATAACAGTATGGCTTTTGCTTGGCAGGGTAACGTCCCAATGCGCTATCTAGGTTTATTTACATCCTTCTCTATGAAGATGTCAGAAAGAACTTGGAATGCTAATGCTACTCCATTTAGTGGTAAACAAAGAGCTGCTCTACTTGCAACTGATTTTGCACTATATGGTTCTAGTTTATATGGTTTAGAGAGAGCACTTAAAGCTTCATTAATGGAATCAGAAGACCCTGACAAAAGACAGTGGGGAGAGTACTTTAGTAGATTAAATCTTACTTATCAATTAGCTAATAAATTTGGAGAGTACTTAGGTTATGATGAACCTGGAGTAATTCCTGGTGAGTCATTAAGTGTTCATGGAGCAGCTCCTTTAGGACCTATTACTAATGTAATTAAGTTTATAGCAAAGATAAAAGATGGTTCATTTGAGTTTAAAGATGTATCTGCTGTAGGAGCCTTCTACTCTAAAATCTTTGGCTCTAATGGTGCTGTTGATTTAATTATGGATGTATATAGTCAAGATGTTTGGACAAAAACAGAAAAAGCTCATATTCTAAAAGAAGGTCTATATGATTTAATACCATTTATGAAAGCAGTAGATAAGATAACTTTTGGATTATTAGAAAATGAATGGCGTGGAGATGAAACTAAAACAGGACATGACATGGGTACTGATACTAGTCCTTTTGCTCAAGGTATGCAGATAGTTTTAGGTGCTCCAAATGAGTATCAACAGATGCTCTGGGATATGCTAGAGAAACATTCAGATAAGAAAAAACATTTACGAGAAGAAGCTAGAGAAGCTATTAAGTTACATCGTATGGCATTAAATGGTAAAGAAGTTACTATAGAAAATATAAAGCCTATTTTAATAGGGTGGAAACTTAAACTAGAGAAGCAGACTGTAATAACTAATACTAGAGAACATGATTACTTTGTTGACCAAGCATTTCTTATACTAACACAGCAAGATAAAACCTTTGCTGAAAAGTTCTATGAGACTCTTAAAAAAAGTTTTAGCTATAGTCAATCATATTATAGTACTAGTGATATTGAGCAGATAAGACAACTAAAAACAGTTCTTTCAAAAAGATATAGCAGTTCTATACCAGAACTAGAGCAAATGGAAGCACATATGTTAGAAGCAAATGATTCATATAAAAAGGAAAATAAATAATGGCAGCCCCTAAATTTGATACAACACAAACACAATCTAATGAACCAGGACTATCCTATACAACACCAAGGGCTATGCCTGCTAAATATGATAATATGACAGGTCTTCTAGGACTAGCTGATCAGGGTCTTAAACTAGGTGTTGAGATAGATAAGCAGCAAACTATAGGTGAGGCTAATGAATTAGGTCTAGAGTTAAGTGATACTTATGAAAATATGAGCCCTACTAATATTAATAATTTAGAAAGAGAAAAATCAATATTAGAACAACAAGCTAATGAAGATCCTGATAATCTTGAGATAATGAATCAGCTTAATGATATTACATCTAAGCATAATAATGCAAAAGCTCAAGAGGTAGTATCTCCTTCTGAGTATAAGTATCGTATTTTAAAAGAGACACAGGACTTAGCTAATGCTAATCCAACTTATGCTGATGAAATTTATGCTAGAGTTAGTAAGACTCTAGGTAATAGAGGTATTAATAATCTTATGAAAGAAGATGCTTTACTCTATAAAGCTCAACTAGATTCAGTAGCAGATGTTAATAAAAGAAAAGATGACTTTCTTATAACGTTACATTATACTCCTTCACGTATGACTGATGAAGATAGAGACCTAGCTTATTTTACAGAAAAATCTAGACTACGTGATATACAAATTGTAGAAGACATGGTACAAGATGGTACTATAAAAAATAAAAAGAATATAGCTTATGTACAAGACCTGATTGATGTTAAAGGTGGTGGTATACATAAAGTTGCTAGTACTCAAATGACTGCCTTTGTAGATAAGCTTAATAATATTGCTGATAGATTAAATAATCAAGAGATAGATTATAAAGAAGCTAGAAGATTAAAGAAAACTGCGGTAATAAAAGCTAGGACTCAACTATCTGTTATAGGTTCTCTAGATCAAACAGACGAAAATAAAGCAGCCTATGCAAGTTTTAAACAGAATATTGATGAATTTGAAGGAGACTCTGATAGTGAGCTTTCAGGAAAGACATTCTTTGAAAGAAAAGAAAATGTTAATAAAGGTATACAAGCAGAACAAAGGTTTGGTAGACTGCTTAATGGTGAAGATGAAGAAACTTTAAGGCTTTCTAAATTAAAGATAGAAACCTATGACTTTATAATTAATCAAGCAAAACTTCAATTTGATGCTAAAGAACAAGAAGAAATGATTAGAAGTATTTTAAGTCTATCTGTTATCGATGGTAAAAAGTTTGCTCTTGAAAATCCAGCCTTTGCTTCATATAATAAAAATGGAGATTTAGTACAAAAAAGTATTACACGATTAGACCCTATTTTTAAAGAGATGATTAGATCACAGGAGTCTGGAACATTAGGTAAAGAGAATAATATTTCTCCTGATATGTTTGGACTATATAATAACTTATATAATACTGCAGCTTTTTATAAAAATCCTACAGATAGATATGATTATGATAGAAAGTTTATAAATACTATTAAGAATATGGATGATGACGTATTTGACTATATGCTTAAAAATTCAGAGACTTTCTTAGAAGATACTAAAAATGAAAACAACATCTTTTTAGGAGCTTTAATGAATGATGCTATAACTAATGGGGTTAACCCTGATTCAATTCAAGTATCAGAGGATGGTATATTTAGTTCTAGTGACTCTATTGCATCACAACGAATAGCTAGAAATCTTAATCTAGTAGCTGATTTAGAAATTAAAGTTAGTAATAATAAAAGGTCTATAGAACACTCTGAAGCTGTATTTAATAAGTTTTTAGGTAAATAAATGATTAGTAGTAAAGGTAATGCTTCATCTTTAAATAGTGCTGAGATTTTAAAATCAGTTAACTCTTTTAGAGATAATGACTCTCCATTTACTGGAGAGGAATACAAAGTAGTTTTATTTGCAGGTAAGGGTGCTAAGACATTCCCAGTAATAGAAGCTAAAAAACAAGAAGAATTAATTAAATCAGAAGTATCAGAGACAGATGCTTTTAAACAAACAGGTGTATTTAATAAAGTTGATGCACAAGAAGGTAGAGTTATACCAGAATTTAATCCTCAACGTTTTGAAATAGATGATTCTAAATCTGAGTTTACATTAGATTCTGTATGGTCAATGGATGATGATGAGTCTGAAAAAATACAACTTAGCTTAGCAGATATTGGACAAGACCAAAGTGATAGTTATATAGGTGCAATGATACCTAAGTATGAAAGACGTGGTGGTGGTTTTTTAAATACTCCTATTACATATGAACAAGTTGGACTAAAACAAAACGTTGCTGTATCAACATTAGGTAAAGTTTTAAAACATGATGATTTCTTTAAAGCTTATCCTGAATTTAAAGACTTACGAATAGAACTTACTACTAGTGATGTTAACGTTGTAGGAGAAGAAAACATGAATCACGTTGACATTCAAGAAGTTGATGGTTTTATGGGGGCTTTCTATCCGTCAACTAGTACTAGACCTGGTAAAATAGTAATGAATATGAAATACTTTAAAGGTCAAACAGAGGCACAAATTAGAGATACTTTAATTCATGAAATACAACATTTAATTGATGATAAAGAAATGACTATGGCTGAATATGATTCTCCTTATACAGGAGCTAATGAACAAAAAGAAAAGTATCCATATTTAAAAAAACGGAGGTTCCCAGAAAGTTCAGTAACCAAGGAATCAATGGCTAGAGAATCAGCATTTAGAATGAATTTAAATAAAGATGAGAGAAGAGAGTTTGTACCTTTTGGTTTAGAATCACGAGATGATAAAATAAATGAAAATAAAATTGACCAAATAAAAAGGATAAAAAGACATCAAGAAACTTTACCAGGTTATCCTGAAAGAGATAAAGTAAGCAAAGAGAGTCATAAGGAATTTAGACAAGAAGTAGATAAATTTGAACTTGAGATGGAAGAAGAGATGAAAGAAAGAAGAGAGTTAGAAAATGACCCATTATATAAGAAACCAGCTCGAAATATAAGAAATAATAACTTAGGTAATATTAAAATGACTAAGGATAATTGGGATGGTAGTATTAGTAATTCAAAAGAAAAAACTTTTGTTACATTTAAAACTCCTGAATATGGTGTAAGAGCTTTAAATAAGGTTATTGATGCTAATTTAAAAGCTACAAATTCTTATGAAACTTATGTTAATAGGTATGCTTCAGAGCCTAAAGAACAAGCTTATTTTAAAAAACATGGTCGTCTTATGCCTCACCTAGTAAATTATGCTAAAACTCTAGCAACTAGTCAAGGTATTGACCTTAGTAATTCTAATTGGATTAAACAAAAACCAAAGAGTATTAATAAATTAGAGTGGATAAAAGCAACTGCTACAGCTGAAGGAGGCGAAGAAGCCCTAACATACTTTACTGATAAAGTTATCAACGGAGGTTTACAATTACCATGATTAGTTTACTAACACACTTAATACCAATAGGACTTGGCTT